>Ga0179593_1360087_pt1 | contig 26719 bp, 30 predicted proteins | sample CZODoug2_1_08_16_FD_185931 | JGI IMG/M metagenome (GOLD analysis project Ga0179593, IMG submission 185931) | Vadose zone soil fungal communities from Angelo Coast Range Reserve, California, USA - CZODoug2_1_08_16fungal (PacBio error correction) | ecosystem: Environmental > Terrestrial > Soil >...
GGGGGGGTAAGGGTCGAGGGCTCAATCAGGGACAGCCGTACAATAGGGGTCGCCTCTGCGGGCAACTCGGAGATGGAAGGGGGGAGACAGTCTTCTGTTCGGTCTGGGGAGATAAGGGGAAAAGTTACGCTTGGTAAGTCGTGAGGGGAAAAAAGGGATGGTCAAAAAGGTGACGCAGCAAAGGGGGGGGAAGGGAGACAGCACTTGGGCCACGTGCGCGTTCGGGCAAAAAGTGAACATGCCAAGGAAACGAATTGAATGCACCACGGGGAACGTCTGACATGAATGGAATGGAAATTAGGCAGGGTCGGGGTCTGGGCCGGGCCGGGGAAGGAAATACCAAGAAATGAGCTGGGACTCGTCATTTGGGAGAACCCGACAGTTTGTGGGCAAGGAGGGGGGTCAAAGGTCTTCAGACGGGATATAGAGAGTTGCGGGGAGAGGTTCCGCATCAAAGGCAATAGGCCGGAAGGGAGTATAGAAGACTGAAAAAAAGGACGTAATCACGTTGGGTGCAAAAGATCGCCAGGGGGTAACTTTCTGGAATCAATCTGCTTGAGTGAAAACAAAAGGCAGCGTCAAGAGACCAGACGATCTTCTATCAGAGGGGGTGTCGCACAATCCTTGGGGGTGGCACTTTCAGACATTACCTTGTCGATATCCAAGATCAACAAACGATCGAAAGAATTAACGAATGCAAGGTATTTTCCATAGAGAAGAAAAAACAACAGGGAGTATAGAAGTGCTGAAAGATTGGGGGGAGGTATGAGGTCGCATTAGGGACGGCGGAAGATATGAGAAAGTAGGAAAACATTGGGGGCACTGGAAACCGACAAAGGGGGAAAAAAGAAGACTTCTGAGTATTGACTCCGCGATGGAAAGCAAAGCAATTGAGCCAGCACATGGTCAGGGGGGAGGGCGTCAAAAAGGGCTTCACTACAGTGGGGGGGTAAAGAGGCAAACATAATCCTATAACGAAAATGCGTAAATGCATACAAAGTGATTAATACCATGCGGACAAAACTGACCAATGGAGATTCGAAAAAAGAAAGAGTCGCTATTTCCGGGCGGGGAGAATAGTACTCAGAACTCACTTAAGCATACAAATTTAACATGCAAGGAAAAGGGAAGGGGTGGGGGGGGGTGGGTGGGGGGGGGGGGTGGGGGGGGGGGGGGGGGGGGGGGGGTGGTTTGGGGGGGGGGGGTGGGGGGGGTGTTGTGTTCCAGACGTGCCATCCGCACTCGATGGCAGAAGGAGAAAGGTTCTCAGACTCAAATGCAGAGCTGCGACGGGAACCTTAATCAAAGGGGGGGATGTTTTAAGCCACGAAAACGACTTCAAATTCGAAAGGTATATCCCCTAAACCGGGGGGGGGGGGGGGGGGGGGGGGGGGGGGGGGGGGGGGGGGGGGGCCCTAAAGTGAGACCTTCTCCCGTGGCTTCACTTGGCTCACACGCAAAGAGAAGGATTGAGAACGGGGGAGAGTGAATTGACTGAAAAATCCACGGGGTTCGCCTCGCTCGATCATAGGGAGGGGCTGTCCTTCAAAAAACCCCAAACTGGGAGATCATCCGGAAATTCAACTCTCGAAGCACAAGCTTGAACTAAGGAGAACCGACTTCAGTAGAGCATCCGGGATCATCTCAGCATCACCAGAAAAAAAAAAAAAAAAGAATTTGGAAACGTCGAGAAAGTGATCCTCGTCCATAACTGGTCGGAAAAAAAGGATCAGGGAAAAAGGGGGCTCGAGTGACCCCAAAAGGGTGCTAACAGGAGTCTGTAGGCTAGGGTGGCGGGTTAACGGAAGGGGAAAAGGGTCTAAAGGATGCTCTGAGAATCCATAAAAAAAAAAAAACAAAATAGAGGGAAAAAGAAAAGTAGCCAGGCGCATAAAAAAAGTACCCAAGGCTGAAACCTAAAAAGCGCAACACAGCGCAGACTTCTCGGCATTCACGGGGAAAAGGGGGGTGGGGGGGGGGGGGGGGACGGGAGGTCTATTAAACTTTTGCAGCACTAACGAGGACAAGGGCATCTGCAGAAAACTTTATTGGACCGGACATGTCAGGGCAGACGGCAAACAGGATGTGCGAGGGGGGGGGGGGGGGGGGGGGGACGGGGGGGGGCAAAATTCCCTCTAAGGGGAGAAAGCCCTTGTGTTGCAGGGGTTAACGGAGAGAACAGTGACTCAGGAAAGAAAAATCTGGCCTTAATCCAAATGAAATGATCTACTTAATGAACAAGCCTGTGAAATAGGGTCTTTAGGGGCAACCCCCGGGGAAGAGGAAAGGCCCTGTTTTCCCCGAACGTCTGAGCTTAGGGGCAGCTTTTGATGTGGCAAGGCGATAAAGAGGGATTGGACGTGGTCAAGAAGCCGGGATGGTGCACGGGCGGCTCGCGGACAGAAGAGAGAGGGAGAGGGGGCCCAGTTGCCTCTCCGACGAAGAGGACACTTGTGTTCTTGAGGGTGAGGGAGTAGAAACGGGAAGCGGAACTCGGTAAGGGTAAGGCTGCGGGGCGGCCAGAAGCAGTCCCCGATGAGGGACACTGATTAGGGGGAGGGTGGAAAAATAGGAAGGCAAGCTGTTAGTACAGGGAATAGACCGCTGAAATACTCCCTACACGTCCTTTTTATGGATAGGCAAGATCTTTGAATAGATGGCTACATCATAAGAGTAGAGGCCAACTCCATTTGGGTAAACTAAAACTTTAAGGACGTCCATAAACTCAACTGGCGGGAAGCGGAAGAAGCAAGGCCCAAAAAACAAAAATAGTGAAATCCGACATCACATTGCCCCGTACAGGAGAGAATCCCTGTCCAAAGCACATCCTCAGACACACAGAACGAGCGTTCTAACTAGCAATTAGAACTATCAAAAAAGTTCGCGAAGGACTACAGAGGCGGGCAGGGAAGTGGAGACATCGAGAGGAGCGTATTTAAATGAACTCCCGGAATACGCTCAAGTCCATTAAACAGCAAGCCTAATCGCAGGGAAAAGGCCCGAAGGGAACAAACAAAAGACACAGCGTCGGAGGGCAAACCCAGTCCCAAAAAAAAAACAGACTAAACTTAAACCCCAACACAACCATGAACGCAGACTTGTTCTGGTACCACTGTTATAGCGGCACGATATTAGCGTGTACTGCGCTACGGACACATGCCGGGGAGAAGGGGGCATTTTGAGTCAATGAGTCCATTCTTTTGAGGAAGTTAAGACTCGCTGGTAAATATGCTGGAAGAGAGTGAAACCTGTTGTGCGGATATACGTTGAAAGAAAAAAACCACCGTCCCATTGGAAAAGTTTATTCAAAGGAAAACCAGCACCTCTAAGGGGACCAAGATGGGGATGAATTCATAATGGGAGGAAAGACAAACATCTAAACTTGGGTCGGTTTCTAAGCGGCGATGGGCTTCGTCAAGGACAATTAATTTTGGGCGGGGAAACAGCTCGCAGGGGAATTGGAACCATGAGTAAGTCGTATTTCAGGAAGGAGGAAAACCGTGGGCACAAAAGAGGTTACCCTTTTTAATCCAAAGATTTAAAGCAGGTCAGCGCGAAAAAAGACGATCACATCTTGCCAGGGGAGGATCGGCTCCAAAAGGAAAAACCTTTAGGAGGGAACGTCCTTGCACGAAAGTCATCAAGAAGGGATTGGTTTGGTCGTGATGGTGAGAGTTTTAAGACATGGCGGGGGGTCATATCCTTTAGCCTTTAGGTGAGGCTATTTCCGGTTTCAGAGGTCCAGAGAGAGAAAAAAAAAACAACGGGGAGAGAAAAGAGAGATATTGCTGAAAAAAGGAAATAAATCAACTACAGCACCGTCGATTACCACCTGCCCCTGTAGAAAAAGTGGGCCACGATGAACCATCGCAGAATTAACACAATCCTTCGGGATGACCTAAAGAAAGGGACCACTCCTACATGGGTGTCGCGCGACGATTAAACAAGGACAGCTTTGCGCGTAGTTGTGTCGGCGCTTGGAACGAGTACCCGATTGTTGGTTGCCATAACGCTTGTAAAGTTCCTTTACAAGAAGAGACTGAAAATAATCGGTAATAATTTCAAATGGGTACATGAAGAATGGGTTTTGCATTACATTGTTAAGGCCGCCCTCGCCGCTTGGATCCAAAAAAGATCCGCCTACAAAGCCCGGGTGGGCGCTGTCAATTAAAGGAAGAAGGGGAGACGTCTGTTCCCAGCGAGATTCAGGTGTGTGAAGGGATGCATCCCAAAGACAATGGAGGATTGGTTTTTAAGGACCGCTTTCCGAGCAACGAAAGAGCCCACACCTCCTCACGGATCAATATCGCAAAGTAATTGTAAGCGATGTTCTAACTTCCTTCCTCAGAAGGGCCGAAAGAAAATTTGATAAAACCAATTCTTGAACTTTGTGAAAACTTCAACAATCTGCCAGCTATCGGCAGGGGTAGGCATGGACCCAGACCAATTCCGTTGCAGGGGGGGGGGGGGGGGGGTTCCCGCGGGCTTGGGGGTGGGTGGGTGTTGTTCGGGGGGGGGTTCCGCCCGCCCGCGTGGGGGGGGTTGCTGTGGGGGGGTGCAGTCCGCATGTACCTGCGAACGTCGGATTGCTTACTGGAACTTAGACGGATGTCTTCTTTTATGCGGAGGACGCTTTTCCGAAGATCCTATCTGTCACTTGAAGAAGCAAGGATTTAGTCCTGCGGAATGTTGGGGAAATATCCGAGTTAAAAAGCTGTTGGGGGCTCGGATCCCTGGTAATTGCTGGGGTGGGAAACACTTTTGACTGTCAGCACATGGAAGGTTCACAGGTGTGGGGAGTAGCTTTCCGAGAGGTGACTCCGATAGTTCCGCAGAAGTTAGGGGGCGTCCCAGTTTCGTGGAACAAAGGGTGGACGGGGCGCATTCGCCCCTGACTGAGTGGAGCAAGCGTTGGGGGGGGAACCGGCTCGGAAAAATAAAGCCGGCGGGAGTCTTGGACAGGTCTTCGTGCGGTTCTTACGGGGCACTGTCCTAAGTTCCTTAACTCCCTATAAGGGTCCGCGAGCGGTCCTCGGGCAGCCCCCCATAGCCAGCGGAAACTAAAAGCGTTCCGTCTCCCGACCCCTCTTCTAATAAGCACAACTACCCCCCCCTTTTCATATGCTGCGCTTGCTCGAAAAGCATGACGATTTTAACCACTATCCCCGAAGCAAAGAGAAAGAAGTCCGGAAGAAGACGGTGCTAAAGGCAAAAAGAAAGGAAGAAAGGACAAATGAAAGAAAAAACGAGGGGGAGAGAAACACCTAGATGAATACGCTCGCACGGGAGGAAAAAAGGGGGACTTTCAGATAAGGGAGGGGAGTCCAATAGACCGAGAACGGGTAACAGGAGGTTGAAGGGAGAGGGAAAAACTAATAATCAGGGATAATTAAAACTTAGAAGCGCTTCTTTCAGATGGAAAGTGGAGAGGATTGGATAACAAGGGGATGGGAGGCGTGAATATGGTCGTTGAGAAACTCATACGGTGGAACGGGATCATGGAGGGACTTATGACATAAAATAAATTGAAAGAACTTAGAACACTCCGACCTGAATAGCCTTTAGCAAAATTGAGAGGGGAAAATTACCGGACCCAACCCCTTAAAAGTGAATGCCGGCACAGTCGTGACGCTGGGGTGGAGCTTTTTGGAGGTCTCGGGGGGTCAAATGGGGCTGATGTAGTTTGCGACGTAGTCTGTAGCCGTTCTAGTCGATGAGAAGAGACTTAGACATTAATGAAACCGTCGACTTGATAAAAGTCTGAGCGCGATAAGCAAAATCGGAGGCCAGGGAAAACAGCACTCGCCGGGTCATCACGAGGTTACACACGCGCGCTCGCCTCAAGCCGATTAGACCTTTGCAAGCGCCGGTAGGAAAGGCGGGGGGGGGATTCGCTTCTTCAGATCTTCAGATAAGCCCCCTCTACGGGGTCATGGTTCCGGCTCGGCGTGCCCGGCCGGAGAGAGGTAGCACTCGGAAGCGAGCCAGGGTGGATGGGGACTTCCATGCAAAGCAAGGTGAGACGCGAATGGGAAAGGGGTCCGAATCAGCACGCCGGCCGATCAATAATGGCGCTGCTGTAGCAAATCGGGCATAAACTGTACTAAAGCATTTCTGGTTCTGGCTCTATTGTACGTCGGTGTGTCTTGTCGTGAATCGTTGACAAGACATCTAATCACATTTCCTTCTAAGAGACTGTGAAATCGCCGTGAGCGTTAGGAAATTCACAATTAGATTCGGAAACTGAAAGTTTCGTAATGACAAGGAGGACAAGTCCTTGGCCGCGGAGTGGCCTAGAAGAAGGGGCGTGGTCGGCAAGAGGTCCAATGATTGATAGAGAGGGGAGGTGGAGAGCCCGCATTGGGGTCCAGTCGGGGCAACGACGAGGGTTTTGACCAGTGATTGCGCTCGCCGATGTTAAAAGAAGGCCAGTTACCTTGCGGAGACATCGGCCACCGGAGGTCTTTGGCAAAGAAGACGAAGACTGGCGGAATCAGCTGCTTGAGTGTCCGAAAGCCTATGCGAGGTCCATCAAGACAGCAGGCGGAAATTCTGCGGGGGCAGGGGGGGTGCAATACAATCTTGGTAGCCAGAAATGGGGAGAAAAAGAGCCTAAGCGGTCCCACGCTAAAGGCGGCAGCATTAAGCAAAGGAAAAGGAGCAAAGCGATCAATGAGTGATCTTCCAGGGGAGAGTTCGTCAAGACAGGGGCATTGGAGTGAAAAAAAAAAAAAAAAAAAAAAAAAAGAGCTGTCCTTATGGAGCGCTGGGCAAGTCTTCTACCAGGTAAGGTCCCCCATGATTGGATGTCCACGCAACTTAAGGGGAACCTAGGCTGGGAAGGATTGTATCCATAGAGGGGATTAACCGGAAATTATTCATCAAGTTGCCATTCTAGGCAGTGCACCAAGTTCTTCAGCTACGAAGGGAAAAGGTGGAAGAAAAAAGCCGGCACTGGCCCTGAAGGGCGTGAATCTAATATAAAAAGTGCCTTGAAGAACACGTGACCATAATGCCAAACGGGGGAGGACTAAAACAAAAATTATAGTCTCCGTTCCGGGCATTGGTCCCGAAGGAACGAAATAAAAGGTAGGAGGAAGAAAATTGGAAAATGGGAGGGCAAGGGAATGTGTCGACGGTTAAAGGGGAAGAACTTCGGGAAAGGGGGGGGACGGCGGCACTAAAGCGGACGTGAGGGAAGCGCTTAACGTCACATTGATGAGGCATTCACTTGTAAAAGATTCCCGAACTACGGGAAAAAGGTAATTCTATGAGAGCCATTACAAAGCCCAGAATGCCGAAAGTTGGAAAGAGTTAAACATCACAAGTATGGGAATGGACAGGGCTGAGTTAAGCAAGGCGACACGGTCGAATAGCTAGAATCGCTAGGGAGGGATTCAAAAGAAAAAAAACTTGAGCTAAGAAGAGGATTAGACCGAGAAGAACGCGGGGGGGGAACGGGGGGGAGGGGGGGGATAGGGGGTGGGTGAGGAGTGTAGGGGGGAGGGGGAGAGGAAGGGAGTAAAAGGGTGGGAGGGAGGGGGAGTGGGAGAGAGAGAGATTTATGGCGGGGGAGGAGGAGGAAAGGGGGGGAGAGGAGGAGAGGAGAAGGAGGAAGAAGGGGGAAAGTAGGAACGTATGGAGGGGGGGGCAGGGGAGAGGGAGGGGAGTGGGTTGAGAAGGAGAGGGGGGGGGATTGGGGAGGGAGGGCAGGAAAGTAGGGGGGAGGCGGGGGAGAATGGGGGAGGTGATGGCAGGAGGGGTGAAGGGGGGGGTGAGAACAAGGGGGGAGGTGGAAAGGAGGAGGGTGGGGGGGGGGGGGGAGAGGAAAAGGAGGGGGGATACGGGGGTAGGGAGGGGGGGGGTAGGGGGCAAAAAAGGGAGGAGGTGCAAGGGGGAAGTTGAGGGGGGGGGCTGGGGAGGGGTGAAGGGGATGAGTGAGGCGCGGGGAGGGGGGGGGGGGGGGGGGGGGGGGGGTAGCGGGCAAATGAGCGTGGAAAGGGGGGAAGAAAGGGGGGGGTTGGGTGAGGGTGGGGGAAGGTTTTGGCAAGGGAGGGTGGGAGAGAGAGGAGGTAGAGGGGGAAAAAAGAGGTGGGAAAGAAGGGGGAGAGGGGGAAGGGGGGGGGAGGGGGGGGGGGGAGTGGAGGGGGGAGTCAAGAGGCGGATTGGAGGACACACGACCAACACTCAAAGGACACATGAAACCACCACCCGTGGGGGGGGAGCGAGGGGGGGGGGGGGAAAGGGACCATAAAAACTCACAAACAGACTCGGGGGGGGAGAAGAGGGGAAGGTGGGGGGGGGGGGGAAGGGGGGGGGAGATGGGATGAGAGAAGGTCGTGAAGCAGTGGGGGGGTGATAAGAGGGGGGGGAGGGGAGGGGAGGAGTTTGAAAAGGGGAGGGGGGATGGGAAAGCGGGGGGCAGAGGGGGGGGGTGGGTGGGGGCGGAGGGGGGGGGAGTTCCCGGTCCAGGGCTACAAGACTTAACGTAATCGCGCGGTTCATCAGTCGCAGCAAAAAGCCTGCAAAAACAAAACAGCGAAGGTCTAGTAATCATAGGGCTCATTAATTGGGGAGACGACAGCGCGTGAACAGAAAGTTGAAACAGGAATGGATGGGGAGAGCAAGCGATTCGCGATCGAGGAGCGGGTGGGTATCCAAACGGGTACTGTTAAAGGAGACGTGCTAGGAGGAAGGAGATACGAACGGCGAGAAGAAAATGAAAATAATGAGGAAAAAATGAACCAAAATAGAAAAGCGAAAACAACGAAAACCCAACGCAAAGTGAACCATAACGGGGGAAAAAAGGGGGGGGGGGGGGGGTAAGGGGGGGTGGGCGGTGAAAGGGTGAGAAATTGACACAAACATTTGAGATACGAGCATGGTGTGTTGGGAAGAATGACATTTAAGGGCAGCACGAAAAGGGAGGGGGGGGCGCTGGCAGAGAAGATTAACTTAAAACCTTGTGTGGTCGTGGGTTTCAAAGAGCGAAAGGGGGATCTGAAAACGACGAAGGGGGGTGGAAATGATGCTTAGGAAACCCACGGGAAAGACCGGAAATCTTTAGTTATTGACGACAAGCTTCGAGGGCCAGTGGACAGAAATAGGGAGTATGCAGCTGAAGTGGTGGGGTGCAGCCATCATTGACAAGGGGACCTGGTAACCCGGGCTGCGCGTGGAGCGGCGGCCGAGACGACGGAGTATGCGTCTGGGCGGGATGGACCATGTCTCGGGAAGTGGGGATAAAAAAACTTCGGAAAAGATGCCACGTTTGGGTCTGTAGGTCGGAGGATAATGAAAGTTTCGGGGAGCGGGGAAAAAACGCTGAGTGTCCAGAAGGGGGGGGAGGCCCTAACTACAGAACCGATTTGAGGCCCCTTCTTGGGTAGGGGGGGAAATTGCATTGCGAGGGTATCACTCTTTAAACGAAAAGTAAACCAGTTAACAAGGCCTAGAACGGACTAGGTAGTTATCGGCCACCAGAAGGGGCGGTAAAAAAAAAAGGGGGATACACAGGAGAACGAGCCAATTGGTGAACCCGCGGCCCTGTATCGAACGCAAAATAAACTGGACTGGAGGGGCAAGGAAAAATCAAATAAGAACACAAAAAATAATAAACAAAATGGGCAAATCAAAAAATGTGCGCAAGAAAAGCAACAAGATTGTGGGACCAAAAAAGGAAAAAGTGTCGCTGAGTGGCTCATAAAAAAAAAAAACAACCAAAAGAAAAGGCTTTTGAAAAAAAAAAACAGGGAATAAAAGATTCACCCAAAAAAGTTGAAAGTAGGACGAAAAGACGTGGCAGAAGGTGGGGATACAAGGGTTCAATAGATCGATAAAATTCTCCTCATGAAAGGACGGACGCAAAATCAAAAGTTCCAGGGACAAGAAGCCGAAGGTCGAGGTAAACCAGGAGAGGCAACCACAAGCCAAACAAAATAGAGGGCGTGGAAAAAAAAAAAAAACAAAAAAAAAAAAAAATAAGCAGGGAAAAAAACGCAAACAAAAAAATGCAGGAAACTTCTGTGCGTGGGGCCAAGTTGATCTAACGATAGCGTGCTGAAAGCGGGGGCAACTAACATACGGTCTAACGGGGAAGGTGTGAGGCGCTCTGATCTCTAGGAAAAGAATTTGGAGAAAGCTGGTTAAAATGAAGGACGGGGATATTAAGACGTGAGAGGGATGAAGATTTGGGGAGAGAGGGAGAGGATAGCCGGAATGGGGCGTGGGGCAGAAATAAAAAAACAGCAGACAGTGGGCTTAGTTAAAATAAAAATCAGGAGTTTGCAATATCACTACATGGGAGAGGGGGAAATGAAAACAAAACGAGGGGAATAACGAGATGTTTAAGCTGAGAGTGAAAAAGGAAAGGAAAGTGGGGCTTAAAAAAACAGTCACTAAGGGGGGGAAATTTGAAAAGGGAGAAGCTTAGTGGCGGAAATGGACAGGGAAAGGGGGAGGCAAGTGGATTGTTTTATCCAAAATAAGGAGGAAATCAGGGCAAAAAAGCAAATAAACCGGGATGGAAATAGAGAGCAAAATAAAACGGTGGGGCCTACTTAGAGGGGTCAAGAAACAGAGAGCGTTTTTTATGAGATGAGGTCCACTTGGCCCTTTGGGCGACAGGTTAAAAAATGTACGGGGGGCAGGCAATTGAAATCGGGGGCCAAAGCAAGAAAAACCAAAAAAAGAACGGAAAATAGAGATGGCCTCCCAAGGGAAATAGCAGAACCGCCAACTAAGGGGCAGAATGGACACAAGAACAACAACAATCTGAACCAGACAACGCCGAATGAACACAATCCCTGAGGAGACCATTGAGGAAAAGGACCAAGAAGAAGTGGTGGAATTTTGAAAGAGCCGAGGCAATACTTAAAAAAGGGGTGAGGGACGTCGTTTCACGCGCAGGGAAGAGTAAACGAGGGGGGATTAAAGTGGGCAAACAGAATTGGCAATGGTCAACGTGAAAAAAGAGCATGCGTATAATGAAACTCAGGTTAAATGAATCAGTAAACCGGCGGGGTTTTGTTGGAAGGCGAAAAGAAAAAAGTTAATTGGTGTAAAGGGTCGCGACAGCCCGCGGTATCCACTTTCAAGAAAAATTATGTAAACAGAAGTTTAATCTGGTGCATCCAAGGGGGGGTCTCGGGCAACTTGGCAAAGAGAGTATTGTGAAGGGTTGGGGTAATGGTTGGAAAAAAAAGCAGGGGGAATGATGTGGGGGGTGGAGATACCAAAACGGTCATATCCTCCTTCAAAAGCACACAGGCCGCACTGAGGGTCCAGCGGCCATGTATAAAGCGCGGGGACAACCGGACCGCAACTGAGGAACTCGGGTACGGACAACCCGAACCAGGGAAAAGAAATGGTTTAGGAGCAAGGTGCCTGAAAAGCGGAAAGACTATAGTTGAAATGGAGAATTGTACCACAGCACCAAGGTCCCTCCTTTCAGTTCATTTTTGTTTGGGGGGGGGTTGGGTTGAACAGCTCTGTCTGGGGGTTTGTGGGTTCAAAACCCCAAAAACAAAAGTGTGTTGGGGTTGGGTGTGAAAATCAAATCGACCGCGCGGGGGTGGTTGGGGTTTTTGATTTGTTGGGGGGGACCGGGGAAAGGTTCAAATGGGGTACGGGAAAATCATGATGGGGGCTGTAATGGACCCGGAAGGATAATCGTTCATCTACCGGAAAAAAGAAGGGGTCCTAAAAGATAATCTCAACGAAACGGTATGCCACGGAAACGCCAGAAAAGAGGTAGAAGTCAGAACTTTGGGGGGGGAGAAGTTTAGAGGGTGCTGTGCTGTGGCCTGACGGGGTATTGCTTTGTGGGAAAAACACATGTTTGCGCTGACCATGGGCTGGTAGGCACAGGGAGGGGTAGCGCAGAGGTAGTGAATCTATGCCAGATGGCCGCTCAGAAAGAGGGGTGGGAGGGAGAAAGGGCGCGGGGTGTAACAAATTTAATTGTGGGAGAGAGGACGAACAAGTGTGCCTTGTTGAGAACGATTTGGTAAACTCATCGGAAGATAATAAAAAAGCAGAAAGGGCTTGAGGGGGGTGGGGGGGGGGGAGGCTTCTGAGGGTAGGCGTATTCGGAAAAAAGCGAAAGGGTCAAGAGCAACCCTCAGAAGAAGGGGAAAAAAACGGAAGATGGGGACCAAAAGGGCGAAATTGCAAATAAATATTAACCAAAAAAGGAAAAAAAGCCCGAACCACCGGCGGCCTCCAAAAGGAAAAAAACAATGTGCAGAGGGAGAGCAACAAGCGTAACTTCGGAAGGGGAACACTAGACGAATAAATCAAAATTAAGGGCTTACCACGCACTTGCTAACGCGAACAAGCCCGGGGAGAAGGAAAAAAAAAGTGACAAGAAACAACTATTTATTCGGCAGACAAAAGATGGACATAGGACGAAAAGGAACCTTAAACATTGATCGGTGAACAAAGAGGAAAGGGAGTTGGAGTCAACCGAAAAAAAAGAGGGCCTTTGTAAGGGAAATGTGAGAGTAAAGACAAAGGGGGAAAATTAAAAACCGGAGAGCAGTTGTAATTAAGGGTCAACAGAGGGGAATGAAAGAGAACAACGAAAACCACGGCTTGCAAAAAAGTTTAGCTTAAAGTAAAAACAAACCCATCAAGGTGCCGGGGGGCTTGCCAGGAAGTTCACGTAAAAAAACTCAAATCATTTCGCATCGGGATAGCGACATCAGAAATGGAATCAGAGGGAAATTGGGGGGAGCAGAAAACGCCCTTTCACTATGAGAAATCCCTCAGGGGTCCTAAACCCAAGGCTTCAAAAGGGCCTGAAAGGACAAATCTGGGCCGGGGTGTGCAGGGGTTGTTGCTGGTAGCGGGCACGGGACGGGGTCACTGGGGTGAATTCTTTACGCATTGGACGCTTTCGGGGGTGGTAGCCATGGGAGATCAGGAACAGAATACGAGACAAACTTGCAACAGTCATCTAAAGGTCACCTCCGCGAGAGAAAAGGGGGGGCAGAAAAAAACGCTGGGGGGAAACATGGAAAGAAAAATGGGCTCTAGCTGTGTTCCCAATCGCTGAATTCTAACTAAGGAGGTCCCAGAAGCAAGAAATAGGCTGCAAAAAGGCAAAAGTGGGGGGGGACAGACTTAATTCTGGCTGAATGAGAAATGCAAAGAGGTAAATTGTAAGGTCAAGAACTCGGGAAAAAAAACAGGCAACAGGGAGGTCTGAAACTACGGCGGATGCTCTCAAGTGTGAGGGGGTTTTTGAACTTAAAGGGCCCCGCCGCAGCATTGATACAAAGGAAAAACGGGGAAAGCTCATCACGCCGCAGGGATAAGGGTCTAAAGTGCAGGGGTTGGCGCAACATCGTGCAGCAACTGTCTAAAAGGCTCATGAAAGGGGGGGGCAAACATGCTCGAAATTTGAAGGAATTTGGGAAATGAAGGAGGGCGTGACCTGCGTTCATAGACCATGGGGGTGGCCGAGCAAGGTGCAAAAACACAAAAGCGAATGGCTCAGGAAATTGACGGGCAAAAAAAACCAGCCGGTACCAATAAAAAAAAGGTACAGAGCACCTGAAAAAATGGACATCAAATTGGAAAGGCATTTAGGGGTGCCTGAAGAATTGCGGGGACTGGAGTCAAAAACCGAGAATAAATTCCCGAATGAAAGGAGATAAAGGTTTCTTGGGGGTCCCAGGGCAGTTTTTGGTGAAGAGGGGGGAAAACGAACGAACTTGGTTTCTTCATGAACATGGATATTAAAACGTCCATCCGCGGCCGGAAAAGGTTCGCGAGGGAGGAAATTGTCAAAAGGCTGATCTAGCACTGGTGGGCAGACCGAAGAAGGGGAACGGCGAACGAAGAGGTCTTGCGTGCCTCAAACGATGACGCGTCCTCGAAAAGCGGCGGGACTATTAACGGGGTAAGGGTTCGGGTCCACAAATCAGGGGTTTGAACCAAAGCCATTAACTTGTGGTCGAGTCAAAAGAAATCCATCAAAGAATGCAAAAAATCAAAGCCAGTGAGTTTCAAAGGGGGACAATCTCAACGACCCAAAAAAGAGGAAGGAGGAACAAGATAGGGGCGGAAAATAACAGGGGGAGGTAGGGTTAAGAAAAAACGCAAAGTGGGAGCGCTGAACCGATGCGAAAAGATCGACGTAAAAGGGGGATTAAAAAAAGTTTGAAAGGAAAAGGTCACCCACGGAAATAGCAAAAGGGGATGAAGGTAAATAAGATCTGGATAACACAAGCAGGGGCACAGCAAAAGTTAAAAAAAAGTGAGAGTCGGGACCCAGTGGAGACAATACAGGAAAGAGGATGGGGGGCGCCTCAAGGACTCGTAAGATGACAAATAGTTCTTAAGGGGGAGAAGACATTGGGAGAACCAAAGGGGACCCAAGAACGGTAACAAAACTGATTCAAGGAGACACAGAAAAGCGTTTAGCTCATTTCAAAGAATTTGTAGTCCTAAGGCCGGGGGAAAAAAGAATGTACATAAAATGGCTAAACAGAAAAATTGAGGGTCAGACGTGCTGAAAAAGCCTGCGTTAATGGCAAAAGGAATGTAATACCGGACGCGCACGTCTGGCAAGGGGGGAGGAAGGAAAAATGAAGGGGGGGGGGGGGGGGGGGGGGGGGGGGGGGTGGGGGGGGGGGGGGGTTTGTGTTGGGGGGGGGGGTTTGGGTGGGGGTGGGTGTTTTGTGAATTTTTGTTAATTGGTGGTTTGTTTGTTTCTTCCACGGGGTCTTTTGAACTAATCAATAGAAACCTGCACAACGACTTCCCGGCGAAATGGAGTATCAGAGAAAACAACGCCGGGCAAAGTTAATTTCCTGCCTAGCTTTCACCACCAAAATTACGGGAATTGCTAAGTAAGGAGTGTGGGCAGGGACGACAATCTCCAAAAAAAAGCAAAAGAGAAAGGATTCAAAACATCACACTGGGAAAAGCGAATAAAGAGACTCTCGACCAACGACGTGCAAAACGAGATGAAAATTCAAAGTTCAGTAGCGTGGGACGGAAATCAATCAGAAACACCAAAAAGAGCAAAGAGTACGTCTCGAGGGCAGTGCGCCTATAAAGAACGGGGAAACGCGAAATCGAATATTGACCAGAGGTGGAACGGGGGGCGGAAAAGGAGGCATGGCAAAAACGCGGGGTAAAAAGGAAAGCGAGAGGGTGAAGGAGAAAAAAGAGCAAAGCAATCGAAAACAAGAAACATCTAAAAAACAAGTGACAAAAAATAGGGAAAAAAAAGCAAGAACAAAAGCGAAACCCCAAAAGAGCGTTGAAGGCAGGGGGGTGAAACTGGGGGGGAGGTAAATAGGAGTGCAACTTTTGGGGCGGGAAAGAAGCTAGTACAGGGAGGATTTACGGAAAAGAACCTGAGGGGGGGGATGAACGGGCATGTCAAGAAAAAACTGCACGGGAGGTGGAACGGAAACTGGCAAAAGATAGAACGGGAGCAAAAATTGGATTTGGTGCGTTGACAAAGGAAAGACAAACAGAAAAGACCTAACGAGGGTCAGCATGCTTAAGGGCACCAGGATTCAGGGTCAAAAGGAGGTGACACTAACAACCGGTTAAGGGCGGTCGTATTGGAAGAACCCCGCCAAGTTGACTCTGAAAGTATCACCTGTGGGGGGGCAAAAAAAAGGGAGAGGCGGAGGGCAGGAGTAAATGGCACAGAAAGAAAGAAGGAAACTGATTGGGGAAGGGACACGGGGGGAAATTTACACGAGCTGACGGGAAAAGGAAGTTGATAGTGGCAGGGGTGAAATGTGGAAAAGAAGGTTCCAGATAAATCGGGAAAAAGAAATGCCAATTGGTGGGGGTCGGTTGTTAGAAGGTGAGGGGGTGAGGGCGGAAAAAGTTAAAAGCAAGGGCGAAGGGGGGCTGCACAACCGGCACCGATTAACTGACCACTTATGAGGGAGGAAAAGGAGGGGGAAGTGAGGAAAGCTATGAAAAGGAACGGCACGAACAAAGGAAGAAGAAATTCCAGAGCCAGTGCAGTCCTTGCGGGGTGGGAGTACATATCGGGAAAAAAACAAAGAGGGAACTCAGGGCAGCGAAGGGGAATCAAGGTGTTACAAAAACCGAGACAGGGTAGAAAACACCAAAATAAATTCTGGAGATGGATGGGATCGGAGTCCCGAACAAAAAGAGGGAAAAAGAAAAAAGTACAACCTCAAGCACTGTTACTGACAAGAGGGTGCCCACAAAAGCACAGTACCAGGAGAGAATAACACAAAGCGTTTACTGGAGATAAGGCAAACAAAAAGGGTCTCGAAGGGGGCCGAAAGAGGCTTGGGATGAAATTACATTTCAGGGAGAGTAGAGTAGGCACAAAAAAGCAAAAAAAACGGACCTCAACTATGATGGGAAAGGGGGCAACAATCAAAGTCGGGGAACCAATTCAGCGGACACAAAAAAAAACCAAAAAAGAGAGGCGATGGAAAAATAAGAAGTAAAAGAAAAAAAAAAAAAAACATAAAAAAGCGCACCACAAAAAAAACCAATGGGCAAAGGAACAAGGGGGAGTGGGGTCACCACTTTTGTAATCTGCATAGAGGGCGAAGAGGGGGAAGGACGCTCGACAGAGGGGCAAGGGGGCCGTGGGGGATAATTCAGGCGGCGAAAAGAAGGAATGTAGAAAGGCGCTGGTACAAAGTAAGGAAATGAAAAAAAAACTACAGCGATGTGGCGGGAGAAAAACGGGAAGAAGAAAAGGTGTACTGGGGGAGCAAAATCAACACAAACCTAATATCATTAAAACAAGTGGGACGATGAATAAACATCCATTGATGCGCTAATCAACGGAGGGTGTGGAAGGAGGAAGGGGGCGATAAAAGGGGGTGACTCTTAAGGGCCGGAGGTTCGGGGGACAGAAGGAAAAGATATTTGCGTAAACGTAGGTCTGGAAAGGAATTTTAAAGAGGAAAATTTGGGACAAAAGTTTTAGGGGGACGTGGAGACGGGGAAAAAAAATACCGACTGAAGGGGTTATCGAAACAACAAGGGGGGAAATTCGGATGGGGTCTCAACGAGGAGATGGTGGGTATGGGAATGATGGTAAACGGGGGGCAGTGGCCACTGTGCGGGGACAAGGGGTCAGAGACGGTCGATGGAGTGGGGAAGGGAGAAAAAGCAAAGAACTCTGATCAACAAAAAGGAGAGGGGGGAAAAAAAAAAAAATGAGCCTAAAGAAAAAAAAACGAACCACGATACCGGGGGGGGCTGGAAAAAGCCCCGGGTACCAGGGGGGGGACCTGAAAAACGACCGAATTACCAAAAAAATCCGAAAGGAGAAAAAAACGAGAGGCCACGACTAAGGGGGGGGCCTTTGTGGACGCCGGAGAAAAGAACGGAAAGGGGAAGGGGAGGGGTTTGGCGCATGGAACGCTTTAAACGCTGTTAAACAAGGTGAAAAAAAAATTTGGCAGGTTTCCAGGTTAAAACAAAAAGGAAAAAAGCACGAATGGGGGATCATGTCAAATACACAGCGAAGGGGGGGGGACAGAGAACTGAAATAATTTTACGGGAACAAAAAAAAAAGATGATAAAACATTTCAAACACGGAGCAAGACCGTTGGCGGAACTTTGGGGGAACAAATGAAGAGTGCAAAGGGGGTCAAAATCGCAGTAGTTTGTGTCATTGGGGGAAAATCATGGATATGTGGTGTTTTCACTCGCAAAAGGCATCTCCCGAAAACACGAAACTGGTCAAGCGGAAAGGGGGGGGGGAAAGCACGGGGGTAGGGAAAAGGGGAAAAGGGCATACTTATACAGGCAGCGAAGCCAACCGTCACAAAGGATTAACCGTCATTGGAAAGAAGGAGAAATCGAGGGGAGGAAAAAAAAGAGGTGGCGAGGTATCCACGGGGTTACAGGTACCAGACAGGCACGAACGGAACGGGCGGTTTTTGGTTGTGTGGGGGGGGGGGAACAGGGCGGGAGTCTTTGGGTTGGGTTGGATTTTTGGGTTTTCCAGAAAAGGCGAAGTTTGGTTTGGAGGTTTGTTGGGAAAGAAAAAAAGCATGGCCATGTTTACGAAAGAACTCAAAATGATGGGGGACTGTAATAAAATGAGAAAGGTCCGGAAAAAGTCATGGCATAGTACCAAACATGTAAAAAGACGATCCTCTCCGAAAGGTATTACATACAAAACCGGAAAGCACTTGAGGGAAATTCGAACGGGGGGTGAATAGTTTAGTTGCAAAAGGGGATTAATGTGGGCAGGGCACTGGTACTGGGACAGTTGGGGGACACATAACTAAGGAAACTTTCGATAAAAAAAAAAAGCGGGTTTGGCAACAAGTGGGTATGGGGAAATGATCTTATCGGGAGTGACTCGAGATGAACTTCCGAAAAAGTTGTGCGTTCGGCAAAGGCCAAGGTTAACAAGTGGGGGGGGGCAGGGAATTCGCACTGGAAAGGGATGGGCAAAAATGTGTATCAACATTGCAAAGGAGAGGATAAATACACGACGGCTTAGGGGTTCGAAGGGATGGGATGAGAGTAAAGGCGGGGATGGAAGGGGGAAGAATGGGTCCAATTCCCCAACCCGATAAGGGACGAGGGGAGGGGGATGATGTAGGCAACCCCCATTCTGAAAATTTGAGAAACTTAAAGGAAAACCCGCTCCCAGGAATCCAAGAATGATAATAATCCGAAACTAAACATAAAAAGGGCAGCTGAACGTAAAAGACGGGGAAAATTGAAAAGGTAACCCGCAAAAAACAAGACTCATGATCATCCCTACCGAAGGCTAGAAAAGGAAACAAACGTGAGACCACAACCGTACCAAGAGGGAGGGAGTGCCATGACAAGCAAAAATGTAGGAGAAACAGGGACGGGGAAAAACATCAGAGGGGAAAGAGGTGTCGGTCCAAGAAAAAGAAAAAAAGTGTAATCGGGAGTGTGACAGGTAGAACTTTAAGTAAGAATAAGGGGGGAAAATCCGGAAAGAGCGGAGGTAGGTGGGCCGGACAGGAGTCAGGGGAGAAGATTTGAAAAACGAAAGCTCGCAAGGAATAAAAAAAGGGCCCGAACCAGGCCTGTTTCGGGTCAGGTGGGCAACTGAAGTGTCAGGTCGAAGCAAAATACCAATCGCGGAGTAAGAACTAATCCAAATCCGGCGTCGGAGCAAAAGAAAGGAACACGAAGAACCACCGCCAAAAACCATCTTCCAATGGTGGAAGGGGAAACGGGAGAAAGGGGGTAGATTGTTGTCTGACGGGGGCAAAAAGGGTCACTTTTTGGGCCTTATTGGAGGGGTGGAAAAAGGGGATTGGGACCGTTAAAAATCGGAAGAGAAGAGCATCAGGAGAAATTAAAGGCTACGAAAGGTATACAACAACGCGATAACAGGTGAAGAGGATTAAGATTCAACAGGCTAACTTCAGGAGGGGAAAAATCGCGGAGGTGGGTCACGCGAATCGAAGGGGACCGGGAAACGAATGGCACTTACAATCGTACGTGAAGCAGGATTGGGGCTTAGGGGCCGGGCAGCTAAAAGGGAAACAAAAAACATAAGCAAGGGGAAAGGAGTCTCTTGAAACGGGGCACGCGGCTGGGCTTCGACTAAGATGCGCTAAAAAAGGGGGGGGGTTCCTTCCAGAAACCGCCCTGAGGGTAAGCGATTGCGAACGGTCGAGGGCTCAAGTCACGGACTGAATTATCGGCGGGGATACTTGCGTGTTGAGGGGGCAAAAGGAAGACAAAACGTCTAAAATTCTGGTGCTGGTAAATGGGAGATCCTTTAGAGGAAAAATGTAGAGCGTAACTTCTGGACAAACCATTGGGGGAAAGCATGGCGAAAAAGCGAAAGGCCGGGCCGTGCGCTTCAGGGAATGAGCCCGGGAGAATGAGGCCAAAAATTAAAAGGGGTGCGGCAAAAGGGGAAAGTGGAAACACAGGGTGGGAAAGATACATTGAACGTGAAAGAGTTTCATTGGGTCATAAAAATCCTTCTAAAGGGCCAAAAAATGAGCAGATAAGATTGATGAAGAAGCCAGAAGACCATGGTGGGGGGTTCAGGGGGGGGTGGGCACTCTGTGACTTCAGCAAGTGAATAGGGAGAGAGGTTAAAAGATTCCGGTAAAGGGCCCGGATGAGGAGAAATCCATTCAGGCGAGCTGGAAAAGGTGAACAGGCCGACAATGGAGGGGGGGGACGGGGGAGAAAGAGACCCGTTCAGAATGCTCTACGTGACTGAGCAGGAAAGAGAGGCGGGAAACTTGCCCGGGGGATCCATAAGGGTGGTTGGACAGAATGCCTACATTAGGGGCGTAAAAGAAACTCAGAGGGGGCCAGCGAGCCATGGGACCGTCATACTCAAGGGCCATGTCTTTGTCACCGCAGGAGGAAAGCTCAAACACACGGAGGAGAGCCAGAGCAGATTCGGAAAAAAAAGACATGGGATTATTAAACATGAAGCCGGAAAGGAAGGAGACTTAAAAAGGAGGGATCGACAAGGCTAGGAGAAAAATGAGTGGAAACGCACGGAAAGAGCGCCTGTCGCAGGGTGGACGGATAATAGGCATGTTACGCAAGGGCCGGAGGCAAAAGGGACAGTTCCAGGGGAGAGGGGGGGAGAACCAGGGGCTGAAAGAGATTGAAAGATGATCCTCAATTCAGGCCTGGAAACGTTAGGGAAGGAGAAAAGCGGAGAACCAGCTTGAACAAAAAAAAGGAACAAAAAGCGGGCTGGCTCAAAACTTATCGTCATGGTCAAGGGATGGGGAAGAAACGGAAAGGAATAAAAACCCGAAATCAAAGAATCAATTTACCTAATTCAACAGGATGGAAGAATTAAAGGAAAGCACAAATCGTGATGGGAAAGAAGGGCGCGGGGAAGCAAAACGCAACCAGGGTCAAGGGGGGGCGACGGAAGTGGCTTAGGCAAGGGGGGAGTCACTCATCGAATCAAAAGCGTAAATTCATAAAAAGGGGGAACTAACCAGCCACGAAGATCAAGTAAAGTTGCTGAAAGTGGGTGCGAACCCGCAAGAAGACATGTTGATACGTGGCCGTCGTGGAGGTGAAAAAAAAAAGAAACACTTCGCCAAGCGCGATAGACAAGCTAGGCGGAAGGGAAGCAAATAAAAAATGGGAATCCGGGAGGGATCGAAGCAAAGCGTAAAAGGACCCAAACATATCGGCCTGAACATGCTAGGCAGAAGAAAACAAAACAAAGCAATGAAGACGGCGATTGAAAAGTGACAATCCAGAAACAGCCCGGGTGAGGGGAAACGCAAGGGGCGTAAAAACAGAGAATTACGCAGAATGGGAAATGTGAAATAAATCCAGGGTAGAAAGACAAGAGGAATGTATCATTGCTCTACGGGGGTTGAGTACGAGAGAGTCAGAGCAAGGAAAGACAATAGGAGCAAACGAAATAAGGCCAAAAGGTACCAACTCCTGAACAAGGGAATAAAAAAAACCCCACGCAGAGTTGAAAATCACGGAGGAAAGGAAAAAGGGGGGGGGGGGGGGAAGGGTATAAGCTTTGGCGCATCCTACTATTAAACTTAGGGGGGTCTGGAAGCAGGAAAGGACTAATCTTGGGTGCGACAGACACTGGGAACAAAAGCACTGCAACGCAGGGGAGCGGGGGGGAAAAAAAGGAGCGTCCAGCAAAAATGGGGTTGGTTTATTCTCGACAGTGACATCCGACCGGAAAGCGCGAGGAGTAAGGGCACTTACTTAGTCCAAAATAGGGACCACTTAAACCGTGGGGAGACGGGGCGGGGGAAAGGACACCCACCAATTCCCTATGAAAAGTAACCTGTCAAAAGGAGACTGGAAGACATGCAAATAGGTTTTTCGGGGGCAAGTTTTGGAAGGGGTACGAGTCTCGTAAAAGGGCAATGGGGGAGAAGGGGACTGATTATGCTCTCTAGGTTAACAGGAAATCTAAGTGAACGGAGAAGGGGGGAATACAAGAGCCACTTGTGGGGGGCTGGGTGTTAGGGGAGGAATCGCTGGGAACCGTTAGGTTGGAAGGACGAACAAGGTTTTTCTGAAAAAGAAAGAAGAACAACTAGATCACCGAAAGGAGGGTCTTTTTGGGGTAGGGGGACCTTTACTGTAATGAAATACCTTGAAAGCAGTCCTCCAAGAGACTGTCACGTCCAGCATGTATTTTATCTGTCAGTGATAAGGGAAAAAGAGGGGAAGAATCAGTACACGCAGCTAGGGGGGAAAAAAGCAAGGGGTTGGTTACACCCAGGCGCCTGTGAAAGAAAAAGGGAGGATTAAGCAGGAGGGAAGTGGAACAAAAAACAGAGGGAAGATACTCACAGGAGAAAATGTTGAAAAAGACAAAGAATAGCAAAAGGGGCCAACAAAAAAAAAGACAAAAGAGAAAAGGGACACACAATAGCGGTTTGTGGTAACCTAGACATTCACACAAAGGGAGCAAGGGGGGCCCTTGGAAGAGTGACCGTTCAAGGAGGGAAGAGGAAGGAAAAAGGCCTAAAAGGTTCCAGCTCTAAGTGAACATCAAGGCGGTAAACACATGTCCATCGGATGGGGCAAAAGGAGAAGCACAACCAAAAAAAAACGGTCGTGAAAAAAAAAAAAAAAAAAAAAAAAAGAGGCAGGTAACAACACCAAGGATTAACGTCTGGGGAGTGTTCGGTAACCACGGGGGGGAAGATAGAAGAACGTAGACTAGCGGCGATGTAGGGGGCGAGAAAAAAAAAGGACAGGGGGTCAAAAAGTGGGGACCAGGGTGGAAGAAGAGGCATCAGAGGACGAATAAGCGACTGGTACAAAATGAGGAACGGATAACCCTCAGGGGGGAGGGAGGGGAACGGGTATTGCCGTGGCGAGAAAAACACCACAGCATCCATTGTACGGGAGGGAGGAAGAAACGATCTTTTGAAAAGATTGGGGCATTGGAGCAAACGGGCTTGGCTAAGGGAAGGGGGAAAGGTGGATGTCGCGGTGGGGAAGGAACTGAATTGGTGGACGTTCCGAAACAATGAGATCATGGTTAGTTGAAAATAAAGCGTATTTCGCAAGGACTGAACAGGAACTGTGGAAAAAAAGGCTTGCAACTTGGGGGAGAAAAAGTGAAAGCGGAAAAGACAAACTAAAAAGCTCAGTGGAGGGGAAGGAAAAAAAAAAAGGCCAACCATGTAGGAGTGGAACCGTCTGCTGGGGGGTCGCGAAGGAGCTTGTGGTGGAATGCGGCGTGAGGGCAGAAGGAAGGGGAGACGACGGGAGACGGGGGGGGGGGGCGGCAGTAGTTAGGGTCAACCATCTCTCCTCACAAACGGGGGGGGAGAAAGAAATCGGGGGGAAGAGAAAAAGAAATACCTCCCGAAAGAGAGAAGGGGGTGAGACAACGGGCACCTGTCCCAAGTGCAGGGAAAAGCGCGAAGGAAAAAAATCCTTGCGAACCCCTCGAAGGACGGAAAACGCGACCGGGGGCAGTGTGAGACCGATTAAGAACGGGGCAGAGGAAGCGGCTTTGAGTGGAAAACAAGGGAACTCTTTGGGATTACAACACAGTGCACAGCGGGCAAAAGTTTCACCGGTGAAGCAACGAAGGACGCATTACTCATGGTTCCGTAAAAGGAAGACAGGGAAAGCAAGGGGCCAAGTATTTGGGGCGAACGCCCATCGCCGCGGACACTTCTGACCTCCGGGCCCGGGCTCTTACTTTCATCCAAGGAAGGGACAGGGGGACAATATGCAAGAGAGGTAGTGTTGGGGAAAGTGAATTGGCTCCCAAGGCCAGGATGTTGGGTGGTTGGTACCCAAGCGCGCAAAGGATCGCCGCACGAGGGGGGGATCTCACAGGAATGGTCATCGAGTTAAAAATTCCTGAAACATAGCCGGCCACATGAAACTAAACCGAAGGTGCGTAGCGTCACACACTCGCACGGTCGGGGCAGAGTAGCAATGGGGACAAGGAACAAAAAAAATTATTGAGGTGGTTTGTGTGGGGGGGGGGGGGGGTAAAAAATGTAGTGGTTTTTTTTGGTCTTGGGTGTTTGTAAATCGGGAAGATTTTTGTGGTGGGTTGGGCTTTTGGTGCAAAAAACGCCAGGGAAATGGTACAGCGAACTGCGTGGATGTCCGGGGGAACTTGAGAAAGGGTCCTCTTGCCTGCGTAATCTTTGGAAAAAGATAATAGGAAGAACAGTAGGGAAGCGTCACTGCAAGCCTCTAGTCCTTGGGAGAAAGCGGGTGAGAATATAGGATTCAAAAACTGCGGGGGGGGACTCTAGAAGCACTGATTGGGGGGGCCTCACACAAGATTGTGCTGGCTGAAAAGTGCTGGAGAAGTGTAGGGAGAACATTCATGTGCTGACTAGAGTTAACACTTCCCGGAAGAAAGGTGTGGCGTTCGAAGACCGGGAGGGAGGGGGGGGGGGGGTAAAGTGTTCAGCAGACGATGTACGCAAAAAATCTTGGGGGGGGAAAGCATAGAAGGAAATAGATACAGCGTTGTTTCCTTGAGGGATTCGTCGCGTCTCGGGAAAAGAAGAATGTCAATATTCCAATCACCTATAAGGGGACGTAGGGGACAAAACTGGGTCACAACCGAGCCCAGGCAACCGAAAAGCGGGAAAACAAAACCGCAAAATCAGTCTAACCCTAACAGAAACAGTGGAAGGACGGCGCACGGGCCGAAAAAAGGAAAACGGACATGCCTAAAAAGACGACAGAAAGCAAATCCGCCTAGCAAGCTGTAAGCGACAGAAGGAAAACACAAAGAAAACTCTTGTAAAATAATGCATGCAGTTCATGAAAGCAACTCTAGGAGTCTGAACGGGAGACTGGAAAAAGGGCGCGGTCAATACAATAAGGAAAGGGGGGGAGAAAAGGTGTCATCTAAGAAAAGAACAGTGATCGGGTAAGAAAACTGTGCTAGCTTTTCCGTCGAAGGGAACGTTGACGAGAAGGGGGGAAAACACAGGAGGGCGACCATTGGGAGTTCGTCCAGCTCCAACCCATCCGTGAGGCGCCAAAGTTCGTCGCATAAAAAGGAGGGAGCAGGTAGACCCTGAACCTGAATAGGGAGTATCGCAAAAGGGAACTCGGGAATAGTACCGGAACCAAAAACAAGTTCTTCCAAAGTGAAGGAAGAAAAAACTCTGAGAGGGGTACGAGTTAGGGTCTTCTGATTGTGAGGGGGGGCATTTTGGCCTTATGGCATGCTTTACTTATTGCCTTTCGCTGGAAGACACAAGCAGCCGTAGAACCCAGGAAAGAAGAGTCGACGTGAGAAAAGCCTCGATGAGAAGCATAAGCGTTACACTTCTCAAGGGGGGATAAGCGGAGTTCGAAGCGGCATATCACACGGGAGGTCCGGAGGGAACCGCATCGAGTACGGAGAAGTCAGCTTTGGGGGGTTTGACACGAGGCGGTCAGATAGACGAAGACTTGGGGGGGGGAAAAGTGGTATTGGACTGTGCACAGGGAATGGAGAAAAAGTCTCAGAAAAGGGTCCTCGTCGGTGAATGTTTTTTGCCTTCCTAGCCCGCAGGAGTGGAAAAGGGTAGTGCGGAATGGAAACGGGGGAAACCAAGGGCTCAATCAAAGAAGGGGGGGGGGGATTCAGGTACGGCAGGGGTTCAATCTTTCATAGCAACTGTGGGGGAGAGCGGCTGGGGGGGGTGGAGGGGTCTCAGGTAAAAATGCAAGTCGGGCGGACCTTTCGTGACCACCCAGGGGGAAGTAGGGGAAGGAGAGTAGGAGTTTGATCGCACATTAGAAGTCACCCGACGAAGTTCTTCACTGAGGGGAACAGTCCCCGATTTAAATTGACCAGGTCAGGGTAGTGGGAGGGAGTCAGGATGCATAATAAAAAAGGGCAAGAAAAAAAAAGGGAGGCGACGAAAATTTCTGTTTGGGCGAAGTTTAAAGCGGGTGACTCGGTTCTTCAAGGAAGTGAATATGCTAGTTACGCATTGACGGGCATAGGAAGAGGTCCATCCGCAGACCCCTTATATCTAAGAACTTGGGGTTTCCAAGGGAAACTGGGGTCAATCAGATTGAGGGAAAGCCCTTGCAGGAAGTTAGTGACCCGTTGCGGGGGGTGACACACAGCCAAATTTGGGGGGGGGAAGCAAACGTGTAGAGGAAGATCGGGGGGTAAGCGAGAAGAGGGCAGAAAAAGCAAAGAAAGGGGCTTGTAAGGCATCTCTCCACAAAAAAAACGGGAGGGATAATGAGATTTGGCGGGGGGAAAAACCTATTGAGGGAAGGCGTGGCGCTTAGGGAGACATGGACCGATGAGATATGAAAAGGAGGGGGACCCAAATGTGGCTTTACCTGGGCGAAAAGAATCCTCGGTCTGGGAGGAGGTACACAGGGGGGCATATCTGGAAGGGAAACGCCCCTAATTGAGTCACAGCCTGGGTACATTCCGAGGGAGGGACATGCTTCAGCTAAGGGGAAGTGAGCTCAAAAGAAAAGGGAATATCCGAATGAGGAAGAAAAGCTCAGTCGGAAAATGACAAGGAAGTACTACATGCGGAGGCATACACCAGAAATCGTATAGCTCAATTTTCGCAAAGGGGGGGGGGAGGAATACGGACCAAGACAAACGGAAATTTTCTGAAGGCAGGGCCAATTAATGGTCAAGAATGAAAAGGGTTTCTCACTTAGGGGGAATGGGCGAGCGAATGGGCTAAGACCGAACTCGCACTGGCACGAGGAGAGGGGAAACTTGCGAAAAAAGGGGGGGAGTGTCGCCAAGAAAAGCGAT
>Ga0179593_1469405_pt1 | contig 26719 bp, 23 predicted proteins | sample CZODoug2_1_08_16_FD_185931 | JGI IMG/M metagenome (GOLD analysis project Ga0179593, IMG submission 185931) | Vadose zone soil fungal communities from Angelo Coast Range Reserve, California, USA - CZODoug2_1_08_16fungal (PacBio error correction) | ecosystem: Environmental > Terrestrial > Soil >...
GCATTTATTGGGGATCGGGAGGAAGGAGGGAATCGAGAAGTCAGGAGTTCAAGGGGAGATTCAGTGAAAAAACGAAAAAAAAAAATGGGGGGGTGCAAAAGCGGCGAGAAGAAGGTGGTACCCAGAGGAGATGAAAATAAATCAAGACAGGAGCAACCCGATCGCGGAGGGCCGCAGGGGGGAACGAAGGCTTTGAGGAACAAAAGAAAAAGAGCGACGAAGATGGCAAAGTCCCGAAGAGGAAAAGGCCGAGGGGAAAAAAACAACACCCTGGAAAAAGACCGAAGCGGGGGGAAATCCTAAGAATCTAGAGCATAAGGACAGGAAAAAAAGGGGCAAGTGAGAAAAAACAGAGAAGGAGAAAGAATCGAAATAGGGAATCAAGAGAAACAAGACTTATCAGGGAAATTGCAATTCCCGAGGAGAAGGGTGAAAGGAAGCTGAAAGTTACCGCAGGGGGGGCCCTAGCAGAAAAAGGGAAGAGATCCAGGAAAGGAAAAGGGAAGAAAACGCTGTCTAAGACTCGCAAAGCTAGCAGGGACGCTAGGAAAAGTACGGGAAAAGGACAGGATTAAAGGGAAGGACGAGCTTTGAAACAAGGATCGCGAAAATAAATAGCATTCCTAGCAGACGCCGCCAAGTAGGAAATAGCTGACGGGAAGGAAAAGAAGACAAAAGGAAAGAAGTCAAAAGCGACAAGGGGAAAAAAAAAAAACCATCTGGCAAAAAAGCGGGCTGAAAAAAGGAAAACGTGAGTGAAGTCCGTCCTCCAATGAAAAACGAGGGAGTCTTTCGAGAGGGTGTGGATCAGAGGGAGGGGGTGGTGTAGAAATGCGTTATCTGGAGACTGGCGGGTAGAGGAAAAAGGAGAAAAAAAAGTGCTGCTAGTCGTACACGTCGGGAAAGGTTTGAGATGACTCTTCGTAAAATCCTCCACTGGAGTATAACTGTAAACAACAGGAGGTAAGGGAGTAGAAAAAGAAAAAGCAATACTCTTCTTGGCCAGGAAGGGAAAAGGTAAACGGGTGGAGAAGCTGCACTCAGGATACCGACTAAAGGAAGAGGCTAGCAGTTTAGATACTAGGCTTATAGGAGTTGAAATCAATAGTAGAAAAAGAAAAGCCTCAGAGGAATTGTGGGAGGAAATCGAGGAACTAGAAGGGTCTAAATCGATCCTCGAACAAACCTCTCGAGGAGGAGGGGGAGTAAGGGAAGAAGGGTAGTCCTCAAGAAGTCGGAAAAGAAAAAAAACCAATATCAGTCGATAGGAAAAAAAATGGGAGAGGGGGTGGTGGGGGGGGTAAGAGATAGGGACTCTGGGGGAATGCCCTACAAACTTCGAGGACACATGAAAGGAAAAGGGGGGGGACGAAGGGGGAGACCGGAAAAAGAGGGTTAGCAAAAGTCTCTACCTCAGAATGCCCTTGGTACGGAACTAAATAGGAGCAACTCTACTAAAAGGTGGACTCTTAAGATAGGGCGAAGCCAGCGGAAAAAATAAAGTATCATCTTAAGAGAAAAAAGACGAATTGAAGCCAGAAGAAGGTCGAAAAGGAGGGGGCTTAACTTTTAAAAAGGAGGGGGGAGACACAAGCCCAAAGGGTTCAGAAAAGGAGAAACGAAAACAACAAACTTAAGATAAGGGAAAAGAGGGGGAGGTGGTAAATTCCAATCTAGAAAGGAAAACTTCGAGGGAATTAGGGATGGCCGAAAATCGAACAGAAAACCAGGAAAAGAAGGGAAGGTGCGCTCCAAATAAAGAGAGAAAAGAGGGCGCAGGGGGGACCATTGCGCTTTGGTCGCTGGAGGAAAAAGAGCGCAAGAAAGAAAAACTTCGCTCAAAGAAGAAAAGGGGCACCAAAAACACGAAAAAAAACCCAATAGGAACAAAGGCGCTTTCCTTCTCTGTACAAGGGGAAGGGAGAGGAAATGGGAAAAAAAGGAAAATTTCAAGAAAAACAACCCGCAACGAAAACAAAAGAACCAAAGAAAGAAGGGATCTGGGGAAAAAGCGCAGAGAAGAAAAATACTGGGAGGGAGATAAACAGAGGGAACGGCCGACTGAGAGATTCATCGAGAAAGAATCAAAACGAAAAAGAGGCAAAGCCAGAGGGGGTCCTTATGGAAAAAACTACCATCAAAAAACGGGACTGTGATAGGCTATCTAGATTCAAAGGGGAGGGTGCGAAGAGTTCTGCCAGTCAGAAAAAAAAAGGGATGGTCAATCCAAAAAGGAGAGGCAAGACACCCCGGAGGAGGGGGTTGATTATTAAGAAGGGAAGTACAACACCTCGTCAAAATACTGAGAGAAGGGGGGGCAAGCTGATCAAACGTGTAAATGGAGGAACCATGAAAGAAGGAAGCAAGTAACTAAAATGGGGAAAAGGTACGGACGCTGAAACCACGGCATCGCTTTTACACAAAAACGGAAAAAAAGAAGGGACTAGGAAGAGGAGGTCTGGAAGTTGCAAGGGAAGGGGCCGACTAAAAAAACAGCCAGGCAAAAAAGCCGAAAAGGGTGTCAGGGGGAAGAAAGGCAACTACGTCGATGACTTAATCGAGGGAGAAAAAGACGAGGAGGGAGCCGCGCGGGAAAGACAGTTCGAGTAAGGAGGAACAGTTTGGCGAAAAAAAAGAAAGTTCGGGATGGAGTCCAAAAAAAAGAAAAGTTCGACTTCCTTTCAAAAAACGGGGGGGACGAGGGATTCAAGTCTCAACTATCCTCGCGCTGAATGGCGCTCATTTGAAAGAGAGGGAAGAGTAAAAAAAGAAGAAGACTCCCGTAAGTCCGCCAAGGAAGGAGTCCAGCAAGTACGGCTACTAAAAGCTTTGGAAGGGGAAATGCAAGGAAAGATCAGGGCAATTCAGAAAGTCCTAGGATGGGGGAGGAAATGAAAAAACAAAAAACGAAGGAGTATGGAATCCGCTGGTCAGGGGAAACACGGTGGGGTTTTTAGGACCTCGGGAAAGAACGCTGAAAAGGGGGAGCCCTCGGAGGAGGGGGGGGGACCCTAAAAAAGAAAGGGGCGCTCGCTATCTGGGGGGCATAGGAAGAAGGAAAAAAACACCGCGGAAAAAGGGGGCAAGTCCTCTGGTGGAAAAACCTTAAACTGAAAAGAAAGACGCGCGTAGAGCACACCAGAAAACTGTGGGAAACGGGGAAAAAGACGGAAAAAAAACTAAAAGCTGATCCTAATCGCTGAAGGGTCAGGGGGGAAAAAAAAGAAAAAAAGAGTCAGCTCTGACCGACCATTCCGGAAGGAGGAGAAGGCGGCGGCAACACTTCGAACAACAGGAGGAAGAGAAGGAGCGGGGGAGGGTTCGCGAACGTGAATAAGAATCAAATGGCTCTCCCTGTTCAAAAAAAAAGAAAAAACATCTGAGAAAGACTTCTCGGTGGAAAAACCTTTCGCAGCCTCTAAAAATGTAAAGGGAAATGAATTCAAAGAGCGGCCTCTAAAAAAAAGGCTCGCTAAAAAAAAAAAAGAGAAGGAGACGGCGTATCATGCTCGCTCGGGATCCAGAAGAAGAAAAAGATCTTCGTAGACGGAATGAAGAGGTTCAAAAAAGGACAAAGAAAATGCCTAATTGGGTGGTGGGCGCCGGGAAAAGTCGTCTCAAAAAGAGAAAAAAACCACTACTTTCGCTAAAAGGAAAAACCGAAGCAGAAAATGGGGAAAGCCTCAAAGCGAAAAAACGACGAAGATGGAACTTCAAAGGGGTTGGGTTATAAGGAGTCCAACCGAAGAAACAGGCGGATTTCAAAGGAGGAAAGAAAAAAAACCTGAAAAAAAAAAACCCCAGGAAAACGAGCACGGACGATAAGTGAACGAGATAGGCAAGAAAGAAGCGGAGCGGGGATGAGACAATGGAAATCAAAAATAAGCTAAATCCGGTCCACTTGGGGGGGCAAACAAAATCCAACCTGAGCCGGAGAAGACAAAAGAAAAAGGGGGAAAAAGGCCATTTGTTAAACCAAAAGGTCGCGGGGCAGAAGACCAAAAAAAGAGGAGAATCCTCCAGGCCCCTTGCCGGGTACTAACCAACCGGAAGGGGAGATCATAGGGGCACTATCGCCAGCGGGAGTGGAGCAAAGTCAGAGGGCCAAAAAAAAAGAAGGGTGACGTAAAAGCCGAGGGAAAAATGGCGAAGCTTCGGAAAAAAGAGGTCATAAACTTTCCTAGAGTCCGGAGAAAAAAAAGAAGAGGGGAGCGCCTTTCTCACGCGAATAGAAAGAGAAAAATGAAGAAAAAGTTTAACTCGAAGAACAGACGGAATGGATACCTCCATCGTAACTTCTCTTGGGAGAAAGAACGGCTAGGTCATATAGAAAAAGGAGGAAAAAAAAACAAAGCTATCATAGCATACGAAGAGTGTACCGAAAAAAGTCTTACCTCTTCTCTACCTTTAAGGTTGAAAAAGGGAAAAGAAAAATCCAGAAAAAATCCTCGAATTAAACCGTAAAGTGCGAGAAAGGGGGATATCGTGCTGGGAGGGTGGAAAGAGACGCGGGCAAGGGAGCGCTGACACGATTCCGGAAAAAAAAATGGAGGAGGGGGGGCCCTTTCTTCTAGGGCTGTATTAAACTGAAAAAAGAGGGGACGTGGTAAAAAATCTTTCTAACCGAAAGGGAAGAGCTGTCAGAAAGGAGAGTGTTTGTCCCAGGAAGAAAAGGAGCATCAGGGTAAACCCGCCTCGCGTGTCAGGCCTAGCGTGCCAAGGAATGAGGACGGAAAAAAAAAACAGAAAAAAGCTGCACCGAAAGCCGGAGGTCCTCGAAGGAAGATCGGGGAAGATGCTCGTCGGGTGGCATCAGTCAGAAAAGATAAGAAAATCGGGGGGGGTGGAGAGGAGAAAACCGAAAAAAGGCCTCGGGGGGAAAAAAAAGAGACCTCATGAGTAGGCCATCGAAAGCTCTGGAGAACTTTATGATCCCTGATCCAAAAGGGGGACTCGAAAGGGGAAATCGTAACAAGAGAGGGGGTCCAGAAGGGGGGAAAAAAGCGGACTAAAAGTGGTTGATCCAAAAAAAAGGGAAAACAATAAGAAACGAACGGCCTCGGCAGCAAAAGGGAAAAGAAAAGAAGGGAGTATTGTTAAAAGAGGGGCAGGAAAAAAAAAAGGGGAAAGACTTTCAAAAAGCGCGCCAGGGGCGAGAAAACCTCAGAAGGGACAGGCGACTATGGCGAAAAAAAAGGGTGGGGGTGTTAGCGAAAAAAGGCTTGAAACCAATGAATGGACAAAGGGGGGGAATCGGGATTCAGGGACTCGGGGGAAAAAAAAAATGACTCAGTCGGAAAGGAAAACAGGGGCGAAAAAGAGAATTGGCCCTGAAAGCAAAAGACGACGCCTACTGAGATCTCGAGAAAACAAAGAAGGAAGGAAAAAGGATATATATCTGAGGTCCTGGTGGAGTCGTTGAAGAAGGGCCAGCTGACCGGAAGCCACTTCGACGAAAAAATGAATGTCGGTCAGCCTACAGAGACTGGAGAGAAAAGAACGGAGTTGGCCCGCCTGGGTGCGAAAAAGATAAAAAAAAAAAAATAGCGGCAGCATGTCTAGTCGGAATCGACACTAAGACTGCGCCCAAAGGGAGGAGAATCAAATCCTAGGGTTCGCGCAAAATAGACACAAAGAGATTGGGTAAACGCTGTGCCTGGGTGGAAAACCTTTAGAAAGACCAAATTCGATTGCGATTACCCAAAAAAGAGGGGGCGAGACTCAAAAGCCCCAATCAGGAAAAAACAAAGGGGTCGAGAAGAGTGAACGTTAAAAGGTACAGAGAGACGACGGCTCTAGGCCGACTGGAAGGAAAGAGAAACAGAAAAGAAGTTCCCAACAAAAAACGGGCCAAAAAAAAAAAAAACCAAACACCTGAAAAAAAAAAAAAAACCAAAAAAAAACCACAAAAAAACAACTCTATGGGATTAACCTACCACAGATAGCGGATATCTTCAAAAAAGGGGAAACAGCGAACGAAAGCCTAGTGATCGGCGAAACTCGAAAAACCACTAGCGGCTGCTGCCCTTACCAAGGAGGAAAAACTTCTCGACAAAAAAAGGGGAGAGGGCCTTATGAGGAACGTCCTGAAAGAAAAAATCGCTAAAGAGAAGACGGGGCGCAAAGAGAAAAGGAAACAAACTTAAAATGAAGGAAGGGTACTCTCTCCTCAATTCCGAGAAAAGGACACGATTGCGAGCAAGACGGAAACCCCGGTACAACGCGTCAAGAATCCAAATCTAAAGACGAGGTCATTCGATAGGGACTCCGGGTAAAAGAGGCAAAAAGGATTGGCGATCAAGGGAAGCCGGAAGATGGGTGTTGCTTAAACGTCAAAATGTTTCTGGAAATGCTAGAAACTCGCAGCGCGAGGACCTGCCTTTTCTATTACTTAACGGGATAGGAAGGTAAAAAAGTTTCTATTAGGCGCTAGTACCTTCCTTCATAAGTAGAGGAAGAAAAGTTGGGGAACTCTTCAGCGCGTCAATAGAAAATCAGGGCGCTCCCTTTTCAAGACTCTGAAAGGGGAAGAGGAAAAAAAAGCGGAACAAGGCGGCTTCCTAAACTACTAGCGGCAGACGAAAAAAAAGTGAAAAGAAGAGAACGAAAGGTAACGGATGAAAAAGAAGGTCGATCGTAAAGCTCGGAGGGAGGAAAGCGCTGATCTGCGAGGAGTATGCCAGTTCTTGGGAGAGGGGGGGGCCATCAGGTCTTTTTGGTCAAACCTCGCTTAAGAGACTGGAGACGGAATCTGGCAGCGGAAAAAAAAAAAGGATGTCGGGGGGGGAAAAGACTCACAAAAAATTCTCTCGCGATCTGAGTTTGATCAAGAGAACGCGGGATCAGCAAAGCTCCTACTCATATTCATATGGGGAAAATCCCGGGGAAAAAAGAACGAGGGCGCAGGTGCTAACAACACTGGGGGCCAGTGGGCAAGGCAGAAGCAAAGGAACTCCGCCTTCTTATGAATCACTTAAGAAGAGAAAAGACCATACATTCAGAAAAAGAAACAGTCAGCCGGTCAAAAAAAGAGGACGCGAAAGGGCGCCCTAGAGCGGAGGAAGTGAAAATTGTGCTGTGTGGAGCGAAAGGCGGGGAGGGTGAGGCGTCCACACACATCTCAGAGGAGGCTGACAGAGAGGGCAGGCAAAAACCAAAGGGAAGATTCCTCTACTAAAAAAAAAGTCCTGGTCGGCGTCGATCACTAGGAAACGCGAAAAAAAAGGATCAGAAAATGCTCTTCAATCAGATAGAGAGATATAGAGGAACGCGAAAGACCCAGGAATGACCTCTTCTTTCGGCCTTCGAAAGGGGGAAGAGAAAAAGGGTGCGAGGTTGTTTACCACTTTGGTGCAAAGGTCAAATCCCAGGGGGAAGGAAGCCACGATGTCTAACACCAAAAAACTAAAAGGGCAAGTTCCCCTCCGCAGAAAAAAAAAATCGAGGGGAAAAAGAGGAAACGGTTTCGAGCTCTGCGTGGGGAAAAGAGCCGTCGCACGATAAAGTTCGCTGGATGCCGGTACGACGACGCAACCTTGAAAAAAAAAAGGGGAGGGGGCGATCACTTCTTCGATTATGAGGAGGAATGGTGAAAATGTTATCGCAAATAAGCGAAAAAGGTATAAATAAAGAACCGGGGCGGAGCGACGCCATGGGAGGAGGGAGTTCACACAAAGAGAAAGGAAAGACCTACTAAGTTCATTCAAAGGCCTGGAAAGCTACTCAAAACGGAGGGTCTCCAAGACCGAAAAAAGTATTCCAGAAAAGAAGAAGGAAAAAGAAAAAAAAAAAAGGCCCTTGCAGGTGCCGAAAACAATAGAGCATCTGGAGAGAGGGTAGCAGGGCGCGTCCAAAGGGAGTATTGGAAAGGGCCTATGAGTACGTGTCGAAGGAAAAGGAGGGGAGGAGGTTACCAAAAGGTCGATCAGACGCCGTGCCGAGCACATACCAGAGAAACAAAGGGAAAAAAAGGACTAAAGAACCAAAAAAGTGCCGACCAAAAGGGGGTTTACAAACGAAACTACTTTACTCGTGAAAGAAATAGAAATGTAAGGATGGAGAAGCAAGGACAGAAGGTTCACAGGAAAAAGAGAATTATCTCTCCTGTCTCAAAGGAACATCGCCTCCAAAGGGAAGAGGGGGAAGTTTGAAAAAAAAGGGGGCCAAAACTCTTCGGCGACCTGGAGCTTGAAAAAGGGGAAAAATCCAGGGGGGCAAATCCTAATGAACGTCGGGCGAGAATTGGTAGTGACAGGCAATTCCGGGGAGGACACTGTGGGCGACACTTGAATTAAAGGAGATGCCCTGGGGAGGAAGGGAGCGGATCCCAATTGGAAGAGGGACGCCAACTCAGGGGGGGAGGGGAAAACAAGAGGCCGGGAGGGGGGCACAGCAGGATTAAGGGGTCGAAGAAGAGGGAAAAGCCGGTCGTAAAGCCGGACGGACCGGGCAAGAGGGCTGAAAGGAAAAAAAAAATCTAGAGGTCCTCAGGACTCGCATACAGGTAGTGAAAAGGGAGACGCATTCTCCGCGAGGTGCGTAGAAAGACGAGGAAACCGCGCTGGGAAGGGTCATAGGAGCTAAAAGGGTGAGCTCGAGGGAAAGGTAGGAAACTCTCCTCCGCCGTTAGAAATCGGAGATTTACTTCAAGCAGGGATGGAGATTCAGAGGTGGGGGGTTGAGAGCGGGCACGCATGCACATGCCGACGGGACGACCGGAAAAAAGTGAACGGAGGGGCCGGTGGACGAGAATAACTTTGTGAAGGAACAAAGCCGGCGCAAGAAAAGGGGGCTACGAGAACGTGACGCCGACCAAAAAGAGCCAAAAAAAGAGGGTATCTCGATCGGGGTGGGGAGCAAAACAGAAAAAAAGAGGATAAAGGCGATAGAAACGCAGAGCAAAAGAACATTTCGGCGCTAGGGAGAATCGGAGCTCAAATTGCGCAACACAACTCCACAGCCCCACGACTTCGAGATCCTCGAAAAAAAACAGAGGAGTAAGAGATTCGTAGTGCCCGGGGGAGGAATGGGAAAAAATCCTAAAAAAAAATTCAAAGGCAGGCGAAACTTATGAGTTTCAGGAAAAGCGGGGCAGAAAGGAAGGAATCGGGGGAAAAGGACCGTCTATTTGCCCCGCCTTTGGCGCAAAAAAAACGACCGCGGAGGCGGGCAAAAAAAATGGTCGACTGGAAGTGCAGGAAAGGAGACGGGGGGGCGTCCTTCCCGGTCGAGAAAGCCGGATCTCTCACGCCACAAGGCAAGTGGAATCACTGGTGTCGAGCCAAGGGAGAGGGCGATTGCGAGTCCCACCAAAAAGAGGGAGTGACAAAATCCCGCGAACGTCAGGACTGGGCGCCGAGGAAACTAGGGCGGTATAAAACGTAGCGACGACGACGCGTATAGTAGGGCCACTTGTTCGATTAGAGGGGGAAAAAAAAGAACGGAAAGTTCCTAGGGAATCGGACCGACGCAAATCGACGAAATCCGGGAGGACACCAAAAACCGACGTGATCGGCGAGCTCGAAGGGATCGCAGGGAAGGAGAGCGGGGAGGAGCCCGTCCTCAAACTGTCAGGTAAAATCGCGAACGCAACCAAAGAACGGGTTAAGATGAGTCCCGACGGCATCCTGGCAACAGCAAGACACGCAGGCACGGATACGCACGAAGACCTGGTAAAGTAAAGAGGGGAAGTCCGCTCGATGTCAGGGGGAGCGGTGCAAACTCTGACGCGCCAGCCACGGAAAGCGCTGGGAAGGTCAACAATCCACGAAAGCCCGACCGGTCATTCGAAAAGTTGGGGGCAGGAATTCAACCCCACTGTAGCCACGAAGCCGAAGTTGGGACAGATTTTGTGTCTAGGGTCACCGTGATGACGTGCTGGTCGAAAGAAAAAAAGACTTCGGGCTCGGACTCCTTTGCGAGGGGGAAGGGAAGCTAAAGAGAATCGGGAAGGGCCTGATGTCTTGAAATTACCGTCACAGAAAACTTCCCAGGATGCCAAATTGGTGCCTGCAGCGGATTAAAAATTCAGTAGGAAAAAAAAAAAACGCATGAATCCGCTACACTCAGCCACAGAGTAAGGCCAAAGGGAGGCGAAAAACTTACTCATCTTCCTAGTACTTCGAAAAAGAAGGGTGGGGAACGGAAGTGGAAGGAGATCTCAGATCGTGAAGTGCAAACGACGGCGAGGATGGGGTCAAAAGGCGAGGGAAAAGAGAGAAAAACCAATCACTTGGAACCAGAAGGGGCGCAGCAGGGGAAAGAGGGAACTTCTTCTTCATCCGCGTCTGGATAGAAGTGGAAATCTCCGTCCCCTTTCGAACATATCTTGGGAATCAGCGTAACGCGAAAAAAGAAAGGAGGCAGGATATAATCTGGTTAAAATCCCCTTCTTAACCGAAGGAAACAGCTCGCAACGCGGAGCTCGGACGTACAGCAGTCCAGCTGAAATAACAGGAAAAAAATCCTGGAAAAGAAGAACGGACTACGATAAAAATAAAACTCTACAGAAAGAACAGGCCGGCAAGCGAGCGCGAAAAAAAAAAGTCGTACTCGAACGCGGAGAGGCTCGGGTGCGGTGTTCGAGCGGCAAGAGCGAAAAAATGTCACCTTAAAAAGTCCACCAAAATAGTCAGGCCGATGACGCTGTCGCTCCTTGCACCCGGGGAGGGGGAAAGGTTGAAAACGGGACGTCTGCTGGAACTGCTCGCCGCCGAAAGAAGAAACTCTCTATAAAACGGGGGAAAGGGGGGGATAGAGAAATAGGGGAGGATCGCGGGCTGCCCCCAAGAAAAAGTGGGGAAAAATGGGGGCAAACCCAAACCCCCCTCGCTCGAAAACCGACTAGAAAAGAAGATGCCGAAAAGAAGAGCGTCGGGGGCACAGGAGAGGTGGGCCGTGGGTTGCAAAAAGAAAAGTGGAGGAGGCAAAAAAAATTTCTCTAACACCTCAAAGTACGGCCTACAAATCACCTAGACGGGGGAAGGAAGGGACTCGCGCGAACCGGCCGCCGAAAGAATGGAGGTCAGGGGGGAGTCTTAACGGCCGCGATCATGATCACAGGAAGCTGGAAAAAAGAAGGATTGGGCCACCTGCCCCCCAGTGGTTGTGACAAAAATCGGGCAAAGAAGGGGATGTGAAACCAGATTGAAGTATCCGCCCCTAGAAAAGGGAAAAAAGGGGAAATGATCAAAAGAGCGAGCAAGGGGAACGAGGAGTGAAAGGAAAAAAGAACGAACCTATTGCCGACTACTATAGAGGGGGGGGGAAAAGGAACAAAGCGCCAGAGCCAGAATTCTATCCTCAAAGCAAAACGCAGCCCTGCCAGAAAGACAAAGGAATAGCAACTATCGCCGTCGAGAGGAGAGGCCATAGACAAAGAAGTCGGGATCCTTACGATTCCGGCCAGGGGAGGTCGAAAACCGCAGAGGGGTTCGAAATGAAGCGGGGCCTCTATATCAGGAGGCAAAGGAGGCAATCTTTCTAGATCGAAGAGGTGCAAGAGCTCAAAGGGGAAAAACTTGGAAAAGGGACTCTAAAAGGAAACGTACCGCAAGGAACTTTCCGGGGGGGGGAAGGGGAAAATTAATCAAGAGATAAAAAAAAATGGAAGAAAATCCAGCGACCAACCAATCTCGGTAGAATACTCACACGGTCATAACGGTAGAACACCATCGGGGCCAAATGGACCGGCGTACCGTGATCTACTTTTGGGAAAAAAAGAGGCAAGAGGGGGAGAAAACAACTGAAAAAGCTAGAGTCGTCGGCGAGAGGATGGGATCAGGGGAAATGTTTACTTTCCGGGGGCTGCCCGACACGAGGGCGGGAACCAAAAAAGGCAGGTCTATCGGCCCTTGGCTCTCGGATTGAAGGCAAACATTAGAAGTTAATCGCGCTGGACCCGGAAAGGGGAAAACCTATGCACAGCATGAAGGAGAGAAGAAAAACAAAAGGGGGAGTGGTTTCCTTAGATTCAAGGAAAAACGGAGTAAGCGAACTGACGGGCCGCAACGCTAGCACCGCTTCAGAGGAAGAAACGACTCTCGACGAGAAAAAAGTCGGAGCGTATCGGGTGACATCCTCAGAAACGAAGTGAGTCCTGTCCTATCCTAGAGAAAGAGAAGGTGCTGGTGAGCTCACGAAAAAGAACTAAAGGACGTTCGTTCAAAGAAAATGGGAAGCCGAGGGAGCTACGCGGCCTCTACCAAGAAAGTCGATCCTGCGAGGGCGCCGAAAAAGGGGGGTTGGGGGAGAAAGCAATGAACAACTGGCACAAGGCCACGGCTCGACAAAGGCCCTCAGAAGGGGAGGGTTGCGCGCCGATAAGGGGGTGACCTTCGCATGACAAACCGACGCGCCCGTGAGAAGAAAAAAACTGCAAGGAAGTCTATCTCGATAAAACTCGGTTTGCGGCACAAAAAAAAAGGGAACCCAGATAACCTGGCAGACGAGAAGGGGAGGTCTCTTGAGAACTCAGAAGTCGCGCTCTAATTGGAAGCAAGGGGCATTGGCTGGGGCAGCCCCAGATCCACCTTGGACAACGAATTACGATCCTCCTCGAAAGAAACAGGGGTAATCGGAAAACGTTTATTCGTGGGGAAAGGCCAGAGAGGAGAAAACTGAGAAAGGCCTACCTTAGTATGTCAACTGAGGAACCTGAATCTACCAGCTTATCAAAAGCTTCGAGGGCCCGCAGGGGCGGAGGAAAAAAATGATCTCTCAATCGTCCAATTTCGTGGTCGGAGAAAAAATCAGAGGAGGGAATAGGAGGCTTCTCCCAATGCCTATAGCGAGGAACTGGCGGTGGGGAAAGAAGGCCTGGGGGGTCCCGTTCGGGCATTTACAGAGGGGAGGAGGGAAAATGGAAGACATCAATCCACCTAACAAGAACCGATCTTTGGAGATCCTGCAGTCGCGACGCGATGGATCCGGGGAAGGAGTAGAACGCGGGGGACTGCGAGAGACGTTGAGTGGCCAGCAAAAGGCGCGAGTTTCCGGAAGTCCGACTAAGGAGGAGATCAGTCTAAGGGGAGGCACAAGCCCCGACTTTATCTTCAAAAGTCGAAAGGATCGAAGGGGAGAAGGCGGTCTAGCTAATGCTTCCCGTCAGCCAAGCGGGAAAGGGGCTCAAACAGACAAAGCCGAGGCGGGTGGATGCGGGAGAAGTAGGAAAAGGCTTTTCTCAAACACCTATCAAAAAGCAAAGGGCTCTCGGTTTCGGCCAAGAGAGGGAAAAGAACACCAACACCCAAAACACAACCAAAAAACCCCAAAAAAACCACCAACAACCCAAAACAAAACAAAAAAAAGCAACCACCAACAAAAAAAAAAAAAACACACACACAAAACCCAAAAAACCAAAACACCCAACAAAACCACCTCACCACCCAAACCACAAAACCAAAACAAACAAACACTCAACCCACACAGAACCAAAAAAAAAAAAAAAAAAGAAAAAGGGACGTCCGGGGGGACTAGGGAAAGTGGGTCGAAGTCAGTGTCGGTTCCGCCCCGAAGCCAACCCCTCGCTGTGGAGCGTCAAAAAAAAGAAAATCGCCGAAAGGAGCTAGGGAAGGGGAAAGGGGAGGACTTCACCTCACGGTCCCTTTCGCAAAAGAAGGTGGAAATGTGGGCTTCACCGTACTTGCCGGAGGAGGGGCTCAAAGGACAGCTAGTATAACAACTGAATGACTGCGATGGGGAAGTCTAACTCAAAAAAAAGGTCGAGGGTCCTAGTACCTTATCATGCTGACGCGTCCACGTCCAAGGTTGCCGCCGAGTCCTGCTCGTCTTCCGCGGAAGAAAAAAAGGGGCGCTCAAACTTGGGGGCCGGCGAGGAGCGGATCAAAACGAAAGCTTCGTCTCCACTTACTCATCGGAAAGTCGCCAAGGAAAAAACGAAAGATTGGAAGAAGTAATGAGAAACGATCTCGCTGGCTCTGTGCAGATCCTAGAGGTCTGGGTGGAGGAAAGGGGGGGATGGGAGGACTGGAGTCGGTAATGTACTAGGCTGGTCGTGAGTGGCTAAAAATTGGTCCGTAACCTCTAAAGGTTGAGATAGGACTTAAAATCAGAAGGAAAGGGAAATCGCTCGGGTGGCGGGTGGGAAAAAAAAAAAGTGGTCAACTGTCGCGATCTGGTGAATCCCGAGGGAGAGCAAAATCTTGTTCACCACCCGGACTCCATATCCAAGGAAAAAAAAAAAAAAATCGAAAACCAAAGGGGGGGCCGTTGGCAGTCGTCGAACCGCATTCCAGAGGACTAAGACGGAAAGATCCGCGACGGAGGGACGAAAATACATGCAGCAAAAGAAGGGCCGAATTAGGGGCGGAAGGCGGACCTGCGCCCTCGAGTATCATGGCAGGAAAAGGGGTCCGCCAAACAGAGGCCGGAATCGCCAAGGCGCGACCCTGTTCACCCCCCGGCGCAAACTAAAGAGAAAAAAAGAGTCAGGCACAATGGCCAGCATTCCTTTCGAGGGTTCGGGGGAGAAAGTAGCACCAAGAAAGAAAATCAGAAACAACAACGAGAGGAGAAAGGGGGTATTATCCGGATACGGCGGAAAGGAAACTCGACGAGAACAACGCAACCTCGTGCGGAACGAAATGTGTCAAGGCACGCCGCCCGGCGGAAGAGGGCCGTTTGTCGCGCCCGTGGCGGATGAATGATGAAGCCAAAACGGACGCGAACACGCACCCGAGACTCCGACAGTACGCGTCAGGTCCCCCAGGCAAAAGAAGGCTCGACGACGCGGGGAAGGGAGCAGGAGGGAGTCGTCAACCGGAGTCACTTATCATCAGAAAAAAATTCGAGTGAACATCGAGAAATTTGCCAACGGCACCCCCATTTAGGGTGAGGGAAGGAGGCGCTCTGGAAGACGGGGGAAAAAGAGGCAAGGCGGAGTCGAATACGATGAGAACCAGATCAGAGACCGCCGAAAGAACTTGAGCGGAAAACCCTCATCCGAGCTGGAAAGCCGAAAAAGCCGAGAGAACCGAGTTCGCGACCAACACTCGCGGGCAAAAAAAGACGGAAGAGAACTGAGAACCGGAAATTCCTGGAGGGAAAAAGGGAAAACATCAGAAAGAGGGACGGGCCAGGAGATATCTTGATCAGCATCTATCAGGTCAGACAGTGCACTTAAAGTTCTACGAAGCCTGTGCGTTTTCAAGCTTGGGAAAAAAAAAACCCGGCAGGAGCCAGTAATAATTCGATCGAGAAGAGACCAGGAAAGGGCAACAAAGGGCCTGACCGTAACTAACTCATACAGGACGGGGGGGCGTAAAAAAGAACTTTCCATTGGAGCGACTCACTACGTCTAGAGGAAGGAGCAGAATCGGGAGTCGAGAAGTAGCATCGCCGAAAATCATAGAAGGGACCCAAAGAGGGACACCCCTTTCCCTGACTACCGGGAAAAAGGGTTAAATCAAGCGCGCAACCTCCTCGAAGCTTCGGGCAAGGGGGGGGGGAGAATCTTTCTTGAAGAGTGTTCAAAAACAGCTTGCAAGGGGTCGGCCGCGGGGAAAAGAGCGGGAAAGAACGGCCGTCGGACCCCTGTGCCAGCGAGGAAGGGGAACCGAGGAAATCCGCGTCACGCGAAGGAGAGAGGAGAGTAGGAAGGGCCCTAGTGGGGGACACAGTCGCTCATCATCACCCAACGCTTTCTTAGCCGAGAAGGGCCCGGACATTCAAGGGTGCGAAGGACAGCAGCGCTAAAAGGCACCCGAGGATTCTATCCTCGCTAGCAAAGCCGAATCTCAGGCGGGAGGGAGCCATAAGCTTCTCCGCGAATGTGGGGGGGTGAGCCTATATGAAAATCAAGCTTTGCTGGAAGAGCTCAAAAGTCGGCCTCGAAAGGGAGGTCGCCGTACCCTGGAGGTGCCTACCTACGGCGGAAAATAGAGCGATCTGCGCGGGGGATGGAGCCATGAGGAAAACGGGGGATCGCAATCGCACGCTGGAAAAAAGACGAACGGCGAACATGCTCGGAGGACTCCACCGGGGGGGGGGGGGGGCGCTCAGGATCAATGGCTGTGGAGCAGCAGGGTCTCCAACGCGCACGGTCGACGCCGACAAACGAAGCTGCCCTCGACGAGGGGAGACATCTCGAGAGGGCACACAAAAAGGCCACAGCCCAGGGGGAAGGATGAAGATCAAGTGAACTCGCTGGGAAAAAAGACATCCTGGTACCTCTCGAGGGGGAGGAGTCTAGGAAAGTTGAACACTACTCCACCTTTCCCGACGGTCGAGGCGAAACAACAACGGGAGGAAAGAGAAAGAGGGGGGGGGGGGAAAACCAGGGGATTCAGGCCAAGGCCAAAGCGATGGGAAGGCGAAAAGATGGAAGACCGGGGTAGATTTCTGTCTCAATCGACAAAAGAAAAAACGCCAGCTTATCAACAGGCGGGGGGCAACCCCTGGAAGGAAGAGAGGAGCTACGCCGAGTCGAGTCGCTTGGCGAGGGGTGCGGGGGAATGCACCTGCGCTCTTAACCAAAGCCAGGACGCGCACAGAGAGGCGAGGTTAAAAGAAATCGACGGGGGGGAACTGTGTAAAAAAAAAGGGGGCTGACATGTTGCTTGTCTATGGGGGGGGGAGATCCCCAAAAAAGGGGAGGAACAACTCCATACATCGCAAGGAGATGCAGGAAAAGTCGCAAAAGGTCAGGTATCAAACCCCCCACTCCGGCGCACTACGACTCGAACTCATAACGGTGGAGATCGATAACACCAAGGGGGGAGAGGTCAGGAAGGCTCCTAGACGCAAAAAGAAGACCGGAAAGGGATAGGAGGATTGCAAAAAAAAAAAAAATAACAAACCGCATCGATCGAGGAGAAATAGGATCCGTCATGGGCTAGGAGTCAACCCTTGCGTGAATTGCCTGGCACTGCATCGCACTAAAAAAAGAAGAGGCGTTTGGGAAAGGGAGATTAAAGAAGGGAGAAAAACGTTACATCGGCAGAGAAAAGAAGGAGAGCTGCGATCGCACCGAATGCGATGATGTTCCTACGTCGCCGCAAGGGCCGCTCAAGGTGTCGGAGAGGGAAGAGTTGCAGCCAAGAACATCCGCTGGGGGAACCAGAAAGAGAGAACTCTCTCGCGCCGCTGAGTCGAGGAGGTAGCAATTGATTGCTCGACCCAACTCACGTAGATCCAGGTAGGCGACAAAAAGGGCAAGGAAAAACCGTCTGAAGGGAGGATTCTCGCAGCTGGAGAAAGATCTTCCAGAAAGGAGGGAAGGAGACCTGCTCTATTTAGCGATCCAGGAAAGTCTAGGCAAGTACAGGGGTATAGAGGGAAGTGGGACGGAAACTACCTCCGCGTCTTCCTGGGGAGAGGAGAACCCGGGAAGGGCGTTACCCTGGGCAGCTCAACAACCCGGGGAGAACTCGGAACGAGGACGCCGTCTTCCACAACGGGAGAGAGCCGGCGCAAAGAAGATTTGGTTATGAATAACTTGCGGGGACGGGTGAAAGGACGGCTAGGGGGGGCAAAAAAAACTTGCGTATGAGGACTCGATTATGTATGGAATAAAAGAGTGTCGGATGCCTACCAATGTTTTCTGGCGACCTCGGTGCAAGGGGTCGATCGCGCGGGACGTCGTCTCGCGGGTGTGTCAAAGAAATCCTTTTCACGCGGCGCAGAGGAGGGATCGAAACGACGACATGAAGACTCCACCGCCGGAGAGAATATTCTGAGGGGGCAAAAAAAAAAGATTCCCTCTGACGCTGAGTCTCTCAAACCTCAATGGGGGCCGGGCAGAGCAGCAGACTGAAACTCCGCCTTTCTTCTCTTATCAGCGACGGGATTTACTCGATACATGCAGCTCTCCCGAAGTCCGCCGTCGTCAAGAGCGAGAAGGGAGAGAGAAATCGCACTTAATTCTCCGGGGTGCGGGTGACGAAAGAAATCATCATCGCATCTTTCGAGACTTTTTTTCAAAAAGAGGAACACACTCGAAAACCGCCCCCCCCCCAAAAATGAAAACCCGGGCGGCGCGTGGGCTGCAAAATTAAAAGAACCTGGAAGGGCTTCTAAGGGCCTGCTCGCCGAAGAGAATCCTCCGAGTCTCTCTAAGGGGGGGAGGGAAAGTAAAAGGAAAGATAGGTGATGATCGCGGCGTGATCATGCGCGCGCCACGCCCAACAGGAAGGTCTTAGCTTCATAAAATGGGGGCAAGGCAAGCGCCGTCCGGAAAATGGGGTACAACCTGGGGGGAATCTCGCAAGGGGAGGATATTGTATAAAACCGGGCGGGAAGCACAGCACCAAGACGGCCTCAAAAGGCTCTCGCAATCCCGCGAGCGAAAACGGCAAAGACTTGTGAAGGAATCTTTGATCGTCGTCCCGGCCGTCGCGAGAAGGATCAGAAGGGGGAAAAGGGGAGGAAAGAAGACCGAATCTCCTGCCAACGGCCAAGTTAGGGGGGGGTGAAAAAGGAACTTCGGATAGGAAAGTGAATGGTGAACCAATGAATAGCGCTCAGGAGTAGCCCGGGATCAACCATATGGAGATCAGAAGAAAAAGGGTAAGGTACACCTCCATCCAGCGCCGCTCCGAGCCGAAAAGTCCGAGTGAAAAAAAAAAGAGTTCGCTACAACAACCGCGCTGGCGCAAAAAATCCGGTCCACGCCTCGAAGCCCTTGCCGTGACAAACCAAACATCAAGGAGAAACGAGAGGGGGAGCGAGATCGTTGATCATGTGCATCGTAAAAGAAGGTCCGTAGCCGTACTGTGGCAAAAAAAGAATTGAGTACGGGGCCGCCGGCGTCGTTGACCGCGGGGGAAACGGCATCCCATGAGTCTTACGCTACTCTGGGCTAAGAAGAAGGGGAAGAGGGACGGGAAAAGGTGCCCTACCTTCTACGCATGAAGGAGGTCTGAAAGCCTCTAACTTAGCTTTGATCGCTCACTAAAAGAGAAGGAAAGAAAAAGGAAAATCTCCGGCAGCACCAAAACGGCGGGTAGGAAGAGGAACGTGAAGAGGTGTACTACGCCCACATCTGGAAACAAGATCGGACGGTACGGCCATCAAGCAGGACGCACAGAAAACGGGAGAGGGGGGGATCTAGGGTTGACGATTTAAAAAGGGATCTCGCACTAGTGCGACCCGAGCACAATGATCTTGCCCTTGGCGGCGAGAAAAGAGCTTCACATTTCGCGTCGAGAGAGGGACCCTCCAAAGGAAAGGGAGGGCGGAAAGAGGTTTTTCGGACAAACAGAAAATTAAGTCTGGAAAACATAAGGCAAACCCTCAGAATTAGGGAGGAAGCGACCTTAACTTCACGGGGAGCTTTCAGCTCTCGACTCGGGGCGGCGATCCCTATCGAGCTAAAAGAACAGGCTGGGATTGAAGTCGTAATCTAGACGATCGAAGCTAGAGGGAGGAGAATCCTCTATTAACTAATCTGTGCTGGTCATAAGACGAAGGGCTCGACCTCGGGAGGAAAGGAAATGTAAGTGAGCCCTTGAGAAAAGATCGCGGAGGACGACGCTGCCGCTACCAGAGCGAGAAGGGAAAGCCATCTTTGGGTGGTTGACTCGCATCGAGCTGGCAAAATAAAGAAAAAAAAAACTTGGAGGAAACAACAGGTCGGAACTACGTTGAGGGTTACTAATCGGGGGAGCAACCGGCGCAGAGCCTCGAGAGGGACAAGAATCGACCACAAGACAAAGGCGAGCTCTATCTTTTTCAGCGCGATGCTCGTTGATCACTCGGCAGGGGGGAGAGACAGCAACCCATCAGCGAAATTTGCGCAGGGGAGATCGGGGCAGAAACACTACCCCCGGGAAAAAGGAGGGGGGTCACAACAAAATGAGGAAAGAGGTCAAGAGCCGTGTGAGGGGGGGGGAAGAGGCTGAATCAAAATAAGACCTGAGAGGGGGGAGGGGAGAAGAGCGAAAGAAGAGAGCAAATGATCAACTTCGATTGGGGGCCCCCTTGGAGAATGATAAACACTCGCTGCAGCTGGCGCGTGGTCGTCTCGAAAAGAAAGCGCAGCTCCTGCTGGGATGAAAAAAGAATCAGGGACAACACCTGCGCGTCGCAGAGGCTTGTAAATAAGACATCCAGCGTGCGATTGCGAGCCAAAAACCCAAAAGGAAGGATACATAAACCCGCTCAAGAGAGGGCAATCTGGTCCGAGGGACGAGGAAGGAGGACGCGGGTCGGTACGACTACACCGCGAGCTCATTCCGGGGGGGAAGGGGTGTCGAGAAAAGTCAGGGATGGCCACAAAAAAGGGCAAAGGATCGGGAAAGACAACATATCTCGGTAGAAGAGGAGAGCTTAAAACAGACGTGATCGTCTCTCTCACGAGGATCGCAGAGGAAGGACGTGCAGTGCTGCCAGTGCACCGAGGTGCCCGTCCCCTGCGTAAAGAAGGGGCCTGATTATTCACCTACTTATCAGGGTTGAACACCTCGGCTGCGGACGCTAGAAGGTGTCGACGATCGCAAAAAGGAAAGAGACGGAAGGGACTAAGCAAGAATCCATGCCTCTCATCAGGGGTCCGCGTAAGCCCTCTTGCGCGCAGAAAAAGAAACATGGCACAGGATAGATCCAAAAAGATCCAGCATTTTCTCTCGGATGGCCGACGTAAAAACGATCCCATGGGTGACAGGGGGGGACGAGGGGGAAAGGGTGAACCGCGAGGGAAAAAAGGTAAGGCGATGCTCAAAGAGAGGCACTCCGGGAGGGTGGGAAGAATAGACTGCGCCGAGTGAGCCTCAGTTCAGGGGTCCGAGTAAAAGTCCTTCATAGGGCGCGTCATCCAAGGGGGGACGCTCCGCTTCCTCAACGCGGCGCGCTCGCAAATTGACCGGAGGGCCCTCGTCCCGGGGGGGATCGCCAACGTGGAAAACGACCGGAAAAAAAGGGCTCTTAGCAGCCAAAGCGACCTGCTTTGACGTTGCAAATCAAGGAAATAGGGAGAGGTGATGCGCGGACGGAGGGGGGGTCTTCAAATTCCCTGGGGAGGGAGCTGATGCTCTAGGAATTAAGGAAGCGAGGAGGCCGAGCGCGGTTGGCGGGAGCAGTTCATCTCGGAGGCTTCGGTCATAGGGGGGGCAACATCGCCAATGAGCCTCCGTTCAAAAGGCGGAGGGGGAAGAGTGGTTATCACGGCCGCACAGGGCCGCGGAGCGAATAATTCAGCTTTGGGGAAAGTATCCGATCGCCCGTGCAGAAAAACCCTGGCCTTGGCAAGGCGCGCTACCGATCTCAAATTGACGAAAAGGGGAATAGGAGAAGGCGGGAGGGCTATCAATACATGGCAGCACTAAAGAAAGGAAAGGGTAGTCTAGAGAAAAAGAGGGAAGGCTGCACCTCTAGGAGCGGGAGGCTCTCGGGTGCGGGTTCGCGACGTCGTCTCCGCCACGACCCGTTCACGCCACAGTCCAAAAAGAACCGAACGAGAGTGCCTTGGAAAAGGGGCGACCGCCTACGCCGAGTCCACTGTGCGCTTGACGGGAGAAAAAAACCTAGTCGCGATACGGAAAAAGCCGCGATTCCCTCCCGATAAAAGCTCAAAAAAAAAAAAAAGGAGGAACATAGGATGAATCGCGCGAGCAGGCTCGCGCCTAGGGACCGCCGAACATGAACGCGTAAGAGGGTGTCAAGGACGAAAGAGAAGGGGCGGCCGAAAGGGGGGGAAAATGGGGTTAACAGGGAAATCGCAATGGGAATTATGAGCGCTTTAGAACACCCGCACCAGAAACGGATCCGAGAGAAAAGAGCCCCTCATCGACGACTGCGGACTGGAAGGAGGGGAAGAGGGGGGGGGGGACGGAACGCCGTCGCGATCAGTAATCATCAGAAAAAGGCAGGAGACACTGGAACGTTAGCCGCCTGCCAACGGCCCCGAGGGGTAAAAGGAGCAGGATATGAAAGTATGGGTGAAACAAGGATAGATGCTCCGCGGAGAGGAACCAGCGGACGATTATCAACCATATCATCGAACCAGGGGACCACTTGAGAGGCACACCACCCGAGGAAAGGGGGGTATACAGAAAGGACAAATGCCTAGGTTTACGGCGGAACACACCCCGTCGCGGTCGGATGACATCTGATAAAGAAAAAATTCCGTATCAGAGAGAAAAAGGCGGTGAAGACCCCCGAGATCACTTCACGAGAGACTATAGACATCGTAAAAAATAGTTCTTAGAATACTTGGCACGGAGTGGCAGAAATAGTCCCCGTTTTGGAAGCGATGAAAGAGAAATCGCTAGAATACGATCGAGAGCGGGCTAAAACGGAGAAAAAAAGCCGTCCCAACTTTGGACAAGGAAGGGGGGGCCTACTCATGAAGGACTCGGACGCAGAAATCTCCCGGCTTGAAAGGCGCACGAACAAGAGGGCATTATTTCCTCTCCAAAGGGAAGGAAGGAGGCCGTAACAGAAATCGCGAGTCATCGCCCACACGGAGAATCGAAAACATCTTTACCCGTAGTCGGGAAGACCGGTATCGACGGAGGTAAGTAGCCAATATCAGCAGGGACGTCAGACTGAAGCGTCGGGATAGCGGGGGTCGAGAGGCGATTTTGTCCAAAAGCTCTGGGAAGGGTCGGCTCGCACGAGGAGGGAAAACTCCACGAGGGCCCTTGCGGAGATCGGAAAACGCAGTCATAAGTTGAACCGGTGCGATCGGACTCCGGGTCTAAAGTCCGAGGGGAGCGAGGACCGAGTTGCGGGACAAGAATGGAGGAAGCTAACCAGCAGGCAACCTCTGGCGGGGCTACACGGAAAGTCCACTCTGGGATGCACGAACGCTAGAACGCGGCGCCCTAGTAGAGCTCGAAGAAAGGAGGCGGCTTGCCGGTGCGCGATCTCCGCGATGGGCGTCAGACCACTAACTCTGGGTTCTGGGTCCTGAATCTCCATTCAGGAACTAGCTCGCGTGTGACCTACTGCACCTGGGAAGCCCTCTTCGGGAGAAAGCCGAAGATACCGCGGTGGCTGGAAATTGTGGTGGAAATTCTCCATCGGACAACGGGGACAATGAAAAAAAAGCTCGACAGTCCCAGTCGAAACTCGAAACGGTGGAAAGTGCGCGCCGATCGTCTGGGGGGGGGGCGCAATGACGCCATGCCCGTGTCTACGCAGAAAAGCGGGAGCGAACGAGGGTCGATCTCAGGATCATCGTTGACGCGCACACGGCCTGGGCCCCGAAGAGCTGGGAGGCTACGGTCGCTGGGGAGACCCTCACAGGTCGGGCCGAGTGCCGCCGAGCTTGGCCGCGCAACACACTCCACAGAAAAATCAGGTTCTCTCTCACAAAGGAGGATTATGAAGAAGGGGAAGTCTGGAAGGGGTTTGCCAACAAGCGCGACCTTCGCCACTTCGGACCTGACCTGAGGAACTGCACCTCTGCGATCGCCAGGGAAATAACGTAGAGGCGTCACGAAAGAAAAGAATCGGAGATCAAAAGTCGCGGGCATCTGCGCGTGGGAGTCACAAGCTCGGCGGCCGCGGCTGCTCCCAAGCCGATCGGAAAAAAAGAGAAACGCGTCACGGGTGCTGTGGTCGAAGAAAATCCGGCACGAGAACGAGTCCCAACCAAGCTGGCAAGAGCCCCGCCGGATCAGGAAGGGATAGGCTAGGAAAGGGGAGAGAAAAGGGGGGCTAATCCATGCAGTCCTAGCTAAGGGGGCCGGGGGGTCGAGGAGCTTCGGGAGGAAAAGCGGGTGGCCTCAATCGGCCCGACGCACAGATCGGAGATCGGAGAATTTCACCCGAAGACGCCCTGATCGGCGATCTCGAACCGAGGATCCGCAGAGATTCGGGGAGCAGGAGGTCAGCCATGAAGGTCCGGTCCCTGCTAAAGTCTACGACCACCTACGGGTTGCCTGATGAGAAAACCGCCGTTCGCAACCACTCTTCCTGCGGACTCTCTAGAGCGCGACCTTAACTGCTGACTGCCGTGGACTACGAGAGAAGAGAGGAACTCGAAAGGCCGGGTGCCAAATAGCCAACCGACCCCGGAACGCTGCGTGAGCGAATCCCAACGCTCTTCCCGACGCTTCATGAGAAAGGGGAGGAGCCGATGAAACTCACAGGCGCCGACTAGGGGGGGCAAAATTTGGGGAAGAGTGCGGATGACTTTGCTGGCGATGCGCCCGCGCCCCTTGCTCGTCTGAAATTGGCGGAGGACAAGAATGGTCTAAAACTGATTGGCATTAAGTTCCAAGGGCAGGTACGTAGGGTCCGGGTGCCAATTTGGCCGGCCGCGGAAAACTGCGCGTCCTCGCGTCGCAGCTCGCTGGGAAAGTAAGGGGTCCCTGCCCGGGCGTCCAACGAGGGAAACTACGCCGAGTCTTGCAGGGAACGGTACGCAAGGAGATCGTCTACGCCCTGCTTTGAGTTTCCCTGGAAGAAAAGAGAGCGATCAGGATGCTCATGGGGGTCGTCACCGGCAAGGGCCTGGAGGAGCTGAGCCGAGATCTGAGGTCTGGCCAAGGTGTTGGGTCAGAACTCGGAAAGAGAAGGGACTTGTCCAGATCGGCGCGGGCTCGGGCTTGCAGGGGAAAGGAGCCTCAGGGGGCTCGCGGTTGATCATCGTAAGAGGGACTTAAAAGTGCAACTATATTCTGGGAGAAAGACAATTCGTCCTATCCCGAGCGGACGCCTGCTCTCAACTAATGGGGACACGTTGGCAAAGAAGATCGGCTTACCGCATCTAATTAACTCTCCTTTCTGCTGAAGGACGCGAAAAACGATCACCCCATACCATGAAGCTCTACCTCCACCGCCGTCTCGACGGAGGAAGAAACTGCGCAGATAGAGCGGTAGGGCTTTTTCGCGAAAAAGTCGTGGAGAGTCATCATCACAGGGAGTTCACAAAAAGGCAGTCCACAACATCTCTCTGCCGCCACTCATTGCGATGAAGGGGAAAGGGCGCAGCCACCTCCTTTTCGGCGTCTGGGCCTAGCGGGACGAGGAAGGAGAAAGGAGCGATCCAAAGGGGGAAGAGAAAAAGCGGAGGAAGGAGATCGGGATCGGCGGCGGCGAGCAGGCTCGGAGATAGTAGAAAAAGAAACAGGAAGAGGCGGCAAAAATGCGAAATGTGTGTCAAGGCTCTCCGCGTCGGGAGCCGAGGAGAGTGTGGAACGTTGTGAACAGGGTCCAGCGCCCTTGAGAATGGATGAATGAAAAGAAAGAAGTTGAGAGAACAAAAACACACCGAGTCCTCGCCAACTCGCGAAAGGCCGACGAGGAGACACGAACTGGAGGACGGGGGGGGGCCGGATGGGGTGAAATTCGCCCGGAAACGCGATAAGATCATCGGATTTCATCTGAGGGACGGTACGACGAAGGCCTTGCACGGCACATGGTGTGCGAGCAAAAGGACGCGTCGGATAGGCGAGAATGGGAGGGGGGAAGAATATGCGATTACGAGGAGAGGAGCACTCGGACTATGATTAAAAGAGCGAAGCGCCCATGTAACGGGACGCCCAGCCGAGGCGCCGATGCCGACGAAGAGAGGAAAAAGAAGGAAGGACGCGGGGGGGCTGCCACACCAGCGGATGCCATACTAATCGGTCCGCACGTGCCGGTGACCGATCCATCCGAACCGCGAGCATCCACGAGACAGCGATAAGTGAATCAGGGCAATCGGGGAAATCAGGGAGGGGCGGAAAAAGGGCCATGATTACGTGGCGTCAAGCCAGAGGCCGACACCCTTTCATTTCCAACGAGGGGCCGCGGAGAACGCCGGGCGAGCAGGCCAGAAAAAACGCACGCGTCGGACGAACACCCGGCCAAACGTGGCCGCCGTAAGAGGTACGTACCGCCAATCGAGGGAAGGGGAGTGGAGCTCATATAGAGTCCATTACTCGCCAAGGAAGGGCCAGGGAAAGCCCAAGGAGCACAGACTCGTTAGAAAACTGAGACGGTGGACGACGCCAAACATCTGGCCACAGCGACCGGGTAGGTTGAGGCATCAAGAGCGAAAAAGAATCTAAAAGGCGGTCCGTCCTGTTGGCTCTCAGGAAATGGACGAGTGCTGTCAGGCTCTCTCACTATGGGCAGGAAAAGCACAGTTCCGCGGCCCTTGCGGCGGCGTAAGGAACTCCGGAAGCCGAGCGATCTTGAGGCCTCGATAGCGTCGAAGGTTCCGGGGAGACACAGCTGAAGTCGGGACAATCCAGAACAAAAGCGCGTCGTGGGAAAGGGCCTTACTTCAAGTCTGCGTGGCAGCACGCTAAGCCCTAAAACTGCGATCGTCGGAGCTCGAAGGGGACGGAGGCGTCGGTTGACCATCCGCGAGACGATCGAAGAGGCGAGGCCCGGAAGCCAATTGCAATCGAGTAGAAAACGTCGGGCTCGCTCAAAAATCCTTCGTCCGCCTACTGCCTGATAAAGGGAATCGTCTCGACGCCCTCGACACGTCGATCTCTTGAAGCTTCGCCATATTGGGGTGGGGGGAGGCACAGCAACTATGCACCTGCCCAAAAGAACTGAGAAGACTCCATGCCCATTCTAGGAAAACGCCGGGGCGAGGTGCGCAGAGAGGAAGTGGGAGCACAACGGCGCAGCCGCCGCGGACCCTTGTCGACCGCACCAAGCGTCCAGCTGCACGAAGAGGCGAGCTCGACTGGCGCGCACAGCATGCGGACCCAACGACAGTGATCAGCTGGCCGGATCGAGAGGAAAGGACCTCACAAATCCCTCGAAGGGAGATCACGACAGGTCGGCTTGCTTGCCAAACGACTCCATGGACTTT
>Ga0179593_1586913_pt1 | contig 26708 bp, 38 predicted proteins | sample CZODoug2_1_08_16_FD_185931 | JGI IMG/M metagenome (GOLD analysis project Ga0179593, IMG submission 185931) | Vadose zone soil fungal communities from Angelo Coast Range Reserve, California, USA - CZODoug2_1_08_16fungal (PacBio error correction) | ecosystem: Environmental > Terrestrial > Soil >...
GGGTGTGGGGTAGAGGAGGGGGTGATCAGAAAAAAGTCTTGCAAGGGGGGGCGCCCTAAGGGACGCTTCCAAATACCTCAAGAGGAAATCCTTTGGACAGGCCGAAAAGGGAAAGGGGGAAAATATGAGGGGGAGAAGGCCAGGGGGAAAAGAATGATGGAAAAAACCCATCCTAACTCCCTGCTGAACCCTTCGGGATCACGCAAGAAAACATAAAAAAAAGGTCCAAAGCCCAACAATGGGTACGCGTAATCCTCACCCCATTCAAGGAAGAGAACAGAGAAAAAGAACAAGGGGGGAGATTTGGGTGGGAGGGACTAAGATGTCCTCTTTGGGGCAGTCACCATCCAAGGCCAAAAAGAAGGGGGACCTTGGGGAAGAGAAGAAGGCTGAAAGAAAAAGGAGGGAGGGGTGAAAAAAGGAAAGTGACGCCCAGAAAGGTCTTGCCAAAAAAAAAGGGTGGGCGGAAAAAAAACTTGAAGGAACAGAAAATCAAAAAAAAGGGGGTCGTCCCTGAACCGTGGAAATAACCAGTCAGAAGAGGCAGGCCAAAAGGGGAAACCCCATTCAACTTTAAATGTTGATTCCCAGGGGCACCTTAAAAAAAAAAAACTTGGAGGAAAGGGGAAAAATCAAGCCAGCTCAGGGAGAAAGCTCAAAAGGAGGGGGAAACTCAAAAAATTGACTTCTAATCGCCAAGGAACGGGAAGTCCAAGTGGGGAAGAAAAATAACCAGACCAAACAGGGCGTAAAGGCCATTTCTTCAGCCTCCCAATTAGGGAAAAAGGGACTGAGAAAAAATCTCCCAAAATTCAGAAAACTGGGGAACGGAAAAGGGAAAAGATCAAATGGAGGGGGGGTGAAAAATCATTTCCAATCAAAAAAAACACACAAAAAAAAAAAAAAAACCACAATCGGCAAGGAAAAAGGACGAAAGCAAAAAAAAAAAAAAAAGTAAAAACCTAACTTCTTTCCAGCCGCTATCCGGTCAAACAGAGAAAAAAAAAAAAAAAATGCCGGGGCGTCACCGAGCCGACTAAAATATCTCAGGAAATTCGAAAACCAGGAGGTGGGGAAATGGGAAAGGGAAAAAAAGGTTATAGCAATAAAATCCAAAAAGGGTAATGGTTCTGCAGGGTTTGTCTCGCGAAGAGGAGAAATGGGGATGGGGGGGGGGTAAGGAGGCCAAACCTTGCCCAAGGGTAATGGAACAAACTTCACAATGAACAAAACAAGAAAAAGAAAGAAAATTTCAGGCAGAAATGAAAAGTCTCAGTCAAATTACCCGCCGATTTCGGTTCCCAAACGGATGGGGGATTGAAAAAAAGCATCCCCTAAATCCAAAACGTCACCAATTCAAGCTTGGTGGAGGAAGGGAGTTAAAAATTTGGTAGGAAAGGGGGTAATCAGGCTTTGAACGAACCCAAGGTATTCGGCACCCCGCAAAGGGATCGATTGTCAATCGGGGAATGACACCATCAAAAAAAAACCCAGGCCTGTAAAAATTTGGGGGGAAAAGGCACTGGCAAGCAAAGATCTAATGCCCAGCATCCCCACGAGGATCCCGAAGCACTTCGTCAGACCACCTTCTGGGACAAGACTCAGGATAGGTCATAGGGGGGAAGGATCGTAAACCGTTGGGGAAGCTCAACGCCTCCTTGGCAAAACGGAAAATCGGGGGTTTTTGGGGAGAAGGAAGTCCGCGGTTTGGGAGAGACGAAAACCCCCGTGTGATCCAGAGAACAATCGAAAAAAGACTACAGTGAAAAAGGGGGAGTGCGAAAGCGAAAAATGGAGGGGGTCAGCAAAAAACACCCGCAAAAAACTTTTTTAAAAGGACTGAAAAGACGAAAAAACCCGAAAGGAGGAAGAAAGAAAAAAGGTTGGGCGCGAAAAAATTGTGTTAATTAAAAAATCCGGATCCAAGTTCCGAGAGCGACCGGTATCGAAAAAAAAGTAGTGGGAGCGAGGGGAGAAAAGGCCAGGCAACTAAAGCTCGTCAACCTCCGAAAGAAGACACAAAGCGCACGAAGAACGGAGGGGAAACCAAACGTTTCCCAGCAAGCCTCCCCAGCGGAAAGAAAATCTAGGGAATTCATCGCCTGAAGTCTTTCAAGGAACGGGGCCGCAACGAAACTCCACTGCAGAAAAAGAAAAAAAGGGAGGACGTGAAAAATCGGCGTTTTAAGGTCCCGGAAAGGAGCCGGTTCCACACAACGGAGAGGGTCGAAAGCAGGAAAAATACAGGGGGGGGGAGACGTAACGCTCCAGGTCCCCGCCGGACACCCCCTTGGAAAGGGAAATTTTACTCCAGAATGAAGGCCAGGGGAAGCAATCAACAAAAAAAAAACACCAACGAAAGAAAATGCCAACCGCTTCAAGCAACTTGACGCGCCAGCGGGTGGCTGGAAAAACGACAAACGGACAGAAACTTGTATTTATACAGGAAAAGTCATGATGCCGTCCTGGGTCGCCAGGCCCATGTGACAAAAGGGGGAGGCCCAGAAACGGGGAAAAGGGGACTAAAATCCTTGTACACACGGGCCGCAATGACGTGTCATCAAACCGATCAGCGATGAAGAAAAAGAAAAAAACAGGGACAAAAAAAAAAGCAGGGGGGGGTCTTGCAAAAGGCAAGAAAAAAAGGGTAGAATGGAGCAAGAAGGGGGGGGGGGCGGTGTGGGCGGGTAAATGGGGAGTGGTGGGGGGGAGGTGGGGGGTGTGGTGGGGGGGGGGGGGGGGGTGTGGTGGGAGTGGAGGAGGAATGGGAAACGGGAAAAGGGAATGACTGATGATAGGGGGGGAGGGGACGAGGAACGAAGAGTTGCGGGGGGGGGCAGGGACCATGCTTAAACCGGAACTAAAATCTTTTTTTTTGCGCCCCAGTTTGGAACCTAAAAAAAATCAACGTGAGAAATGTAAACTAGTCCGCCGTGGAGGGGCCAAATATTAAATAAGAGACCTCGGACCCGACGGGGTTGAAAACGGAAAAAGCTGGTTTTGATACCTGGGTTCAAAATCTCTTTGGGCAAAGGGGAACAACCGGGGATTAAAAAAGGCTACTACCCACCCAAGAGGAAAGGCCGGATAAAGAGGGCAGCTCCTGTAAGAGTCCGCTTACGGGGGAAGAGAGAACGGGTGGTTCAAAATCCCAAAAACCGGCTTCGTAGGTGCTGGGAAAAGGAACACAACGGCCGAAAATTAAAAAACCGGCAATTGAACAACGCCTCCAAAGGCAAAAACAGTAAGCTTGAGGGAAAAAAAAAAAAAAATAATATTTTAATTCAACAACAAAAAAATGTCGGCAAGAAAAACCAACCGAGGGCCGATGAACGGTGGAAAGGAATCTTATCGGCACAAACGTGAAAAACATCGGGTTAGTCGAAAAAAAACTAGACGGGCCAGAAATCAAAATTCCTTTGAAAAGCCTGTGCAAGGCAACGAGAGAGAAAAAAGCCGAAGGCACGTAATCACACACCCCAGCCGCCCACGTATCCGCTCCCAGGAGGATGGTCCCGCCTAAAAAAAAACCTTGGGCCCCGCGAAATCATCGGCTCAGTCATTAGGGTCCCAGAACCAAGCGCGAAATTTACGACCTAGAAAAAACCTGTCTCGGTTGGGGGGGGTTTTGGGACAGGCAGGGAAGGTTTTTTTTTGGTTTTTTTTTGTTTTTTCCTTCCCCAAAGGGGGACCCAAACGAGATAAAAAGGGGGACGCACACCGACAAAATTGTAATCCAGAACTCAATTGGGGGAGCAGCCGTACACCTTTGGAACCGGATCGGAGAAAGCCAAAGAAGCTAAAAGGGGGGGGGGGGGAAAAAAGCCAAAAGCTCCACCTGCAAATCAACATCCTTATCGAAGAAACAAAAACAGACAAAAGAGGGGAGGGGGGGGGGGATACGGAAAAAGGGGGTTAGCGACGAGAAACGCCTGCGGCGGCAGGCTTGGGCGGACAGACCGCGGGAAAGGTGGACAAATACAAGGAGGCGGGGGGGGGGGGGTTACAGGGGAAAAAACTGTTGGAGGAACCATTAAAAGAGTAGGGAAAGTCACCCAACCAAATAATAAAGACGAAGTAAGAGTTGCGGGAGGGGGTCCTTTAAACAAATGGGGGAAGGAAGGGAAAAGAAGGAAAAAAAGTGGAAACGCCGGCGGGGGAAATCTAATAGGTGAGTTATTTGCAGGTCGCGGGGGCAAACGAAGGAGGCGGGGGGGACGTGAAAAAGGAAAAGAAAGGCGAAAAAGTTCGGCAAAAGGAACTGTTCAAGGAATGGTAATTCATTCTAAGGAGGCCGAATTTTCAAAAAAAGACTACGGATTGCATGAAAAAAGTTGCCCATGAACATAAAGAAAACAGGAAAGTGGTAAATAAAGAAGAAGCGCGGGGGGGCTGGAGTCCGTGGAACTGACCTGTGTAATTATGCGAGCAGAGGAAAGAAAGTACGAGAAGGGAAATGTGGGAAAAAAAAGCGACATCAAGGAAAATGCCTGGAGAGGGAATGGAAAGCTTGGAGATGGCGGGCGTCAAAATCGTGCGGGGCAGTACGAGGGGAAAAGGGGGGATGCCAGTGGTTTTTGACAAACATTTAATTTTACTGGCTCAGAGAACGTCAAGGGGGTGCGGAAATCTGGCCAGCAAAAGGCTGATATGCAACCCACGCGTATTGGGGAGGGGGGGATTAAAAAAAAGGGGAAAAAAAAAGGTTGAGAGGAGCATCATGTGAAACTGTCAAAGAAACGGTTCTGGAGATGGCCGTGGGAAAAAGCTGGGGAATCACCGGTGACATTATGAAAAAGGTTATCCGTTGGAATGAAAGGCAAGGCGCTGATGTACCAGGCAGGAGAGGAGATGAAGGGGGTATGGAACGGGGGGAAATCCGCAAAGGGGCGAGAAGTGAAGGAAACGAAAAATCCCTGAAAGGTTCATGTACGATACAAGCCGGGCAGGAAAAAGGACAAGAAAACAAAAAACTCGAAACTTTGAGCTAAAAGGTGGAAAGCAGGGGAATTCTGAGAAAAAAGAAGTGGTTGGCCGCTGACCGGGATGGAGAGGACGAACCAGTGTCCAAAGTACGGAGCCGGCTGGGGACGGGGCTTGCATCCGGAAATAAACGCCGGAAGGGGACAAGTACTTGAAAGTGAGCCTGTGGTGTAATCAGGCGGGTTGTGGTATTGAGAAAAAAAGGGGACAGATTTCGAAGGGAAGGGGGGGGGGCCGCGGCGAGAGGGTTGCTGGTAACGGAGGATTTGGGGCCCGCAAGGGGTGGAAGGAAGGGAGGCAGGGGGGAGGGGGCTTCAGGGGGTGGAAGCCAAATGGTAAGCTACTTGCCAATGTGAAACCTCGAAGTACTGTTGGGGGGGTGGAGGAGCTACGGGGGGCAGAAAACGGGAAAAGGAATTGTGGGGAAACCGGGAAATCGATTGAAAGGCCTTTGTCGGGGCCGGTCCGGAAGGAAGGGGGGGGGGAGGGGGGGGTTTAAAAAAATATGGGAAAAAAAAAGGGGACCACTGCCAAAGTTGAAAGTTCTATGTTTTGTCGGAAGTGTTTCTAGGAACCACTGCACAATGTTGGGGGGGGGCAAAGGACAAAGACACCAACAAAAAAAAGGGGGAGAAAAGTGAAGCGCTATGAAGAGGGACCTAAGTCACACCGGGGTAAGGGGGGGTACGACAGACAGAATATTGGGGGAAAGGAACAAAAAAAGGGACCAAAGGGTACGGGTGGGAGACGAATTGAGGCAGGGGCTTATCGTTGGCTTGGGATCGATCTGGAAAGAAGTGCAGGGAGGGAAAAAAAGAATGAGTAAAAAAAAAAACGGTGGGTTTAAAGTACAATCCCGGATTCACGACGATCCACCGGGAAGGGGGTGCCGAATCCTGATGGGTTCACATCCCGCAAGGGGACCACAAGGGGTACAAATCAAAAAGACTAAAAATGGTTAGGGGGGGTTTAAAGAGGTCTGGCTTCAAATCACATCGGCCATCGGGTGGAAAACGAAAATAAGCGGAAAATTTGGGATAAAACTGGCCGGTTGAAGGGGGGGTATTGGAAGATTACGGGCAATTACCGTGGGTTTGTGTCGGGCAGTGACGAAAATGAAGGGGTGGGGAGGTCAACAAAAAAAAAACGAGGAAAAAAGGAAAAACCAACAAAAAAAAAAAGATCGGGACGCTCCCTCAGGAGGGGTTTCTTTGAGGGTGGGTAATCCAGCTTTACGCCCATGCTACATAGGAGGGAGACCTAAGGAAACAGGTAAAAGGGTTTTGAACCTGGGGGTCAAGGCGGGGGTAAATTGAGTCATATAGCGGCGTAGAAGTTCGGAGGGTTGAATGCCGGCACGGTTGGTAGGGGTTGTAGAGTCGCGAAGGGAAAATCAGGGGAAAACGGGGGGAGAGGGGGGGGGGTCGAAGACGGGGAGATGTCCGGGAAGTGAACAGGGGCTAATTTGGGGGGCTATAAAAAAAGGGATGAAACCTAGTTAGGAAACTGGGTGGGAGGACTGTGGGGGAAGGTCTGGAACGGATGGGGGGGGAGGGGTCAAGCAGGGACTCGGCGGAATAACGCCGTAATTTCTGATCGACGGTCTCGCCGGCGTACCTGGAAGTCCAAGGGGGGTGTCGCCAAAGGGTCGGGAAGAAAAAAAGCAAAAACGTTCGAATAACGGGACGGGGTACTATTTGTAATCAGGAGGGGACTAGTTTTAGAATACGCAACACTATGAAAGTTGAAGGAGAAAATCGAAGCCGAGCAAAGAAGGGAATGATTTGGAGGTTGGGGGTGAACGGCCCAACAGTCGACAGCCTTAGCAGGCCATATGAAATGGGGGTGGTGAGGGGAAGAAAAAAAGGAGAAGGAAAGGGGGGGGGATTTGTTGGCCGGGGGGGTTGGAAGGGGGCCTTCCTTGTAATGGGGGGCGCAGGTCCGTCGGGAGAGGGTGGGGACAATTAAAAAAGGGAAAGGCCTAAAAGCGTCCGGAGGACTCGGGGAAGCGGAGTGATGGAAGCCTAACTCAAGCAGGGGAGGTTGCTTCGTAAAAAGGCAGAATCCTGGGGTGATTTTCGCTTCATAAAAAAAAAGAATTGGAGATCCGACTCACAAAAAAAAAAGGAAAGATCAGAGGGGGGAGAAAGCGAAAAAGGACCACGGCTTTTCTTTTCTGCAGCAAAAAAACGAAACGATTAACGCACGCCGAGCTTCAAAACGTGAGCGAAAGACTCACCGGGGGAAGCCTGAAAAGGCGTGAGAAAAGTAACAGGAAACTTGCCATCAAAAGGAAACTCCGAACAATCCCAACCATAAAAACAACCCGGGCCCAAAATTCCCCAAATTTTAAAGGGCGCAGTGCCTCAGAAAGAAACAACCCCTCCACACAAGGTCCACCCCGATTAGGGTGCGACAGGGAAAGGGGACGCAGTGGGGGAGGACAGCAAATGTCAATGGGAAGGATCAAAAACTCCGCTTACCCCTGAATGGCTCGATGAAAGTTCCCCCATTCACGTTGAAGAGGGGGAAAAAAACCAGCGATTACTGGGAAAGTAAAAGACCAACACGTAGAACCGTATAAAAACACTGAACGGACGCAGCCGCAAAGACAAGGTCGCAATCCGGGTCCAAAGGGAGTGAAAACGGCGGCAAAGTCCGCAAAACACGCGAGACCTTAAGAAAAGCAGCCCAGGGGCTGCGGAAGCCTAACCACAAGAGCAAAAGCTTTGAAAAGTCCCCAGGGGAAAAAGAACGGACAAAAACAGTTACGCCAAACCGAACAAACCAAATGAAATCCAGTGGCTACGGGAAAAAGGGAGCCCCAATTATTTTCAGGGAACCCCGACATCGAAACCCAACGTCTTTTGAAAAAATCGCCGGGGGGAAAATCTCAGGGAAAAAACGTCCCGAACCTCCTGGGGAAAAGCGCGTAACTAATCCGCAAAAAACTAGCCACCGGGAAGAATCAAAACAATAAATGAAAAGAAAGTCTGGAGAAGAAGCGGACGGAAAAGAAAAACTGGGGCAACGCGGGGCGAACCCTCGAATAGGACGCATGATGCTCGCCCCAGAAAAAGGGGCAAAAGTCAGGAAAAAGGGGGGGGGGGGGGGGGGGATAAGAAAACAGGAAGGAGGGGATTTGGGGGGGGTTGCCTAGCCACGTCGGAGGGCGAAACGGGCAAAGTAAAGGGTAAAAAAAAAAAGAAGGGAAAGCCCAGGGTACGTTCCAATTAAAAAGACTCCTCAGTTCGGGCCGCACCGAGGGGTTGAGGAAAGACCACATCCTTGAAAAAGAAGACGATTTGTCCCACCAGGAGGGCGAAGTGTTTGGGGGACTTCCCAGGAAGAAATGACGGGGACATTACCCGTCTTGTAGTCTTCTGAGCTCGGGGGGGTTAAAGGGGGTGCATCTGAAAAAAATTCAAGGGAACACCCAAGGTAGAGAATGTTTAAAGTCGTGAATCAACAGCACCCAAAAAAGTCGCCGGGGGGGGGGGGGGGTTTACGAAGAAGCAACCCGATCCAAGGAAAGGGGAACTGGTCGATGCCAATAAAACCCAAACGATAAGCAAAAAAAAACCGAAATAACTTAGTCGCTAAAACAAAGAAAAGGGTAAAGAGAAAAAACGGGATACGGGGTGCGCGACATAGGGATCGTAACCGTACATTGTGATGGGGGGTCCGCCCAGCAACAGGGATTCTAAGGGGGGATGGTTTAACGGGGGGGGGGAAGACAGAGCAAGTTTGAATCAACACACACCGGGCCTTGGGGGGTTCCTAGAACAAAAAACTACTAAAAGGCAGTGACGTAGAACCTCGGGGGATAAGACGGTCGTGGGCGAGGGGGCCACAGGAAAAAAAGGGGGAAAAGTCAGAAGGTCACGGTACCAAATTCAGGCCCGCCGGCTCGGCAATAGGATTTTTAGGGGTTTAAAGTCCGGGGGAGTAGGTGCCGGTATTCAAACCAGGACCCTTCGCCCACCAACCCTTCCTGAAGCCGGTGGGGGGAAGGCGTCAAAAAAAAACACAGCTCGAAAAAAAGCAACCTCCTAAGAACTCAAAAGCAGCGATCAAGGAAGGGTCGGGACCCAGCGGCCTCCGCAAAGGGGGCATCCCCTGTCGAAATCATCTGCCGGAAAGTCTTCAAAGAATTCCGAGGAGCCAACGAAAGAAAAAAAAATGCCTCCGGGAGATCCACCTCACCAAAATGCACTTCTTTGAGTACGGTAACCTTTCCAGGGGGGAGGGAACCGGGGCCGGAAAACGGGGATAAGCGCAACGTATACAGGTTGTAGCTCGCACGATTAAGCCCAAAAAGAAAAACGGTGTTTTTTCATTCCACATCTCCTGCGCGGCGCAGAAAAAAAGTCTTAAGACAACCAGTACAAGCAGAATTCCTCGCAGCTTTTGCTGACTGGGCGAAAAAGCCAGAAATTGGGGGGAGGGTAGAACATGCAAAGCAGGAATGAGTCCCTTCACAGCAAACCCGCCAAGGGAGTGGGCAAGAAAAAAAAGACTGAGGAGAAGAACCGTAAATTTAATAGAAAGGGAATCCTCGCCCTCTTTTGGGGAAAAGTCCAGACCGAATGCCTTCACAAAATAGGGGGGAGAGATAATAAGCAAGAAATACAGATCACTTACGTTAACTTGACTACCGAAATTTAAGGGGAAAGCATCTTCCCAGACGGGGTTCACCAATTGCAAAAAAAAAGCGGAAAAACAGAGAAAAACCTCCCAAACCTCAACGCAAGGTTGGAAAACCCAACGAACAAAAAAGGGACAGTTTTTGAAGCCCATTCCTGGGTAAAAATGAAACAAAAGAAGGGGGGGGAAACAAGAAAAATCGAGTAATTAAATTAAAAAAAACGAATGTCTTGAAATAAAGCGGAGGAAGAACAAGAACTCTGTACGAGCTCCATCGCCCCATTGCCCGTAATGTAAAAAAAGATCCGGAAGGGAAGTAAAAAACAATGGCGAGTGGGGTTCTTTGTAATAGAGAAAACAGCGGGGTTTCAAAATACCGGCTCGTTAGGACTGACCGAAAGATCGGGAAGAACCAACTTGGGGGCCCAAAAAAAAAAAAAAAAAAAGAAGGCCATGCCAAAAGTCCGGCGCCGGGGCGTCTCGTGCACGAGTGTTTATTCAGGAAAAAATCGGATCTTCAAAAAAGAGGTGCAGAAAGGACCAAGAAGATCGTAGTCCTAAACTGAAAATCGCCTCCCAAGTCTGAAAAAAGACAAAAAAAAAATTCAAGAAAGGTTCCGTGTGGGCAGCCAAAGAATCGCCCACCCAGAAAAAATCAATGCAGCTGCGGAAAAAAAAACGTTTTAATCAAAAAACCTCCATAGCCTCCAGGCGGCGGTCGGCGCAAGAAACTCTTCGGGGAACTTTCCCAAAGGCTTGTAAAAGGCAGTTTCGAGAGGCAAAAGAAAAACGAATCAAAATGCAGAACGGAAAACAAAAAAAACGCCCCCCCCCCCACCAGAGGGGGGGGGGCGAATGAAAGGAGTGCTTTGCGGATGCTGTGGGAGTGGGGGGTTTTTTTTTGGGTTTGTGGGGGGTGGAAAAAAGGGGAACCCCAAGCCACCGAACACAAAAATCTTCCACGCAAGAGACAACTGGAAAAGGGGGAAAAACCAAGAATCACCGTCAACCGACCTGTAAGCCCCCGCCGCCGTGTACTTGGGACGTACAAAAAATGAAAGTGGACCCAAAAAGAAGCGCCGCAGCGGGGGCTGTCCGGCAAAGGGCTTCAACCGAACTATTCAAAGCAAAAAAAAACAAAAATAAGGGGAAAAAAAAGAGAGAGAGAGCATGATGAAAGCTGGGTGGGAAACCGCCCTGCCGGACGAAAAAGGTGTCGGCCAGTTCGTCTTGGAGGACCAACGATCCGCGGGGGTGTAGAGGTGGGGGGGGGAGAAAGAAAGGTGAGAGAACCAGGAGAAGAAGGAAAGGGGGGGAAGGGGGGAGGAGAATGAAAAAAGGAAAAACAAAACAGCATAATAAACTAAAAGGAAATAGGTTGCTAGTTCGGGGCTTTGTGGAGATGGGCGAGGAAGCAAATGGAACTTGGGTAAAGAAAAAAGGGACGGGGGAAAAAGAAACGTTTTCGTTGGAATGCTCGCTAGGCTTTGGAAACGGATACGGGCGCAGGGACGGAAGGTGCGGGTCGGGGGGAGGCTGGCAAAAGGAAGAGTCGGGGGGGGGGGAATCGGGAAAAAGAAGAAAAGTGTTCGACGACGAGGAATTCTTGGCCATGCAGGCAAGATTCTTGAATGTACAACGGAGAATCAGGGGGGAAACTGGTTGGTTCCCGGATCGGGAAAAGGTACGAAGCAAGTGGGGGGAGGGGTTGGTTCAGAGGGGGGGGGTAGGAAAAAAAGAGTTAGGGAGAGACCGGTTGGATGTGTAAAGGGGGATCTAATTACAAGGGAAAAAACGGGACATATCATGGAGGAATTACAGGGAAGCCGGGCTATGGAGGACATAAAAAAAATTCGGCAAAAGAGCGAAGACGGGAGCAAGATTTCCTGTCATTTACAAGACTCATTGTTTCGGGGGAACGGGGGGATGGGGGGAGGGAAACAGAAGATGGGCCGCACGGATAACTCACGTCGCCGATTTTTGGCGAAGGGCGAAAAAGGGGCGGAAAAAAAAAAAAGGTTGGAAAAATCAAACGGCAACATCCACGTCTTGTGCGAGTTCCGTGGACGGCTTCTGGGGCGGAAAGAACGGGGGGAGGATATCGGAGCCCCAAAAAAAAAGGGAATTGAAGGCACATTCGATGTACAAAGAGGGGCTGAATATTACTCTTCATACAGTACTTTGAGACAAGAGACAAGGTGACCGAAGCCACTGGGAACGAAACTGGGAAAAGGGGAATGGGGATAAAAATCCTCGTGGTAAAATCCAAGGCCGTAGAGGAGTTGCCTTTTAAAAAAATATAGAGCAGAAGGGTAGGGGGAAAAAAACAACGGGGTTTCCGCGGTACTTAATGGCGTGACCGAAGGCAAGGGGGAGAGATGGGGGGGTGGGACGACAGGGAAAAGGAAAGAAAAAAAAAGAAGGGTACAAGTGAAGGCAGTGGAAGGGTGAGGAGCATGGCAGGGGTCCGTGGCGGAAACTGGATCAAGCACTTCCCGCTTGGGGGCTGGAGGGGAAGGGGGGGGGAACGGAGTATTTGGCCAAAATTGAAATGACTTGAAAAGTTCGCATGGCGGGGGAGTTCTTAAATATGGTTGATAAAAAGTGTGGGGGGGGGGGGAGGGAAAGGAAACCTCCAAGGACGTTTTTGGGCGGATGCTAAACGGTGAAATCAAGGGAATGGGGGGGAAGAAAAAGGGGGAAACAGGAGAGACGGGCGCGCCGGGGGACTTTTTGGAAAGGATTCCTGCAGTGAAAAAGGAAAAGTTTGCGGGGGGGGGGGAAAAAATTTTGGGGAAAAGGGGAAAAAATTAGTGAGTTGGGACGGGTGTGAGAGGAGGCCCGGTCGTGTTTGCAGAGGCCGCGTAGCAGTCAAAAACCAACAATGCAAGTTTTTGTTTTTAAAGGGCCGGGCCGAAAAAAACAGAACAACCGTTCGGAATCCACTCAATAGGAGTACCGTGCAGTGAATGAGAAGTTGGCCCCGCGTGGTGGAGTGGAATTCGGAAAAAAATTGGGGGGGGGGGAATAAACAGTTTCAGAAAGAAAAATGGAAGATATGGGTGGCAAATTTTTTGTTCTTGCCAACACCACGACGGTGTTGTGGGCAGAAGAAACAGGAGAAAAAAGGGCAGGGGGGGGGGAAAAAACCGAATCTGATGTTCTTACCGCCAAATTGAAACTCATTGAAACTACACGCAAAAAAAAAGCAGAAGACACCAGGAAGGTTTACGGGGGAGTTATGAACGGCGGCGTCAAGAAAACACATCGAATACCTTGGGAAAAGAAATCGGCGGGCGGAAGAGAGATAACATCGGGGAGGGGGACGAAAGAAGGAAGGGAGGGTGTGGGAAGATACAGATTACCGTTATTTGGGGCCGTTTCAGTTACAAAAATTCAATTTGCCAGTTCGCGCGTGCGGCACAAAAATTTGGAATCCAGACGCAGGGTGGGCTTTGGTGGTATAAAAAAGGCTTAACGCAAGGTGGCTACTTCAGGCGCAAACCGCGCAGATGAAACCATGGGGCGGGGGAAAGACAAGGGAAGGTGATGTCCGGCGGAAAAACATGATCAGATCGAGGACCCAAAGAAGAAATTTCGGTTTGGGATGCGGTCCGGGACTTGTTGGGAAGAATCGGTAAAAGGAGGGAAAAAAGTTCAAGGGGGAAAAGAGGAAAATTTGGGGACGAAAAACGTTTGGGGAGTGAGGTGCCTCGGCTATTTGGAGCTAAGAAATGGAATGAAAGTTTCGGGTGTTGCGGAACTGGGAATTGGGTCGGAGAAGGGGGGGGTGAGGTAGCGAAGCTCTTTTCGCGAAGATCTGCCGTTAAGGAAAGGGCTCTAAGGTCCCTAGCCGGAACTTTTGGAGTCCCAGGGGGGGGGAGAAGTGTAAAAAAAGGGGGGGGGAGGGGCGCTTGGGGATTGGAGGTGCGGTCAGAGGCTATAACGGCGCGAAAGGGATTGTTAAGGGGGGGGAAGAAGGTGATACGTAGAGACTATGGGGCATATGAAAAGATTCGGAAAAAAGGGGTGTTAAGAGAGAAAAAAAAATGAGGGGGGGGAAATGGTTTTGACCTGAAAAAAATCTTCAGCTTCGAAGGATCACTCCAATAGGGTTGTTACCATTGGGTGGTTGTGAAAAAGGGGGGATCAGGAAGTTGGGAAATGAAATTGGGGGGGGGGGGGGGATTGGGAGGGTGGGGGTGGGGGGGGGGCCCGGCGGGAATGTAAAAAAAAAGGTCGTGATTTATCGGGAAACTTTTTCAGAAGAATGAGACCGTGAAGGCTATTGTACGGCGGGAGTGGAAAGGGGAGTGGCTGGAGGAAAAGAGGGCAAGTGGCGGCGGGGGGCCAGAATCGGGGATGGTTGGTTCCCGCTCAGTACACAAGAGGTATAACCCGAAACTAAACAACAAAAAAAAAAAAAAGGAGAAAAAAAAGAAAGAGATCGGGGGAAATCCAATCTTGAACGAAAACGTATCCCAAATGTTCCGGCAAAGGCAAAGTAAGAAAAAAAAGACAGGTGGAAGAGGGACCAAGAAACGCCAAAAAAAACAAACAGACGGCTCCGGAAAAAAAAAGACCCAAACGTAGCCTTGCCGTCGTTTCCCTTAAGTTTACCACAAGAGTCCGACTGCAAGAACCCAAAAAAAGGTTCCGCCCAAATCCCAACACCATCCGGGCCACAATCAAAAAAAAATTGACGATGACATGCAAAGGGGAAAAGAATCAAAAGCAAAAAAGGGGGAAAAAGATTTGGGGGGGCGACCGGGCGAAAAAGGACCGCTTTTTTGGGTTCAAGTCAAAAAAAAGACACAAACCAATCATGAAGTGGGTGTCGCCGGAAGAAGGAACAAAAACCGGAAGGCAAAAAATTCCTCAACACTTAAAGTATGTTTTGGGGAAGGGGGAAGAGTAGAAAAAGGGGGGCCCCATCCATGAACACCAGTCGGTCAAAAAAAAGCCTTTTAATCCTAAAGCCCAAACCAAAGGATCCAAAAATCAAGGGGGGGAGGGGGGACAGACAAAAAAGTTGAAAAAATGCCCCCAGGGAAAAGAAGTCCGAAACGGCCGATACCTTCTAGCCAAACCTTTAAGCGACTATAACGAAAGAGCCGGGCGGGTTTTTAAAACTGGAAAGAAGAGGGGGTCCCCACGAATTACGGGTACTCCATAAAGACGGAAACAGAACGTCTGGAGGGATTCTGGAAAAACAATTCGCCGATCACCTGACATCTCAACCCACGGGTAGAAAAAATAAAAAAAAAAAGGGGCCAAGCGTGAAAGATGTAGGGGGGAAGTAAAGCGCCCAAACGAACAACCCGAAGCCAATCAAACCCCTCAACTTCTCAAAAAGATGAAAAAGCGCCGAGAAAAAACAGAAAAAGAAAGGAAAAAGCGAAAGCCCGAATAGAGAAGGAGGCGCGCCAGAGGAGCCCCAGGGCGTAGCAAGGTGTTGATACCAAAAGCAAAAGAACAAGGAAAGGGGGTATCGAACAAGGTATTTTCGTTGGACAGAAAAAAGCAGGCTGCGAAAAAGGGACAAATCTGAAGGAGTCCACTGCAACACGGACAAAATAACAGGAGGAACCCGATTAAAAAAAAAAAACAGACTAAAAAAAAGGCGTGCAGCACCGATGTTGGGAACCACCATGTAAAAGTCTTCCGGCTCAAAAGAAAAGTTTGAGGGAAAAAAAAAAACCAAAGAGGAAGGGGGGGGGGGGGGGAACGAGTCGCGAAAAGGGAAACTTCCGACCAAAATGGGAAAATGAGGGGGGGAAGGACAGGGAGGAAGAGTTGGTAGGTTGTGGTTTCCCCCTTGGGGGCTGCTTGAAGAACACCACATATTCGAACCAGCCGGGGGGGGAAAATCGGGAAGGGGGAGCAAACAGGAGCGTGGGGGGGGGGAAGCCGAAAAATAAAACATAGGGTCAGGGCACTTTTTCTGAAGAGGCACCCAGCCCCAAATAAGAACGATAAAAGAAGAAAAAAGGGCTTACAATGACGGGGGGGAACATCAAGGGAGGGGGAAATGGCGAAATATTGAGGACGTAACTTTGTTGGGTTTGGCACAGACATCAACAGTGGGGTTGTAAAGGAAGTACAAGCAAGGGGGGTTGGGGGTTTTACGGGCCGACAATGGCTCGTTGGTTTGAAGCAAAAGAAAACCGACAAAGGGCCCGTATCCGAAGGGAAAAACCAGACGTGAAAAGGGAAGTGGAGGACCCCCGAGACATAAATAAAATGTCCGTGTCAAAAAAAAAAAAAAAGAAACACCACAGGGGTTCAGAAAAAGAAAAAAAAAAAAACGGGGAAAAATCCCGACAGGTGAAATGACAAACCGGCGTCCCGGCCTACCGGATCACCGGGTTGGAGGTTTAGGGGGGTAAAAGAACCACAAATCACTTGGGGAAAGTGCTGGAGCTTTTCTGGCAAGATAGCCCAGCCTCCAAGGGGAACACCAACAACGTCCTGGGAAGAGGAGTGACCGGGAAAAAAAGCACGGAAGAAAAGGAAATCAACCAGAACTCACGCAAATGCCACTTTCCCCTGGAACTGGTCCGGGTGCGGGACCCAGGACGGGAAAATCAAGCAAGGGGGACCATCACCGCCCAACTCCAGGTGCAAATCCACTTAAAAGGTCGGGAAAAAAAAGAGGGGAAGCAGGAAAAAAAAAAAAGAAAAGAAGGCAGGGACCCAAAAAAAGCGTACGGCCCTATCCTCACAAGTCACTGCTGGAAGGAAAGGTGACATTCACGGGGGTTTAGGGGGAAAGGAAGCACAAGAAGGGACAGATCGGTCAAAAAAAAATCGCGGTCCGTTATAAAATTTTGGTTATAGGGGAAAAAAGAACTCAAGAAAAGGGGCAAAAAACCGTTGTTTCCCTCAGAATCAGGCCAAAATGCGCGGGAGAGTTGGAAAGAGAACCGCTTAAAACTACGCTTGGCATACTGGGAGGTTCAAATTTGTTTCAACCGGGCAGGGAGCATGGCCAGAAGAAAAGAAGCCCGTGCCAGGAGCACCACATGTGGGGGCAACGTACGGAAGTTCAATCAGAACGTAACATGTAAAGAATACTCTAAAAAAAAAAACCTTTGTGAGAAAAAACCTTCCTCCAAGAACATGAAAAAGCCAGGGACCAATCCTCAAACGCAGGGGGAAGCGTGAAAAAAAAAAAAGAGAGGCAAGGGCATCAGAAAAAGCAATTGTGCCGTAAAATGCTGCAAATTCTGGGAAAAAACAAAAAAAAGGGGGGGAAAACTATTGCAAGAAAAAAAAAAAAAAGAAGCAGTGTCTATCCTCCGCGGAAAAGGGAATGAATCCTCAAATGCAAGACCAACAAGTTAGTAAAAAAAAGGGGAAGGAGTTGTTGGAAAGGGGGGAGTCGCGGGGCTAACGCCTCCTCGAGTGAAGGACAAAAACACCCGCAGGAAAATTCCCCGGAAAGGAAGTCAAAAGCGGAAAATTGCGGTTTCCCTTGGGAAGAAAGAGCATCGTTTTGAAAAGAAGGAAAAAGCAATTTGGGGGAGCGAACTAACGCTAGGGGGTCCCGGGGGGAACGACAACAAAAAGAATCCATGCCCAAAACGTTCCTGTTCTTCCGGGCCAGTACAAAAACACAGAGTAGAAAGAAACACCGTCCGGGTCCTTCCAGGGCATCGGCGCAGAAAAAAAAAAAAAAACGAAGAAGGTAAGAGGGTAGTCGAAAAGAAAAACGGCCACCCTCCTTCCAACTCAAGGTCCGCATTGGGAAGGGGGGGGGGGACCAATCAGAGAAGCGCCAAAATAAACCCACTCCAAAAATTTTTAAACTCTGCAAGGTAAAAAGGTCCCTCCCAGCGAGACTCTCCCCCGCTCCCGCAAATAACGAAAAAAGCCTTTGGAGGGATGAAAGAGGGGGGGGAAAAACTGGGGGAGCAAAGATATCAGGCACCATGAGACCCAAGCGATAACGGAAATACCCCTAACCGAAACACAAAAAAAACAACTCGTTTAAATTTTTTCTTGGTTTGTTGTAAGTTTTTTTCCAGGCAGACCCCGGATAAACCAAGAAGGAAGCCTGGTTAGGGGGGAAGTGAATCCCAAAGGCCCCCCCGCCGGGGAAAAATCCAACCGCCTCAATTTTTAATGCCTAGTAAACAAACCGGCAGCGGGAGGGGCACAAAAAAAAAAGGCCAGCCCGCAAGCGACAGCGTGTCGTCCGAAGGGCTCCACCAGCGGGACAGCCGTAAAGACTCTCAAAACAAAAAAAAAATATTAGTAAAAAAAAGAAAGAAAAAGCAAACTTGAATCAGGGAAGGACTTAGGACTACACTCCTGCCAAAAACGCTTTCCGAGGGTGGCTTTTCCCACATCCAAGAAGTGGTTTGAGCGGAAAAAAAAACGGAGGGGATTGAGGAAACGTGAAGGAGGGGGGAGGGGGGGGAGAAAAAAGACTTGATACAGGTGTGAAGAAGGCAAAGAAAAAACGTCCAAAAGCATAAGAAACTAAACGAAAAATAGTTTTCTGGGTCCTTTCCGCGAACCCCCCGGGGGGGGGAAAAGGGCGGGAAAAGGGAAGGGGGAAAAAAAAAAGGGGAAAATTGTAAAAAAAAAACCGCCCCGGCCAGCAAAGCTAAAGAGGTTGTATTTGCGTTCGAGCGGGGCGAGGCAAGGCGATTAACGTGATCGCGGGGGGAGGGGAGACAACGGGGGACTTGGGAGGGAACTGTTAAGGAATTTAGAGGGCATCAAGTTGGCGGGGTTCGACTGACTAAGGGCCAGTCCTTTTCATGCAGAGACAAAAAGGATTGAAGGAAAAATTTTGGTGGGGGAAAAACGACAGTATTGGGCAAATGGAAGTGGGGGGTACGGACGGGTGGAGGGTATTCGAGCGTAGGGTACTAGTCCGTTTATGGGGGGAAACACTCTTCTCTTAGGAAAAATGAAGCCAACAGAGTCAAAGGGGGAAATAGTAAAAAAAGGAAAAAAAGGGAAAAAGGAGGTGCCAGGGAAGAGGTCAGAGGGCAGGGTTTCGGAAAGAGCGCACGGAGCGGAACACCGATTCGTGTTTCATTTATACTCGATGGGGTTCGGGACTTCTGGGGCTAGTATAGACTGGGGCAGGAAATATTGCCACTGGCTGGATTTTGGGAAAGGGTGGATCAAAGGAGAGAACAAACGGGGGAGGGAGGAGAGGGCCAGACAAGAGACGTCAACAAGAAACTTTTTCTGCCGGGGAGAAGTAAAGGGGAGTTACCCCAGGGAGAAGTCGGCAGGAGGGGGGAAGATCGCGTTGAAAGAGTTTGGATGAAAGGCATGAAGTAATTTACAAATATGGCGGAGTACTCTTCTATTACAGGAAGGTTGATAAAAAAATTAAGTAAAAAAAAACGGAAAAAAAAACCAAGGGGAAAAAGAAGGCATCCTGAATGAAAATAAATACAAGCCGGCAAATGGGGAAAGCCCAATCCTGAAAAATCATCCAGTTTGCAATAAAATGCGAAATGGGGAAAAGGGGGGCTGACAATAGAACTGAGAAAAGGTAAGAAAAAAAGGGAAGGAGGGGAACTTGCGAGCAAATGCCTGTATACAAACTCTATTGGGGGAACCGAGCGGGAAAACCGGAGAAAAACTCCGAAAAAGGGAAGGAAAAACAGAATTTGTGGGGGAAAGGAAAGAGGGCGGGTGGGGATGGCTGCCCCTCTCGGGAGACTTCCTTCCGTGCGGGAAGTTCGAATTGCATGCCTCGTGAACTTATTTGGCGTTGCTGGGGGAAAGTTTGAAGCGGCATTGCGTCGCTGCGTGAGGAGTCACGTAGGTTTTGGACGCAGCATGGGAAGGGGGTCGGGGGGCATGAAAGGAGTACGGGCTAGAACGGGGGAATAACTACAGGATTTGGTAGGAACCCTTGAGAAAAGAACCCCGTGAGGTCGCGGTGGGGTCGCGGGGAGGGGGGCAGGGGGGGGCCCTAAAAATGACAAAGGAGGGGGGGGTTTTAGAACGAATGTATGGAGAGGGTCGCACTTCCAAGTGTAGTCGGAGGGTTTGTAAGGGCAAGGGAAAAAAAAGCCGGAGTGTGGTATTCAAAAAGAAGCCGAACATCGGCCCGTCAACCAAAACAGTCCTTTTTGAAAAAAAAAAAAAGTTTGTCCAAGGAGATTGAGCGGCCCATACAAAAAGAAAAAAGACGAAAAAAAGAAGAAAATAGTGCGCAAAAAGATCAGGGAAGTGAAAAGTACGGGTGTGTGGGAGCGACTAATTTATTCAGGGGGGCATTATCGTGTGTCCTGGAGCGATCTTCAGAAAACAAAAGGTGAAAGAAAAGGGAAATTGTGAAGAGGGGACAAAACCGGAGTGGGTTGCACGGGAATCCCCGAAGTCGAACAGAAAAACCGGCGGGTGCGAATCTTGGGTTGTTCTCAAGCCGCCAGGGAAAAGGTTCCACTACAGACGCAAAAAAGGAACAGGAAAAAAAGGGGGGATTGGGGTGGGACGTGGGGGTTAGAAAGGCTGCGGCGGCCACCACATCGCATGGGAAGGGGTGGAAAAGGAGGTTCGGAAGGGAAAAAGGAAAGATGGTGGGTCAAACAGGTGAGGGGCCCCGAGATGAGGGGAGTTGTTTTTAATAAAATTACTTGGCATTAAAGGGTTATTGTTGGGCCGGTGCAGTGACGAAATTAATTGTGGCAAGGGGGGGGGCGGATTCGCACGAGCAAAATAGAAGGTCGGCTGTTCCTCCGCCCTATGGTTCTGTTGGTTTGGTGGTATCCAAAAAAAAGGGCGGGGGCCCACTGGGGGGAGAGAAAAAGACGTCCGAACGCGGAAAAACAGCTACGAAAGGGTCACCTTAGGTTCCTTCGGCCTTGGGGCCGGCCTGGTCAGAAAGGGCAGAGAAGGGAGAAAAAGGGGAGAGGGGGTGGAAAAGGCCAACCTGGTGTAGGTTTGCGAAGAAAGAGGGGGGGAAAGGAGGAAGAAATGGGAGAGTTTCACGTTGGGGGGGGTTTGGGGGGGGGGGGGGGGGGGGGAAAAAAGCCGAAAGGGGGGAAGACGTGGGGGACTGGCGGGAAAGGGGGGGGGGGGAGGGAGGGCTACAGGGATTTCAGAGTTCAAAAAAGGGTGTTTGGCGTTGTGGCGGACTCTTGAAAAGAAATTTCGACGGACTGGTAGGTTTCCCTCCCTACACTCTGGTTCTCGTAGAATCCGTGAAACTATAAGGGGAAAAAAAATTTGAGACCCCAGGGGGAAGCTTGGAAAGGAGAGGTGTAAGCCGGCGGCCTGTGGCTAGTGAAAATGCGGGGGGACGTGGTAGTTTACGGCGTTAAACAAAAACGACGTGAATGGAGGGGAGGTTAGAAGGTAAAAAAGAAAAAGGGAAAGTGAACACGAATGAGTTAAGGCGACCGCGATAAAAAAGGTAACATCAATGTGTGCGTGCCTGGTTGTGGGACTGGGAAAACCAAAAGCATCTTAGGGGGCAAAAGAAAAAGTCCGGTTGGAAAGGGGGGGGGGAAGGGGGGGTGGGGGGGAGGTTCCATCAGGGAAGGGGGGGGGGAATAGTTGGGGATTGTGGCGGGGTTGGGATTGTGGAAGGGATGTAATGTGGGCGGAGGAGTCTGATTGGAGGGAAAACACCCTTCAAAAAAAGTAACTTGAAAAAGAGGTGGTGAAACAAGGAAGGAACAAGCAAAGGGGAAAAAGCGGAGGTTGCCTGGAAGCGACCTCTCTCGGGGACTTTTCTGTGAAACGTGCTGCAGAAGCCGGGGGGAGAAAAAGGGGGGGGAAAAAAAGGCATCCAAGGGGGGTACCCGTAAGAAAAAAAAATTAGGAGGAAAATAGAGAGGGGGGAGAATCAGGGATGAGCGAAAAGAAACAACTTCTTCTTCATCCAGAACCATAAAGCAATCGAGCTGGAGCAAAGGGAAAAAAAAAAAAAACGCCAGAAAAAAAAGACTTTTCACAGGGAAAGAACCTACCCAAAAAGTAAAGACGAAACGTTTGCTCCTCCCGTCCGTGGTTTGAAGTTGGAACATCCCCTCCATCCGGAAAATGCTCAACCACATTCAAAAGCAGGCAGGAAAAGACACCAGACAAGGCCAAAACCCAAAAGTTGAAGTTATCCCAGACCATGCCTGCAATCATCTGAAAAACATCACCAAAAAAAAAAAGTTCAAAACAAAGGGAACTAGGAGAATCTATTTTTTGGAAAGTTTCACACAGGCACCGTCCAAATCATTTCAGGGATGAAATCCGATCTCGGGAGGGAAAAAAAAAGGGATCTATCGTTCCAGAAACGGTTGGCAAAAAGGCGCCCCTTCTTACTTCTGGTTAGGGTCCTCCTCCCATAGACACGGGGAAAAAAGAGCCGAACCAGTTGAAAACAGAAGCCGGCATCCTCATCTGCCCAAAAGAAAAAGGCCGGACCAAAAAAAAGAGAACTACAGGGAATGAACAACGGAGGAAAGCATCCGGTTCGAGGCGCCCTTAACGGGGGGGGAAAAATACGCGAAGAAGCGGCCTGGACTAAAAAGAGTACGAAAAAAAAGGGGGAAAAAGGAACCAAGGGGGAAAACATAAGCTACAGAAAGACAATGTTTCGGACCCTTGAGGCCTCCCAATGAAGCCCGTATCCATCAAAACCCCAGTTCGTAGGGAAAAAAAAGAGGAACAACGTCCCCGTAAAAAGAGGTTCACATTAACGATTTTCCTTCCCTCCGGCCAAGGCGAACCTAAGAAGACAAGAGACAAGGCCGAGAAAAAAAAAAAAAAAAAAAACCTTCGAGACGGACCGAAAGAACCGCAAGAAACAAGGCCGCAGGCAAGGACTAAGAGCCGACCTCTAATAAGGGGACCAGTAGGCGCTCCAGAAAAGTAGCCCAGGGTGCGTAAAACCTTGGGGGGGAAAAACAAAAGAAAAAGCCGGTAGCCGACTGTAGTTTTTACTGAGGGAGACGAACCACCGCCAGGGCGAAAAAACACTGGCCAAATTGATGGGGGAGTGTAAAAAAAAAAAAAGGGCCCAAAAGAAAGGGAAAAAAGGACAAGTAATCTTCAAAATTAAAAAACCTCCATCTTCGGGCCCCGGAAATGTGGGGGGAAACACCATGTAGCTCCCGAGCAACCAGCCCGGGCACCGATTTTTCGTACCAAGGAAAGGCAAGGTGGGGTGGAAAAAAGGCAAGCCCGGGGACCACGGAAAATTCCACCGGCTGGTAAGGCTTCCTGCAGGGGCGGGGGTTGTGGGGGTTGGGAAAAGGTTAACTGGGAGGAAAAAACATCAAGGGGACAAAACCGCCGGTGGATAGTGTTCGAAGCGGGATGCAACAAAACCAAACCGTCGCTGGGGTTGGGTAAGCCCGAAAAAAATGGAAAAACCGCAAGTCGTTCCATGGGGATCGAGGAAACCCACGATAAGCCCGAATCACACTTCTTCCGGGGCTAACACAAAACAACCCGTAGGACCGGGGGACAGAGAGACACCGGGAATAGGGGGGAGCAACATAGGGGGAGAAAAACGGGTGGGGAGGCCAAAGGGAAGGGGACAAGACGTTGGACCACGGGAGAAAAGCCTGGGGGGTTGGGAAAAGGGGCACCGACAGCTACTAATTTTTGGGAAAAACACGACCGTGGCCGGAAGAGAACACAATCTACAAAACATAAACTGAAAAGGGGGGGAAGTGGAGAAACAAAAAACCGATACCATTTCGTACCAACCTAACCCAAAGGCCAAAACTTTCAATTCAGAACGGAAAAGAAAAAAAAACTCCCGGGAGAGAAAACCAGAGCACAAGCCGGCTCAGGGTGGTGATCCCCAAAGACTTGTAGAGGGGGTGCTGCAAAGAAACCGAGCAAACCCCGTCCTTAGCCTTGGGAAAAGGACGGGTAGGCCAAAAAACACTAAGCGCGAAGAAAATCTAATACTCACAGGCGGACATCAAATAAAAACGAAAACTGACGGAAAAAAATAAGGGGGTCCCAGCACTCCGAACCCATCCAAGGGGGATTTCAGACCATTTAAATAAAAAGGAAAAATAAAAGGAAGGGTCATAAGAAAAAAAAGGCCGCCCAAAAAAAACCCTGCTCAGACACATACCCGGGAAAAAAAAAAGGGTAACGTAACAGGTAACGTTAGGCGTGGTCCTGTCCGTCAGTTCCCAACAAAAGGGTGTGTAATTTACAAAAGCTCGGGTCATCAATCATGTCCTGTATAGAATTTGTAGGGCCAGAGGGGGGGGCACGCTCACAAAAAGAAAGAGGCAACAACAGGGAAGGGGGTTCTCAAAATCTCAACAAAGTTGCCAGCCCCCGTTCATAAAAAAAAAAAAAAAGTTGAAAGAAAAAACCGAAGCGGAGGGGGGTTCAGAAGAAGGCTTGTTAAGGGGGAGTGCACGCAGATGCCGTCAAAAGACCAAAAAGGGGGCCCAGGGCGAGCGCATCACAGGGGCTCGTTTGGCAAACACCAGTAAGTTATAGGAAAGAGGAAAAAATGGGGCTCCGAAATGCAAAAAAACACACGATCAGCGATCATGAACCGCTGGATGAGGGGACGGCCCAGAAAACAAGATTGGAACCAGGAGCGCACACGTTGGGGCTGGGTGCAAGGGAAGGCCTGAAACCTGCATCCCAAGAAAGAGGGGGGGGTGCAACACGGGGTGCCACAAGAAAAAAAAACAGCAAACTGACGGATAAAACCCAGAGAACAGCAGCCCCATGGAAACGTAAAATCGAAATGGTAACCCTAAACAGTATTAAAATTAAAACAAGAATCTTGGGGGGAGCACCGTGGGGAGTTATTCAAAAAAAAAAAACAGCAGGATGAAACCGAAACGCAACATCCATTCGAAGAAACCCAAGACCTTTCAGCCACTTAAAAAAATGTCAAACGTCCGGGGGCCACCGTGAAATAGAAAGTTGTTCCCACAAACAACGGGCTCGTACTTTATTGTCAAAGACTTCCTAGAAGGGGAAACCTTGAAACCAAGGAACAGCACAAACGTGCCCGAAAACGTTCTTCCGGAACTAAAAAAATCGGAACAAAAAAAACAAAATTGCAAGTTCAGGGTCCTTGAAACATCTTTGTCACAGAGCATTGGCCAAAAAAGGGGAAAAAGGGAGTAGGTAAAGTTCTCTCAATCGCGGGGGAAAATCAAATTGGTCAGTGTGCAAAAAGAAGAGACGAAAAAATCCCCTAGCCTTCCCAGGTCCTTCATTTATCCGCCCATCGGAAAGAAGAGCCGCAAAAGCAAGAAAAGAACAAGAGGGGCAAGTGGGGGGAGTGCACGGGGGCTGTAAAAGAAAACTTTCCAAAAAAAAATCCATCCTTTTGTAAAAAAAGAGCCCGAGGGAAAAATCCCAAGGAAAACAAAACGGATCTCATAAAAGACACCCAAAAACATTTCCGCCAACAGAGTTCAAGGGACAGTGGCGTTGGTTCTTGGCCTGGTGGGCGGGAACGGGTTTTGGGGTTTTGACGAGAGAAAAAACGCACAAAAAAAAATCAGGATGGAAAGGGGGGGCGACCAGAATCAAAAATAGTCCCCGCCAAGTTGTCATAAATGGAATAACCAGGGGGGCCGGGCGGTAACCGTCCTAGGAATAGAAACAGCCACCACCAACAAGCGCCGCAAAGTGTAGTCCCAGGGAAGCGGCTTCCAAAAAGGACAAGAACAATTCATAAATCCTCAACAAAAAAAAAGGGAGGGGATGAAAAAAATAGATACTGAAGTTCTGAACTGGTGAGCCCCGATGGGGAAGGGGACGACAAGGCTGAGGGGGGAAAGGGGAGCTGCGAATGAATTGGGGCGGCATCCAAAGTGGGAAGTACGGAGGGCCGACTTTTGAGGGGGGATCGCACCATTAATACGTTAATGGCAGGCGGGGAAAAGAAAACGTCACCCACCAAGGAAGACAAGAAAGAGAGTGGGAAGAGGTATCGCAGCTTTTGGGCGGGAGAGGAAGATTGTACACACTGGGGCCCCGTTTGAAACCGTCGGAACAGCCGCGAAGGTGTTCAGGGGGGTATTTGACAAAAAAAGGGGAAAAAAAAGCAGAAGGAAGCGGATAAACTGCGCAGGCGGAAGTGCAGGGGGGAGAGAGTACGGTCGGGCACAACTGTCAAGGAATTTTTTTCAGGGGGTAGGGGGGCAAAAAAGCGCGAAAAACTACGATGGCTGCAAAGTGCATGCAAAAGAGGAGGAAACACGGAGATAAAAGACTTGTGGTGAAAAAACGTATCGTGCCTGGGAACGAATAGAGGACGTTTTTGAGGGGAAAGGGGGGGGGCGTTGGTTAAGAACGGTTGGGAAGGGTAATTCAGCGTGGCAGAAGTAAGGGGAAAAGGGTTTAAAAGAAATGAAAAAAGTAAAAACGGAACAGATCCTGAATTACGGAAGCGGGGTCGATTGTAGTCAGTTGAAATCGCGGAGTTGCGGCAACGCGACAGCAAAAAAAAAGCTTCAGGTTTTTTCATGGGGATAATTCGATGTGTCAGGTTCAAAAAGGGATTGGGGGCGGGGGTGTAGACTGGAAGGCGGCGATAGCAACACAAAGGCCGGATGTTTGCTGAGGAAAAAGTCGGGAAAAAAGGGGTTCGGGTGGGGCAATCAGGAACAAAAAAAGGGGCGAAACCTGTTCCGGATCACCTGGCCCGGAACGGATCCTGGCAGGGGGGGGAGGGGGTTTGAAGTTCAAAAAGGGTGAGGGAAAGAAGGAAATTCGGGGGAAAGGCGAGGGTATGGCTATGAGGTAAGGTTATGAAAAGAGCCCGTAACGTGGGGACCTCAAAAAAAGAAAGTGGGACGAAGGGAAGAAACCCTGAAGGGAAAGTGGATAAGACAAGGCGCGGCCAAAGCCAAGCCTGCGAAAAATTGGAAAGTTAGAGGTTGTGCGATGAAAAGGAAGGGCTGCCCAAAGAACAAGTAGATTGGATAAAAAAAAACGGGGGGGGGGGGCCTCATGGACAGGAGAGTGGGAAAAAGAACAAAGGGGGTAAAAAGGAAAAAAAGATATGATACCTAGTTGGAAACCAAAAAGGCCCTCCTGACGAAACGAAAGGTACCTTAAAGGGAAAAAGCTGGGGGGGGGGGGGAGGGGTGGGACTG
>Ga0179593_1469824_pt1 | contig 26707 bp, 29 predicted proteins | sample CZODoug2_1_08_16_FD_185931 | JGI IMG/M metagenome (GOLD analysis project Ga0179593, IMG submission 185931) | Vadose zone soil fungal communities from Angelo Coast Range Reserve, California, USA - CZODoug2_1_08_16fungal (PacBio error correction) | ecosystem: Environmental > Terrestrial > Soil >...
TGGCTGCGATAACTCGGGGCGCCATAGACAGGGGGTTACGCGCCTTCTATAAGGTTTCAGGCGAAGGGGGGACAAAAAGAGGTCCCTAATGACATCCTCTGTAATACAAGGGTCATACTAGAAGATCACTTCGTTGAACAGATTACAAGAAAGAGAGGCAAACGAAACAATTGGTGTGGGGGGGGGGTGCAGTCTTCTTCGGGTCACGTCGGCTCCAACTTGGTTGCAAAGGGGGATAAGGAGCCAAAAGGGAGGATGCGCGTAAAAATCCTGGTCTAGCCGGAATCAATACTTTTAACCGAATTTGTTTAATAGCTAGGGCCGAAGGGTTCCGGTGACAAAGGGGGCTCTGGTAGGTTTGGAGGGCGTGTGGTTAAATGGGGACGGGTGATAGAGGGCAAGGCTTTCTCATTTGGAGGAGGAAGAGGACGGGGTCGTCGGGAGATCACTGTGAGGTGACTGGTGTGCGCGCTGTACTGAGTCATTCATATATTTTCAATTCGGGACCAAGGGGGGAAGGGAAAAAGGAGCGGGTGGGCGACGGCGTTGTGGGGAAACTTGTCAACTGCAGTGGGTCCTGGCTGAGAATTGAGGATGCTACCCCAGATCCCCCTGTTCTGCACCCTGTCCAGGAAGTCCTGCTGATTGAACACGTTATGGGGTGGAAAAAGAGGTGGTGACCTTAAGGTTCTTACATCTTGATAAAAACGGAGGTGATAAAAACAGCTACGGCACGATGAGGGGATTCGACTGGGAATCAAGGGTGGTAGGGGGCTCCTCCTAAAGGGAGGACGCTTCCATGATCCCGGGGAAACGCTCAAGCGGCAGCAAGAGGTGGCGACAGGAGGGAAAAGCCGCGCAAGGGATGTGCGTCGATGAGGGTGAGACTTTTTTATAAAGATAGTTTCCCAACGCCTGCAACGGTCACTCTCAACCACGGCCGGCCGAAATTGGGGGGGAAGCAGGCATAGGTCTTTGGGTTGTCCGGAAAAAGCCTAGGACCACAGGTGCTAGCGAACGCTAAGCAGAGGAAAATCCCCTAATAGGCGAAAGGCCCACAAGCTACATGCCAGAACTAAAATACAGGCATAAAATCAGACAACAGATAATCTCCCTAAGGCAAACGGCAGCGGGGTTAAAAACAAAAAAGTTTTGAACGACATGCTATACCTGACGAGAAATTCAGAGTTAATGGAGGGGATGGTGAAGGAAAAGAAAAGGGGTGCTGAGAGCCACTATCGGACTTTCAACATGCCCTTGTGGTAAGGGGTACCCAGAGAATCCCTCACAAAATAGAAAGATCGGTTCAAGAGCAAAAAAAATGGAAAGAGAGATTCAAAATAGATCGGTCAAATTGAAAAAAAGCCAATGCCAACCAAAGGGGATTCGTATTTCGGGGGGGGGGGGTGCATAGGCAAGTCCGGGTGAGTGGGGGAAATTAATATCTATAGAAAATTCACCACGTCTCCCCAAACCGTCCAAACAAGTGTTGGTGGCTCCCGACTTTTGAAGTAGAGCTAACTTAAAAAGAATCTCTTCATGGCTGACTAAAAGCCTCAAGGGATAGGAAATGTCAGACGACGGGGCGAGGCATTTCTGGATCGTGAGAGAGAGGCTGGGTTCGCCAACGAAGGAGGCCTGGGTCTTGGGGATTCCGGCGCGCATCGAAAGAAGAAAGAGGGAAAGAACACAAGAATTGAGAACTGGCAACAGTTATCGGGAAGACTTCTGCCTCAACGTGAAACGTTACTGCCAACCCGCAGTGGATCAAATGCTCACGACTGGAGATATAACGTCCGGAAGTTTTGTGGGGGCAAGACGCAACGTTCTCCTTAACGCGGTGGAAATAGATTTGTAAAGGCGGGTGGCGAAAACAGCAAACCCCCGACAAAAGAAAAACTGTGAGGTTAAAGAACGGATGTATAAGGGATCCTCCCAAGAGGGGAAACAAACACGAGCGACAAGCAGGCACGAAACGAGGTCAATAACAGAGAGGCCAACCTTTAACAAGGGGAGATAAACCAACGAGGAAAAGGAAATAACAAAAGTTCCGCAAGGGAGCCGAGGACAAAGGGTGAGGAGAAATGCCGAACCTAGGGTGATGCCAAAGAGCAACCGCTGTTTGACCACCCGAACCGGCCAAACCTGGCTTTCGAAGACCACAGGGAAGAAGGTCGACCAAAGGGGCGGTCAAAATTTTGGGTGGAACACCCGATGGAAATACACTTTGGGCAGTGAGGAAAAAGCTGGGCGGGACGGGGTACGGTCATATTTCATCCAAAAGGCCCTCAGTCTAGGCAAAGAATTCGGCATTTGATAGAGCCGTACCGCAGTGTCAGGGGAATGCAAAGGGGGAAGGGGAAACCCTTCGATTTGTCACATAACCGGTCCGAAAGTCCAGGGCTTATAGGGGGGGGGGAATACACTTTGTCGCGCGAAGAAGAGGGGTTGTACTGGATGGAGCCTAAGACTCCGTGGAAAAAGGAATCTATAAACGCTGTATCGAAAGGAAAAGATCCCGAGAAAGAGAAGACCTGAACACCAAGGAAGGAGCACCTGAAAAGGGGACGAGGGTTGGTCGCAGCCTGGTTGAAGTAAAGAAATCCAAGGCCCCCAAAGGCTTCTCCGAGTCGGGGGGAGGAAAGCAGAGACCTTAGGCAAGAAGCGCGGAAGGGAGGTCGATTCCAGGTTTTTGGGTTCGAGAGACCCGCTCTGAAGGAATGGCCTTAGCCGGCGCGAAACTTCCAAAAAAAACACATATCCGACACGCCTCTAGGGAAGAAGTGTTGCGGGGGGAGCCGACGGGTGAAAGTCAGGGTAAGAGGAGGAATAAAAAAAGGGAGGGGGGGGGGGACCCGGTTTTACCTTAGGAATTGAAAGGGGGGGGGGAGAGGGGGGGGGACTGGTTCGGTCTTCACCGCGGGTGGTGAGTGAAAAGGGCACGGCAAAAACCGGCCATTTACAACCGGACCATCTTGGGAAAAAAGAACGTGAACACAAAACAAGGTCTCTAAAAAAAAAAAGGGATGAAGGAAAAGATCGGGAGATCCTCCGAGGGGCGTCCCCGAGGGTTGAAATATTGGTCACGTTTTCGGCGGGTGAACGGCTCTGTTACCTACCCATACAGACGGTGACGAAAGCAACGACAAAAATATAGGCAAGGGAACGACCGGGAAGAAGGGAAAGCCGGTACCAAATCTTCAGACGGGGTTGGTCGCAACGACATGTCACCAAACGTCCGCAACCAGGAAACTAAGAAGAGTGCTGGCGGGTTCGATTTTGGTGAAAGGTGCTTCTCCGAAGAAAAGGGCGTAAAAAGGTTAAACAGCTCTCTATTAGGAAAACGTGAGAAAGACACGTACTAGCAAATAGAGTTAGAAGGGGACTGAGAGAGCGACTAAAAGGAAACTTGTGTGTAGAAGGGAAGGAGATAAAGCCGGCTGACGAAGAAGATTAAAAAAAGAAGAGAATGATAAAGGAAGGGATTCCTCAGGTTCTCGGATCCTGAAAAGAACCTTTTAGAGTCCCTCTGCGTAGAAGAGCATGCGGGGTGTAGAGAATTGCCATGAAAAGGATTGAGGGAGGATATTAACCTTAGGGATCTCGCCGAACAAAAGGGTCAAGAGGAACTTCTTAGAGGCCGCCGCCAGTGGTTTAACAGGTCAAGGTTGAGATCACGAAATGAGAAGAGAGGAACCATGAGCTGAAATGGAAGGATCGAGCTCGTGAAGTGGGTAAAGAGGAACTCTACGAAAGAGGGAACGCCCAGCGTGGAGGGCAAAGGGAAAAAATGTTTCTATAGGTTGTTTCCCAAAAGGGGGGCCAGAGCTGTTTGGGTGGAAGAAAAAAAAAAGAGAGTTATGTTCAGAGCCATGGTGGGGGTCCTTTAGTCTAGGGAGCCAAAACACTCTGGGGAAACTGTGGGGTTAAGACGGAGGTTTATAGCCTTGCATAAGAAATCAAGGGAAAAAGCTCTGGAAGGGGAGTCAGTTCTCTCATGTGGACTTCTCTTCGGCCAATGGGGAGAAGAGGGTTGTGAAAACGCCATTGAGGTGAAAGGGGCCTAATCGGATGTGGTTAACTCTGGGAGGAGAGAGAAAAGGAAGGTAAGAAAATAACAGTTTTGTATCTGTCCGGAGGAAAAAGAAAGGTTTCGCGTGCGGTCAGAAAAGAAATCAAATTAAAGTCACCTCTGGCGAAAGAAAGGACGGGGGGCTGGGGGAAAGTGATCCAAAAAATGCAGGAATGATGTGCGCTATCTCTATGAAGAGCGCACCAAAAGGGCGGACTTCGTCGGCAAAGAAGAGGAAAGTAGGTAAACAAGGAGAAGGATCGAAGCAAGCGAAGGCCGAAGGGGTGAACGCCGAGGAAGACAAAAAAGCTAGTGATTTTATGACCAGAGGGAAAGGAGAAGAAGCAACGAAAAAAGCCTGAGAGGGATAAATTTGTAAAATTTACTATTATTGAGGGGGACCTGTGAGAGCATGGGAAGAGATTGATGGATCAGGGGAGGGACGACAACTTAGGTTAAAAAAATGAACCGCTTTGGGTGGTCTGGGGTGGTGGGGGGGGTGGGGGGAGTCCTAGAAAGATAGTCCAGTACAATCACCCGATTTCATAGTGCGATGCAATCCGACCTCAAAGGGGTGGACGTTGCGGAAAGGTGGGATGGTTTGAAACTATGGGAAAACTCTACGCTCGGGGAAAGGTTTCTGGGCCAAGGGAAAGATGGGGGTTTGGGTATGTGGGGGGCGGATTATGCGGTAATAAGCCTCCATCAAAATTTGGGAAACGAGGAGCGAAAAGACTCGCACCTGGTGCGGGTAAAATTCAAAAGAAGGAACAGAACTTCAGGAAAGGCAGAAAAAAAAAAACGGCAGTGGGGGGTGGCAAGGTGTTGCCACCACCAGGCCAATCGTGCGATGATGCGGTGTAGAGTTGGGAGAAGGAGGGCCTGTCTGATTCTGCGTGGGGAAAGGGCGGAGAGAAGCGGGGACGTTGGGGAAGTAATGAGTTCAAGACGGCAAGTAACGGGGGTCAAGGGGCCAGCAGCGCAAAAAACCAACAGGCTCATCTCGCGGATCAATCAGGCAGAAAAAGGGAGTTGGTAGAGGGGAGTACAGATTGGAGCCTCAATCTAAGCAAAACCAGAGAATGAGAAAAAAGGAAGAGTCGCCTTGGGTAACAGAAGGGAGAACAGGGGCTCTTGCCCTGACGCTTGGCACAGGAGAAAGGGATCAATGGTTCTTTCGATATGCAATTCGGGGACGGGGGTGACAAAAAGCCGGGATTAAAGGCGGGAATACAGCATCGGGCCGCGAGGGGGGAAAAAGGAAGTCTTTCCATCAAGTACCATACAATGGGGAAGCGAACACTTGGACCAAAAGACCTTGTTCACAATCAGGAAGGAAGTCGCAGGGAAAGCGGGGAACAGAACGTGTGGATCGGTTTAAGAAGCAAAAGGCAGAATACCTCAAAAAGGAGGAAAGACACCCGTCGCCAACGGGTCCGAAGGGAGAAACACTGAAGAGACCAGTAGATCGAAGGGGCAGCAGTAAATGCTACGAAACAAACCCAAGAAAGGAATGGAAAAGACAAAAAGTGACTTCTGAGGACTCAACTTGGAGCCAAAAAAATAAGACGAAATGGGAACTTTCACAAAAAACTCCAACGGCCATATCAACAGGGTCACAGCGGCATAGCGCTTCATAAAAGCGCGGATGCCCAAGTCTGCTTCATAGAGTCCACTAAAAGGATTTGTCGACATGAGAACTGGGGATTTGACTCAAACATTCCCGGTTAGGGGGATAAAGACGCAAAAAAGCCGGAGGGGAAGCCGGCGTTCGTTTCATTTGACAAAGGATCTGGGAGAAAGGGATGCGGGAGTTAAAAGAAGTTTCAAAAAAGACAGGAGGGGGATTTCAAGAAACTCACCTTCGCGAACGCAGAACCTCGATCTGGAGCAAAGCCGGGTAGGAGACGAGGGACCCCTGGTTGGGAAACGGGCGGCTTGTCTTAAAAAAAACTCTGCTCTGGAAATCCATCAACGCCCTGAATATGCGGGGGCAGGGAAATGGGATTGGGAAAAAGATCGAAAACAAACCGTTACAAAAATATCTAGATGATCTGGACTCAGGATGCTCTTCAATGATTGGGCTTCCTGGGGGTGGGGGGCGATTTAATAGAAAAGCAGTGAGGGACATCAACGAATAACAGGGTAATCTAGGGGGGGGGAAGCCTCGGTAAATAGGCTGCCTCATGGACGTCTGGGTTTGGAGAGAAGGAAATAAGGAAAGAAGATGCTCTTGTGCATCACGCTTAAACCTGTCGGTGTGGAGAAACATCTAAAAAAGAATTCCATCGGTATAAAACACAAAAATCGGCATGTTGAAGAAAATAGACTCAACAAACAAAAAAGTTGGAGGAGGAAAAAGGGGGGAGGGTTCGGAAACCTTCTCTGCTGAAGAAGGGAGATCCTAAACTTAATAGTCTTCGTCAAATACCATATAGATTGAAAAGACGCCTCGGAGTGAAGTAAGGAAGGGGTTCATAATGAACCTGCAGGCGAAAGGCGCTGGTTCTTCTCTGAAAACAACGAACAGCGAAAACTTTTTGCCGGGGGATGGCAGAAAGGGCTGTCAGATGACCGAGAAAAAAAGGAAGAAAGAGGCCTAGCACAAAATATTTCGGGAGAAAAGCGGGCCCTCTAAAAAGCAGCTATCTAGAATCAAGAAAACAGGCAAAAAAAGGGAGAGCGCGCGACGCTGAAGACGATGGACCAGGGACTAGGAAGGAGGAGGTCGGGTTTGTCGAAGGCTAAAGTCATAAATAGGGGAGGAAGCCTGTCCGAGTAAGGATAGTAGTGAAAGGAACATTGCAACTTAGGGAAACAGGCAAGGGGGGGAAAAGAAGAAGAGGAGAAATATCATCGGGGGGGATTGGAAAAAGAGACACTAAAAGCAACGGGGGACGCAGGTTTGGGTTGCTGGAGAGGGGATCTCAACTCTCAAAAGTTGGTGGGAAGGGGTGAGAAAAGGGAAACAAAAGGATTAGTCTGAGACCAATCCGGGTATTGGCGATTGAAGTTAAAAGGGAAAATGAATCGAGGTGAAGAGTGTCACTGGGGCAAAATTTTAGCTGGATAGTGGTCGGGCTTGGGGAAAAAAAGGGGAAAGGGGGCTAATAAGCGACGGGCTAGTTTGAAGTTAAGAGACATGTCGAAAATTAATTCGGTGCTGGGTCGGGCGCATTGGAGGGAGGCAGTCGCTCTAGGGGGGGGGGCTTTCAGGAAAACGGGAAGGTGGGGAAAAATTTGGAGAGGTTTCGTACAAACGCTTGTATCAGAAAAAGGGGGGGGATGAACCAAAAAATCGAAGAGGAAAGATGCTGATGGAAACAAAGGGGCGGGTGGGGTAACATGTGGCGGGGGAAACTGTATAAATGGCAGAACCAACGGAGGACCGAAGCAAAAAGTGAACTGGAAAGCAGTACAGGTGTCGGACCCCGCCGACTGAAAGAATGAAAGGAAAAGAAACACAAACACAGGTGGAGAAAAAGAGGCATGCACTCGTGGGAAACGTCGTGAAAAGGGCAAAAGAAAAGGCAGTACGATGAGGGGATCGGGGTGTTATCAGAGGAGGGGGGCGGGAAAAAAGAAACTACGAGGGAACCGTAAACGCCGTCCTAAAGAGTGATCAAGCGGCGATGAAAAAATGGGGTGGGTGCCATAAGCTGACAAAGGGAACACAATGGACGACGGGCAAAGGAGGGAAAATCGAAGGGGGGCAGAAAAATCCGCGTCGCTCGAAATAAAAACAAGAACATCCACTGCAAACAGACTCACACGCTAAAAAAAACAGCAAAAAGAGGGAACGACACCAGGGGCAGAGGTGGACACCCCTTGGGCCAAAAGAAAAGGACCGTAATGCGCAGGGAAGAGCACAGCCTGTGGGGAAAATGAGTTTGGTAAGGACTGGACACAGGGTTCTTCTCGTCAAATATCGCTTTACACATACCGATGGGAGAGATTAGCCGCATGAAGAAATCAAAAAACCTAAAATCTCTTGAAAAAGAAAAGATTGGCAAAGGTCTCTCCATCGGGACCTAGGTAAAAAAGCCATTGCTACAACAGCCCAAGGGTAGACTTGGGAAAATCGCTATGAAAAGAAGGGGGGGGGGTACGGGGTACTATCTCTATAAAAAACCTCGACCAAAACAGAAACCGGGGAAAAAGGGGGAAAGCGTCGAAAAGAACTTAGAAGAGAAAAAATGGAAATGGGAAAAAATCAGACCGACATCCAGGCCTAATAAGGTCGAAACTCGCTGTCGGAGAGTGTGGCGAAGAATGAAGGTTAGAAAAATAATCTCCTCATTTGTAGGGGGGCGGGGGAGAGCTAGAGGCACCGGAGGGCAAGTCCGGAGAGAAGGTAGCGGGGGGTTCGTTCTCCAGAAAAAAATATCGACACGCAGTGGCTCGGCTCGGGCAGATATATAGAGCACGAGTGAAGAAAGGGGGGGGATAAAAGGGCAGAGGACACGCATCCTCCGGGGGGCGAGCTGAAGGACGGGATCAAGGGGCGTAGACGCAAAGAAAAAAAGAACGAAGAATGGAAAAAGGGTTGGTCAAGGGACGGTCTTTACACGGCAGAAGACAGCGCGCCAAAAACGAAAAGGGACGCAGAGAAGCAAAACAAAAACAAAGAAAAAACTTCCAGCAAGACACCCTGCCCATAGAGCCCAAGGAAAAGACGAAAAGACTTAATAACCCGGAAAAGAAGGGGGCCGGACTAAAGGTTGTCTGGGGAAGACAGAATTCCGGACCCATACACTGACAGAGGGGGGTGAACTACTCCCGTCAAAGGGGGAGGTCTTGAACCTCCTAAAAAAAAAGGAAAACAAAAATGAGAAAAACATTTGGGGAAAACCAGATTTGCAAAAAAGCACTTTTGGGGAAAGAGACAGCGGGGGGAGGCTTTGGCTTGAAGATTGAAAAGGGAGCAAACTGCCAACGCGAGAAGAACCGTGAGAAAGGCTCGTCCATCGCAGTCGTGGAGATCAAAGGAAACGGGCAACCCATTATCGGGGTCAAGCAAGGGAAGAATCGGGGAGTAGTATGAACTAAAAAGGGGTGGTTCGAAAAGAAATAGATGGAAGTTACCGAGCGGAGACATAAGGTCCTGGGAAGATCTCAAATGACAAAAACTAGTGAATCGTAAGATAAGAGAAACCCTTATCAGACGAAGGAAAAAACACCGGGGGGGGGGAAGAACAATTAAACTGAAAAAAAAGCGCTTGGGAGGCCGCTGGAGTGGGGCGCATAACTTGGAATCTCCTAAAAAAAAAAAAAAAATGAAGTAGCAAGAGGAATCGAGAGATACTCCTTCTCATAGCTAGAGTAAGGGGTAGTACGAGAACAGTGGTGCCAATACAAAGAGTCGTAATACCTACAAGAGAGCATCAAATTGAAAAAACAAAAATAAGCCCCCAGCGAGAGTGAGTGTTGTCGAAGGGTTTGACATCCTTGGGGAAGGAACTTGAAAAAATAGGAGAAGGAGTTTACCGGAAGGAAAGGGAGGGACCGTTGTCAGGGTGTTAGGGAGGACTGCACCGATGGGTCTGGACAGTCTCGGGCAAGCAAAAACACCGGCAGGAATTGGTCAAAAAGAAAGGGACTCAGCCCTTCGTAGATATGAGAAAAAAAAAAAAAAAAAGATTAATTGAAATAGCCTACAGGAAGTGGGGGAGGCAAAAGTATTGGGGGGGGGAAAAGGGGAACGGTGGCTTGGCTGTGAAAGAGAGCGGTCCCCATCCGACGGGTCCTAAAAAACCACAAAAGCAACGACGCGATCATCGTTGAAAGAGAGTCAAACGTATGATTTTGGGAGGCGAAGGGAAGAAAAAGGATGGCACCAGAGAGCCACCAGGCAAATAACAATGAGAGGAGGGGGTCGTATTTGGGTGAAATGAGAAGCTCGTAAGGGGCATGAACTAAAAATTAGCGGGTCTATTGAGAAACTTTGTTTCTACCTGACAAAGGAAAAAGAGCGAGAGTAAGATGCTGGCTCTAGAGAAGCTAAGGGGCAGTTGGGTGAGTGACTTCAATCAAAGGATGCGGAAATAAGAAATAGAGACGGGATCATGAAAGGGAAAGGCCACGGAAGGCTCCTGCACGGGGTCTCGTCCTCGGAAAGGAAATTCCAATATTGGAGAGATTCAAAAAATAACCTATGACTTTCGCTCTGGAACCTGGCTCTTAGAAGGCGAAAACTGGGTGAGGAGAGAAGGCCGCGTGAGAAAGGGGGGTATGTTCAACGGGCGTGGGGGGAAAAAAAGAAGTTTGGTCAACGAAGGGGCGACCGGCTACTAATCAAGGAGAGAGAATTGACGATAGAGAGATGATTTTGCGCTTCTCGGAGAGCTAAGCTGAGGTGGCAAATGGAGGGAGGTGTGGCCAGGGGTGCACAGAAATGGTGGGGACTAGGCAGCGGGGGTTAAAGAAAGAAAATGGTGAGAAGGCGGGTCTTAAGGGAAGCACTTTCATGGGGGGGGTTTCAATTCAAGTGTGGGGCCGAAGAAAAGGTGTCGAGAAGAGCGGGTGCGTCGGGGGGTAAATTCATGGGGGAAAACAACATTTGCGAGGATCGCAAAAAGGGTGGAGCGCGTATGGGGTGAAACAATAGCGTGCTGATGCTTCTGCACGCTGAGGGGGGGGTTGTGGATGCGGAGTCCGTCTCAATCTCAAAAAAGTTCCAGGGGAAAAAGACAGGGTGAAGAGGGATAAGGCCTTGGGCGGAAGTGATGATCTCCAACGATCCGCCGGCCTAACGCTGCAAAAATTCATCATCGTGGAGGAGGGGGAGCAACAAAAAAATTCGCCCTTGATGTGTCTAGTAAATAAGAAGAAAGAAGAAAACCTGCGGGGGTCTTCAGGGCGGAGGTAGAAAGGCGGGCGAATTAGGAAGAGACATGCTAAAGAAAAAGGGGTGGCACAAGCCAGACAGAATATCGAAGGACATAAACCAAAATCCGTTAGGGTATGGAATTGAACAAAAGAAAAAGATTGCGAGATCTCCCCGGCGAAAACCACGATCGGAGGGGGGGAAGGGAATATGAGTGAGGCCGTGCTAGAGCATAGGGATTGGAAAAGACGGATAACGTGGGGCCACGGGAGGGGTAGACATCCCAACCTTTGTGGGGTGGAGGGGGTGTTAGAGGGGTGCGAGGAGAAAAAGCTATCGCCCGAACCCGAAAAAATATTGAGAGCGGCTATTCGAAGACATCGAGCAATGGGGGGAAAGGATCAATTGGGGGTCTTTGGTCCCTATGGGAACGCTGCGGAGATGGAATCAGGGGGGGGAAAACTGTAGGTCAACTGACATCTCGTGGGAGGGGGGGGTGAGGGAACGGAGGAGGGGTATAGCGCCCAGAGGTGACGATGTTTGAAACGGAATGGGAATCGAACGTGCTTCGTGCCGGAGAAAAAACAAAGTACAGAATTATTCGGGTCAATTCTAGGCGAGGGGAGGGGGGTAAAGTGGGTAGAACCGCGCCCCGGCGTAAGATGGGCGGGGGGGTTGGTAGAACTGGGGGTAAAAGGAGGGGGGCAGGGAGGATGATGATGGGCGTGGCGATAAAAACATTGGTGTTTTGGCGAGTTGGGGCGTCTGGCGGGAAAAAAAAAGAAAACCAGGTCGCAAAGGGGGGGCCATAGGGGCCGCATCAAAACCAAAAAAAATGCTCAGCGCCGGGTCTGGGGTGTCAAATCCTACGGCGTGGTATCTGAAATGTCGGAGTTTGTTCACACAAAGCTTCACTGTAAATAAAAACCCTAGCAATAAGAAAGCGGACGTGCGGAAAGTGTACCGACGGGCGAAACGGGAGAGTTGCCCAGACAGATGGTGAGGAACGGGGTGAGCTCAGGGGTACTTGAAAATGGAGAGTATTCTTCTTTACCCTCACCGCCTGGTAAAGGGACAAAAAATCAGACTGCCGCAGCTTGGAAAGGCGGACTTTCAATCAAACAGCGGGGGGACCATCAAAGGACCAAACACGGGAGAAAAAAAAATAACCTTGTTACAAGAGAAGATTCAAAGCAGGGGGAAACGGGGTGATCGGGGTGTAAATCAATAAGGGAGAAACCGGAAAGCAGTTTTCAAAGACAAAAAAAAAAGAATTCTCCCAAAGCAGACGGCAACTTAACACAGGTGCAAAAGACACATAGACAGACGAAAACAAAGGACGACGAAAAAAAAACATCACAGGATGCCAGAAAGAACGCCAGGTAAAGGTCTTCATAAACACAACTAAACGGCCCATACTATTGTTTCTTCGAACAGGGGTACATTCAAAAAAAAGACAACGATAAAAAGGGGACAACGGAAACTTCAACCTAGAGGAGGTATAAGAGAGAAGCGGCGGCTGGCACCCGTCAAGTCGGAAAAGAAGAAAGTTCAACAAACATCAAAAGTCTTTGTCGCCCGGAAGAAGGGGGGAAGTGAGAAACAAAAAACAAGTGGGGAGAAAGGTTGCGGCAGGGACGCGCCGCCCCAAAAAAATATTGGTCAAGGAAGGGGGATTTGAAATGGGGGACTCAAGCAATGATGGCGGCATTCCAAGGAGGGCACTGTGCTGAAGGCAATCTTAAAGGGCAAGTCAAAACCGTCCTCCTGGGACCTTCAGAGAGAGGGAGAACGAAACAAGCTATCTGGGAATCAATGACTGAACGCGAACGCCAGAACGAATTCAGAAAAGGAGGGAGGACATGGATAGACTCAGCACTCCGTCAAACTCCATTCTATAAGGAAGCTGACTCGTCGGAGGATGGATTTGGCACTCTAGAACCTATTAGAACCGTTCAATCTTCGGGAGTCTATTAAATCTACTCAAAATATTCTGAACATGAAAGCGTCCGTTTTGGGGAGGGGATCGACAAAAAGAATTTTCCATTCACACCTCAAATCGTAAGAGATAGGCAAGAAAAGGGTGGGGAATACAAAAGCAGCTCGGGAAAGAAGTGTTAAGGGGGAGGGGGGAATAGTGAATAAGCACCCTTACTTGGGCAAGAAATTCACCTGGAGGGGAGGAAGATCGACCTCGGGGACCACGAAGGGGGGAATATCGGGGATCGTCGCCTTTCGTGCGGTGGGAGAAAAAAAAAAAAATAAATTAGAACAAAACACAACTGAAAGAGAGAGGGAGGGTGGAACGCCAACAGGCGCAAGGCGAAGAGCAATCTCCGAAGGAAGGGTCATGGAGGAAAAGGAACAGGTTAAATGCAGTGGGGTAAAACCACACTGGAGGACTGAGAAGAAAAAGGGGGATGAACAAAGGGCTCGGGGCGTGCGGGATTATTCTCGAAACGAGCCTGAAGACGACTACTGGGTTAGTCCATGGGCAGACTGGGGGGAGTGCTATACATAAACACCCCAGGGCCATCTGGGCCGAGACAGGGGAAGGCATGAGAATAGGCCATAAAAATGGGAAAGGGGGCGAACTATACGGCGGGGCTCAAGACCATGAAAAGCTGCATACTTCAGACGAGTAAATCCTGTCTTATCAGTGACCCCAAGGAAGACCGCCTAAATGCGGGAATTCGTGGGTGTAGCTAATAAGGCTGGCTCCATCAGGGGTACGCCTTAAATGGTGCATTACGGGCAGGGAAAAAGGAACGATTAAAGAAAAGAAAGGGTAAAAGCGGTGGGAAGACTCTAACTAAGGAGCTCTTTTATCATAAACCAAAAGCCCGGAAGAAAAGGAGGGTGGTGGGGCGGAAGAGTCATGGAGGGGAAAGCTCCCCTGTGGGAAGGTTTCAAAGGCACCATTGAGAAGAAGGAAAAATAAACTTTGTAGTTGACTATGGCAGTGAAGACAGGGGCGGGGGGGGGGGGTGGGGGGGGAAAGCAAAAGGGGGGAAGCGGAGGGCAAAAAATAAGGGGGGCCGGTTCCAATTTTGTCACTATGATCTTTTGCGTAAGTGTTGAAGGTAATTGATATACTGAAAAAAGAGCATGGGGAGGGATTAAGACGAACAACGGGGGGGTCGTCGAGGCCGGGGCTGGGGTGGGGGGAGGGGGGTCAAGCGGGACGGCGGATCGCTCGATTTTAGGGGGATACCGGGGAGGGGGAATGGGGCTAAAAGGGGGGGAGGGTCAAACGCTTTGGGAGGGCGGGAAGCACTGGGACGTGAGGCGAAAAAGATTCACACTGTGGACAGACTTCCCGGAATAGATGGGGTTGAAAAGGTCGGGGTGGGGGGGGGGGGGAAAGCAGGGGGATGAAAGGCTGGGGAAGCAGGTGTGAACCTACTTCGGTGAAAAAGACCCGCAAAGGAAATGAGTGATGACGAATGGGGGTCCAAGTGAGTGGTTCGGCCCATAAGGAGGGAACCGAAACAAGAAAAGACGAAAATGTTCGAGTCAGACTGCACTGTCAAAAGACCTACCAAGGGGAGTGGGACAAGGCCATACGTCGATGACGGGTCTGGTGTTGATGAAAAGAGGGATGAAGCACGCGGCAAAAGGGTGTTCAAAAAAAAGTACAACAAGCCGTCTCCGGTTTGAAGACGCGGCGAGAGAACTGGGGGGGGTGGGCCGAGTGACTCTGACAAATGGGTCAGCCACGAGTAAAGGAAGGGCAACCAAAGCATCGGGCGAGACGATCCAAAAAAGATAAAATAAAAGGAAGTCCGGACTAAAGCAAACGTCCCTCAGAGTCAACGATCAGGGCATCTGGGAAACCACCAGGGGAAACCGGAAACAAGGAAGGAAGACCTATACAGAATCCGTGCTTTAGGTCTGTGAAAAGCACAGTTCGGCTCAGAAATCAACGTTCAAAACATGCGCCGATGGGAAGGAGAGTACCGAAGAAGGGAAGACTCAAAAACATAAACCAGCTAGTGGAACAAAGAAAACTTTCAAAATAGAACACTCTCCTAGGCTGTAATAGTGAAAAAGCAATTGGGGGAACGCAACATGCCACGTAAGAGGTCGGATTGATCGTCAGGGGGAGCCCGTGAGGGGGGAAAAGACTATCCGATAGGTCACAACCTATCACCAAAAAACAAACCATCAATTTTGTAATGACCTAAAGAGGGCAGTTCCTTAAAACTCAGGAAAGCAATAATCTTCTGATAGAGAAAAGGGGAAGAAATAAAAGTAAAACAAAAACGGAAATAAACCGAGATGCGGTGGATCATTTACGGTGGGGCAGAACGCCATAACTCGCAGGAATGTGGTCTGTGAGCCTGCAGAAGGGAGAGGGGGGGGAGGCAGGAGGAAACGGGGGGAAGGTTAGAAGTTGAGCAGGAGGATTCATAATTAAAGGGCAAGCCCGTGTCCGTACTAACTCACACCAGTTGAGACTTCAAAGGAACTAGAAATATAGCGCACAGAAGGACCGTACTGGGTGGGGATCACGAAAACGAGTAGGAACGGAAGCTCGGGGAATCACCCCACCCCAGGGTTCTGGCAGGGGCGTCGTTGACAACTACCCCCGAAGAAAAAAAGGAAAAGGGGCTGGTCCCAGGAACTCTGTCCTTCGAAAGACCATAAAAAACTCTAAAAAAATAAAAAAGCACAGATCAAGAAAATAAAAACTCCCTAGGGAAACAGACGAGAAATCCCTGGGAGGAAGGAACTACCCAAAAGGATACGACCATACCGGAGACCATGAATGAGCGCCTGCTACACAGGGGGGTTTCTGAAGTATATAAAGAAGGGGGCAAAACCTTCCTCGGGTTAGCACTGCTCCCCCCAAAAAGGGATTTCTGGAAACCTCCCCACCCCCCGAAAGGTAAAACAACATTGGGTCCAAAGGTTGGTTTAAATATTCGAAATCACTTGCGCAAGAGGGGGGGAAAGCGGGGGGAGGCGGTAGTAAGAATTCAGCTGGACAAAACTTCCAAAGGGGTCTCGCAGAGCATGAGTAGAGAGCATTGTAGACACTCATTTCTGAGCGCACCAGGGAAAAAGGAAAAAAAACCAGCGGGAAGGGGAAAGCCTTTAAACCGAAAAGAAGGGAGTCTAGAGGATAAAAAGTGTTCTTCCGTCTAAGGGAAGGTAAGTTGACCTGGCAAAAACGAGGATCCGTTAAAAAAAAGGGGGAATTCTAGAAAAAATCCTCCGAGGGAAAGAGAAACCCCGACAGGCGCAGGAGGGAACTGGCATCCAGAAGGATCAGGCGCTGATTCAAAAAGCGTTCTGCTAAAAAAAAGGGTCTCAAAAAGTCAACCTCCCCCCCAGTCGCCAGCGTAGTCAGACCAGCTTCGCAATATCGCGAGGTTAGGGGGTCGATCTCAGTGGGAGGGCCTATACCGAGAGGAGGATGCCTGGATAGTAGAGAGACACCTTCACACAATACGGGCCACGCGCGAGAACTTTGAAAGGTGCGGAAGAAGTGACAAGGGAAGTTGCCGGCGATTCAAACCAATATCGAAGTGACAACGGTGAAAGAGGGAGGGAGGACCGGGGGTAGGAGGTATTGGTGGAAGTGTTAAAGGGAAACCGGCTGGGGGGGGGGGGGAGGGGGGGGGGGGGGGGGGGGGGGGGGGGGGGGGGGGGGGGGGGGGGGGGGGGGGGGGGGGGGGTGTTGGGGTAGTACACTTCTCAGTGGAAAAGAAGGACAGTTAACCATCAACCACTACGCCACGCCGCGTCGGGATACGTCAACACAACTAGGGAGAAAGGGCTCTAAATAAGAGGAGGGGGATCACGATGGTGGGGAAAAAAAAAGAAGGGCAGTGTACGGTGGGAATTGCGGGGTCCCGAGAAGAAAGGTAAAAAACCATGAAATGGGGCCGGGGGGGAACGGCAACGAAAATTCTACCCGTCCACTAGTTAGCAGGTCAACGCTGGGGGGCACTTCAGAGAGGGGGGAGGAAACTACGGAAAAGGAACAAAAGGATGTCAAATCGGCTGACCACCGTAGAGAAAAAATATACTAGTGAATTTTACTTGGTGGGGTGGGTTGGTTCTGCCTGACATCTAAGGTCAGGAAAGAGAAGAGGGGTTGGAAATATTGAGAAAAAAGTTGGGAGAACGACTAACAAGGACATCGCTAATGTGAGGTTAATCAAGCTCTCAACCTGGCGAGCAGTGGGGGGGGTAGTAGGCGGATGAAATCACGACTTCTCAATCCAGCTTAAAAGAAGGGGATCAGGAAGGCTTCAAATGCGAGGCAAGCTCCGGGGTATAGGACTATTAAGGCAGGGGTTAGAAAGGGAAACAGGACGTATTGTAGGAAAGACATGACGAGTCTGCATACGGAAAAAAAGGGGGGTCAGAGAAGAACTTCGCGGTTGGGAACTTTTATTTGACCGGCAGCACCTGGTTTGTTTACCAGGTCCTTTCACTGAAAGAAATTCAGAAAAATCCAAAATGCAGGATCCGTCTCTTCCGCGGCAGTGGAGGGGCAGTGAAATAGGAGAATGCCAAACCATCGGTAAGTTTGTGGCCCAATTTGAATCTTGGGGCCAGGGGTCTACTGTTTTGTAAAAATACTAGGGAGGGCGTAGTGTAAAAGAAAGCCATGGGTTTTCCGGGCGGATCAGTAAATCACCCCCCAGGCCTTTGGAGGTAACGGTACTGAACTGAGGGGATATCCGGCGGAAGACAAGGTGCCGCAGAGGATGGCGGAGGTTGGATGATGATTGGGTCATTAAAAATAAAAACATTGGGCGTCAGGGGAGAGCGCTCAGGGTTTTTCCAGAGGAAGGGGGGCTGAGGATCAGGGACTCTTCGTTGTTGGATCGCGGGAGGCGAAAATATAATGCCGTAAAAAGATAATAGTTTATCTGTCGGGATTCCTTGTTTCAATGGCGCTGAAACCAACTAGAACAAGGAAAGAAAAGAGGATGGAAATACTCTGGTCCGGCTCAGCTAGGGTCGGCCACAAGGAGTAGGGGGCGCGAGAAGCTAGACTAAGGAAGGAGCCACGGGAGTTATAGTAAAGTCGGAAACGGGCGAATTATTAAACTAAGAGAACTGAAAAGAATGCCGGGGGAAAAAAAGCAGGAAGAAGGAGGGGTAGGGCGCCGGAAGAAAAAAAAATTCCGGGATTGAGGGTAGCGACCCATACTACTGAGAGGACGCTCAAAGAGAACGAAAAGAAGAAGATTTAAGGAAAAATAGTATTGGTCCTGGCGAAAAGGGAGGAAGAGATTTAATGGAGAACGAATGGGCAAAAAGACTCCCTCCAAAAGGGGGGGGGGATTGTGGGGTAGAGGGGGAAGTCTATCGATAGAGTAAACCGAAACGATTGGGGAGAGCTGACAATAAGAAAGATACATTGGGGCCAGTTGGGAGAAAAAAATTGGATTTTGGAAGAGGAGCTCGGAGTGGATCATGGGGCCCTGGAGCCTGAATGGGGGGGTTGGGGTAGGTGTTGGTTCGGGGAGTAGGAAGGGGATTCATAGAAGCCAAATAGCCGAGGAAGAAAAGAGAGATTTGAGAGCAGAACCTGGGGATGGGAAATTAACCACCGACATAACGTATAAGAGTCATAACGCATGACGGCTGGTTGGATGTTGGACAAATGGGGGGGACACGCTGGGACCAAGGGAGTAGTGTGAAGGGGTGTCGGGAATGGCTTTGGGAGCCTGAGTCAGTCTGGGTATAACTTGTTTGGAACGAGGAGCGAGTGCGTTGTTATGGGCCTGCTGATTACAGCCGAGGGGAAAGGATCCATGGGTGTCGAGGCCTCATCGGAAAAAAAAAAACATTATAAAAAATCCCGGCCATTCAAATCGGGGGCAAAAGGATTGGGGATCTTTTGGGAAAGTGGTGAAGGACGGGGGGGCAGCACGAGACGGAGAAACTATAAAGAATCGGGTAAAAACCGGAACTTGGTCAAAACGAAGGTCGACACAAAAATTGAAACCGCTTGGGCGAAACGTGCGTCGGATCAAAAGTGGGAGGGTAGAATCTGCCTTCGGCGGGGAACGACACCAATGATTCAGATCACAGGGGGCCTCGTGACTAAAATGGGATCACGAAAAAGTATTGATCAAGAGACCGAAAGGGAAGAAAAGAGTGGAACAAAAGGACCTTGTGAATCAGCAGATTCCGTAAAGGTGTCACCGTGTGAAGGGGGGGAAAAAAAAAAAAAGGGTCCTAAAAACGAAGGGGGAAAACGACAACCTGTCGACAAAGAGGAAGAAATGACAAAGGAAGAAAGGGAAATCGAAGGGAAGCGGAAAATCGCGAAAACAGCAAACCCGGAGAGCAAAAAACCAAGGGTACTTCTTCAAGAAACCCAATGCGACCAGCAGCTTCATAGAAGTCCATTTCAAAAAAGGACCAAAAAACCGATCCAGAGAAACAGTTGGGGAAAGAACAAGTCGGCAAGAGAGCTTAGGACCATAACCTCGGCGGCCTAGCGCAAGGAAGCGTTCAAACCTCAAAGAAATCAAATAATCGACTGTGAATTTCGCCTTAAAACAGGGGGAGGAAAGCAGACGAGAAGAAAAAAAAAAAAAAAGGCCAGGAGGGTTCCGCCGGATGTAGGTGAAATATTTTCAATCCATGAGGCTATGCTTAAAGGGCCAAACCTGTTCCTTCTCGGGGGCAAATTCCTTACTTTGACACGAAGACGGAAAGTTCGGAAAAGGGAAGACGAAAACCTCTATATGGGGGAAACGAGTTCGCAGAGACAACCTAATCCAATCTGAGAGGGGCGGGGACAAGTGTCATCGAGATTCCGCCAGGGCGCCGCAAAGAGAATAGTCGGACGGGGGAACATTGGATTGATCAGGAAAGGCTCACTTAAGAGACTTCGATGAGAGGAGAGACCTCGTGGGAGTAGGCGACCATTATGGCTGGGGTAATCCCTGGTTGGGGGCTAGTGTCGCCACGATGTCCATTCCAAAAAACGGAAAAAATCGTCGCGGAGAGTCTCTTAGCGACGCCCAGAAAAGAGAAAAAAAAGGTTGCAAAGGTCGAACCAAAGAAGGAGCACGTCACGCACGACTCTCCTTGCAATACTAAATGTGCGTGGCTAATAAAGCCCCTCGTCACGCTTGAGATTAGTGCTCAGTGAGCCTTCAGGGTGGGAAGGGAAAAGCGCTAAAAAAAAAAAAACGGAGGAGAGGAAAGGCTAGAGATTGTGAAATGTCAACCTCGCGGAGAGATCTCCTCCTACGGACTGCTAAACCGACCAGCTGATTGACAGAACTCGCTTTACAGGGGAGAATGACGGGCAAAGGGGGGGACATAACCCCGGGACTCGGGAGGAGAGGAAGAGAACGAGAAGGGGGAAGAAAGACTGTGAGGGAAGTTGAATGGCAGGACTGGAAGGGGTCGATAAGAGCAACAATAAACATGACATGGAAAAGGTAGTTTCGATCAAGAACGACGGGGCGTGAAAAGAGCACTGATAAATCCAGGGGAACGCCAGCATAGTCGAGGAGAGGCGCCTGCGGAAAGAGACATATAAACTAATCGCCTAAATGAGGGGGGGTCAAAGAGAAAAAAAAGGACAAGATCAGAGTGTCTCTCAAGGAGATCAATGGAAGAAAAGTGAAATGACAAGGATGGCAAGAATAAAAGGGCCAGCTTGGGAAGGGAAGCATACAGAAAGATCAGGACGTTCCTGGAATACAAAAAGTCAAAAAGCGATTTTTGTTGAAAGAGGTCTGCGGACAAAATCTCCACTTGGTGGGGGATGGGGAGAAAAAAAGGACACAGTGAGGATGCGAGGAGCAAAGCAATTGGAGGGTGACGGGGTCATTAAAAACTATCTTGATGGAAGCGCTAGGGGGGGCGAGATTCAATTGCCAAGGGTGCTCGGGGGATCGGGGGGGCGGGCTTGGGGAAAGGGGTCGGGAGAAGAGGTAGGAGCAGGGGGGCTTATGAAGAAGGACCACTGGTCGGTCCGTCTGTGATGCGGGTGCTGTTAAACGGGTACTTATGAAGGCTCTCGTTGGGGAGTGAGAAAGGGAGGTTTGAGGAAGCGTTGGAGACCCGGGGTGGAGGCAAAACAGGGGGCTTAGCGTGGATGCTAAAAAAGCAAGCTGTCTTAAACGATTAAAAAAGGGGAGAAAATGATGGAAAAAAGGTAGTGGGGGGGAAAAGCTGTGGTGCTGAAAAGGGAATGTGTAAATCTGAGAAGCCTGAGTGGAGAATCAACGCAACTATGCGGATGGTCGAATGAATAAGAGGGGGGAGGCCAAAAGACGAAGGAAATAGACGCCAATGAAAGACGCAAGGTCAATAAAAAAATCAATATCAGGTGCGACCTGAGGTGGCTTCAGGGGAGGAGTCTATGAGGGAATCTGTTTGAGAAGCGCGGGGCTGGGGGTAACTCAGGCAAGTACGGGAATACCACAAACAGGAATATTGGAATCCCGCGAGGAGACGTTGTTGGGTAAAGGAATAGTAACAAACATTTGCGAAGGGAGAGGTTGCTGAAAGGAAGAAGGCAGACTTCCACGAATAAATGAGCTAAGAAAAAAAAACCAGCATCGGAAGAAACCGGAAGCCATCTTCAAACTCTACAAACCGGAATCATATGCACTAGGACTGGAGAGGTGAACACAGGTGACACAATCAAAGGAAGACTGCGAATGAAGCCTCATCGTTATGTAGTGGTCGGTAAAGACGGTACTCTCACAGAAGAGCAACATTACTCACTGGGAGCTAGCCGTCAATAAGACTCCAATAAAAAAAAAAAAGAAAAAATCTCTTAAAGAAAAAAAGATGGCACAAGAGGAACTCTCAAGAGAGGGAAATAGGTAAAAAAGCCAATTGCTCAAAAACAGGGACCACAAGGGAGAGTCCGTATTAAAAAGCAGGAAATCCTGGAAGGCTTATCAAGTAAAAACTCCCATCCCTACCCCACAGGAGCGAAAAAGAAGGACGTCGAGAGAAATTAAACAATCGATTCATGCGAAGATAAGGAAGAAAGAAAAGGGGCCGTAATAAAGGCTGCTTAAAGCGTTTACAATAAATGTGGGTCGCCAGAATAACGCGCAGGGGGAATGGGTAAACGGGGTACTGGAGAGGGAAATCGGAGGACCTGCGCAAGGCAGGTGAGAGAATGGAGCGGGGAAAAGGAAAATTAAGACGCCGTGCAAAAAGAAAAGAAGCGAAGAAATGGAGCTTCGAGTCAAGAGGAGGAACAAGCATTGGGCGAAAAAAAAAAATTGTTGGGGGAACTAATAGGGAGGACGGACCGTGATAGGGAGAAAGTGCAGGGGAGGCAGGGAAGAGGTGGAGATAGAAACGAACGAAAAAAAAGACCGGCCAGAGGGGTTTGTCCGAGCTTGGGAAAAAGGCGCGCCTCAACAGCGGCGAAAAAACAACTACGCGCAGGAAAGAAACAGGGGGCTGGCAACATAAAGAGCTCAAGGGGGAGACCTCGACGCCCAAAAGAGACGAACATCAGACAAAAAAACGAACAGCGGTACACTTGGCTTCTCAAAAACCATTGCATTAAAAATACAATTGCCTACGGGGGAGGACGCGCCGACAGGAAAAAATGGATTTCAGTGAATCAAAAAAAAAAGCCTGGCGACCAACGGGGAGTAAACCGGGTGGGGGGAAAAAAAATGTGAAATACTTTGCATCGACCGAGGGGTCGGCTGTTAGGACGAGTGTAAAGAAACTGCAAAAACTAATCATTTCGCGAAGGGGCTCGAGCAATCAAAGGTGGATCTCAAATTGAAGGGGAACACGGCGTGTGGCCAAAACAAGGGAAAAAAAGCCGTCTTATAGGAATACACTTTGTTAGTCGGGAGGAAATAGAAATTTTTACTGAAAGAGCCGAAGAAATAAGGGTCCTGGGGAATATCGAAAGCATCGGAGGATAGAAAAACCGGAAATGGCTTCAGCAACCTTGGGAAAAAGATTAGAAGGAGCTTCAGGGAAGGCAGGGAGGGCGAAAAGAGTGAGAGCCGTCACTCCCCCCAATGCTTTCGCCAGCGAGATAGAAAAACAGTCGCTACAAGTCCTTGTAGTCGATACGGTAAAAACTACCAAAATAGACGATTAGGAATTGGCCTTATCGGTCGCGAGGAAGAAAAGGAAACAAAATCCGGGAAAAGCCAGATCTTAGGGGGTGGCGCCTGGGGTGACAGGAAAAAAAAGGACTTGCCCGGAAAAACACAGATCGAAACGCGTTGAAATAGGGATGTCGGAAAGTGTCAAATGTAGTTTGGTCGTGCTGGAGCAAAGAAAGGCAGGGGACAAAACGGTCGTCAGGAACAGGGCCCGTACAAGTGACCAGCGGTGGACAAAAAACGGTGAAAAACCACAAAAAAAGATCTCTCGCAAAGATGAAAGGAACGCTCTTTGCGAACAGTAGGGGTTAAAAGGGGGGGGCTGGGGAATGGGGGGAGTGCAAGAAGCTGGGGACCAGAACAATAACCGACGGGGTAAGAACGCAACGAAACATAAAAGGAAAAAGGTGCCACAAGGGGGAAAATTGCAAACTCGGACAGTCGATCGGGTGGACTAAACAGAAAAAAAAAAGCAGGACAACCTCAGGAAAACAAAGCAGATCGCGTAGGGGCGGATTGTTGGGGATGTGGGCTGCGCTCAGAGCTACTAAAACTTAATTCATCTCCATCGGGAGGAAAAGAGCGCTAAAAAGACGCGCTTAATTGCGAAGCTGCGCTCGAGCGAACGCTTAGAAGCAGTGGTGTGAGTGACGAAGATAAAAAAAATTCTGCTCAGCAATCGAAAGAGAAGGATCATGCCGGGATGGGGCCCAGGGCGCTGCGATTCTCCGGGGTCGCTGGACTAGGCGATGCAAAAAGGGGTGTGAAGGTTTAAGGGCACGGAGTTCGACGGTAACCGTAGTCGCGTAGCAGACGAACACAGGGGTGGGTCATTAACCAAAGTGAGGAACGGGGTAGGGGCAACCGCACGAAGGTTTTGCCAATACCTTTGAGATCAGACTAGGAAAAATCTCTATCACCAACTTCCGAGGATCATTGCCTAGTAGAAGGAAGGGGTGCGCGGTGAAAAACTCGGAGAAAAGCCCGAAGCGGGCGAGTGCAAAGTTGATTGCAACAGAGGGGATCAAGGTGGCCGGGCAAAGGGGGGGGGGGGCAGAAAGTCTGAGAAGGGGAGGGAAAGAAGCAGTTGGGTTGCCGGATCGCTTTGCATGCCCCGCGGGAGGGGTATTTCACCCGTGGGTAGACTGTAGGGAGAAGCATTTTCCGCCAGGCTCTTTCGGCGGGGGGAAACAACAGGAGGGGGAGTACCTAATTTGGGGGCGTCGCTAGCCAGGTCGCCGGGTATGGAACCGCTTTTAGTGCTGGGGAGCTGCAGGAGGACGTTGTTGGTCTAGCTGGAGGAAAAAACACAGTGGGAAAAAAGTACAGAGAACATTTTTTACAGGCTGGCCGGGGGGAGCGTGTCAGGGGGATCTCCACGAGAACCGGAAAGGGAAAGCAGCACCGCGGAAGGCTCATCAGAGGATGTCTGAGAAAAAAAAAAGTCAAAAGAAAGTAAGTCGACTAATCTATGCAACAGGGAAAATCCACGCGTGTGCGTCTGGGAGGCACTGGACGGCGTAAAGGGGGGAAAAAATCACGGGAGTACTTGCCAGGGTTGAAAAGGAAATACAATGGAGCGCCGACTAAAAGGACATCTGCCTTCGCGTATTGTATTAGAAAAAAATCGAGCTGAGGGAGCACCTACGAATACATCAGCGGAGGATGTATTGAAGGGAAATAATAGTGAGGGCCGGAGTAAGCATTAAGAAAGGTGGTGATCGGCGACGAACGGGGGGAGTTGTAGCATCACCTCCCCCCTGGGGGGGGGTAGGGGTGGAGAGGTGCAGTAGTCAAAGATAGTAAATAAAAAAAAAAAACGGACTTGAAAGACGAGGACATCCAACTCTACAACTGGGGGGGGCCAGGGTGCGCAAGGGGGCGTGGGTGTCCTATGGAACGATAACGGAGAGTAAGGGGAACAGCTTGTGAGGCTGGAAAAGGTTGTAGTGGGTGAGGGCGGCAAGTGGCTAATAGGAACGCAATCTGATATGGGGAAGAGAGTGGCGAGAACAGCACATGTGCTTTTAAGTCACAACAGGACAAGTAAAGGACGAGAAAGCGAGTCGCATGGGGAAAAGGGGTTTCCACCGCTGCAAGGCGTCGTGCGAAGGAAGGGGTCGGTTTGAAGAGGGCAGGGCTGACAGTAAGGGGGACTGGTGAAGCGGCGATGAGGGGGACTTGTTGAAGGAGGCTCAAGCCGAAACCGTCGACATGGGGTGCAGAAGAGCATCGGAAAAAAAACGATCATGACAAGGCGGGAAGAAAGATCGTCGGCCGGATTGGTATCGGGGGGACAATTTGCATGCGGGGCACCCTCGCGGAAAAAAGTCAAAGAGGCGCGGAAGAAATGAGCATGGTAACCGAAGGGAAAACCGCTCAGGGACGGGTTTCGGCCAGATGGGCGAAACCGTGCGTCGTGTCAGTGGTAGGTGAAGATCGCACTTAGGAACTAAACCGGCCGGGGTAAAACATAAAAAGAAGGAAGGGGGCCTCGTTATAACCAAGCTCTTTCGAAAAGACTGACCATCCAGGTTCGCAAACAAATGTCCAAAAAGAAAAGGGGGGTTGGATCAAAGAAAAAAGGTGGAAAGAAACGTGTGAGAGGGTGTCCGCAGCCTCAAGGCTCAGACCTCAAAAGCGGGGTTTAAACAACCGTGCATATCAGACCACGCGTACTCAAACATCCATGGACGAAATAACCATAGACGAATGAAGGGGGGGCAAAACGTACAGAAACATAAAACACCAAAGCAACCTGAGATCAAGAAAAGGTCCTTCTCATCCTTCAAATGAAAAAAAGGGGAAGAAAGAAACAATTACCATAAAAAAAATCATCACTATCGCAGGAACAAAGGGCAAATAAAAGGCAGACAAGAGACTCCCTAAATCTCTTCTGAACGAAATGCGAAAGAAAACGTACCCTAAAATGGTCTCATAGAATCAAAACTGGGGATTTGAACGGCAACAAAATTTAGGCCATAGATAAAGAAAACAAAAGCGGCGTGGACCGCCTTCCTTTGCTGGGTAGAGTTAAAACGCGGGGATAGGAGGATGCGGCGGAAAAAGCGTAACCTTTTCATGGAAAAAAAGGAAAGCGGGCCTGAAAAAAATGCACCTCAGCGAAGGCGAGAGATCGATCTTGAAAAGAAGTTTTGAGGGGAGCGACAACCATAATTGCGCCCCCTTTGCCTCCTTCCTCTTCTGTCCCGCTCTACCCTCCTCCTCCCCTCTCTATTAAAGGGTCAGCAGGCTCTTCAAGCAAGAGGGGGAGCGCAAGGGGTTTCTTTTACTTCCCATCTTCCTCCCCTCCTTCCTGCCAAAGTCCTCCTTTCCTGGGGAGAGCCGTACGGAAACAACACCAATCAGCCACTAACCCGCAAAGGGAAATCCCTACCACGAAAACCATCACCACAGCAAAAAAAAAACAAAGGGACCTCGGTCGCCATGAATCGGGATCCTCGTGCGAAGGGGCCATTGAAGGCTGAAGGGGTGGGAGGAGGGGACCAGACAGTCCCGAATGTCCGAAGGCACCTGGAGGGAAGGGAGAATCGTCAGGAGTTGAGCGACGCCTCGAGCAGCAGAACGTCTGTTCACTATAAAACGGACGGATCATAAAAAGAGGAGCGGGGGAAAGCAGATTCAACTGGTGCGGGCGAAGAGAGAAATAGGACCAGAGAGGGGGAAAAGTTCTCGCACTTGCGCGGGGGGGGAGGA
>Ga0179593_1424952_pt1 | contig 26696 bp, 56 predicted proteins | sample CZODoug2_1_08_16_FD_185931 | JGI IMG/M metagenome (GOLD analysis project Ga0179593, IMG submission 185931) | Vadose zone soil fungal communities from Angelo Coast Range Reserve, California, USA - CZODoug2_1_08_16fungal (PacBio error correction) | ecosystem: Environmental > Terrestrial > Soil >...
AGTACAAACAGTCAAGCAAACAACAAAAAGGAATCTGACACTGTGGTGTAGAGACCTCTACCAAGGTCCGCGAGGGATGTGAAGAAATGTGCAGAGCGAGAAAGAGAAAACAGGTGAGCCACAAGATACTAGCGTGAGAGTGCGAATAAGAGAGAAAACATGCAGGGGAAGGAAAATTCCAAGGAGGACAGGGCGGGGAAAAAAATAAAAATGATTAAGCATGAGGTCGATAGGACGGCCATTTAGACTGAAAAAAAAGCCTGAAGGCGGTAGGCACCTCTGAATGGACTAACCAAAAAGAGGGGTCGAAGGTAGAAAAAAAAAAAAGAAAAAATTTGGGTAGAAATCGTGAGGTGGGGGGGAGGGACGTATAAAGAAAAGAAGAGAAAAAAGGTTGGTGCGCAAACATGTGCAATAAGAGAAGGATTGAGGGTGAGAGGGGGGGAGGTCCATAGAGGGGAGATAACTCACTTTTCCAGGGATGACCAAAAGACACAGAAGAGGGGAGCAACAACCCGGGGGGAGCGCGGTTCAAAGGAATCTTAAGCACAGAAAGAAGAGAATCCAAGAGGGAAGTGATGAAAAGCATGCGGGGAGCGGGTCGAGGTAAAGGGGGAAGTCGTCGGGAAAATGAACAAACTGAAGGCCCACACATAGGGAAAAGGGAAACATGAAGAGGTATGAACAGACAAGGGGGGGACGAGAAAATAGCAGGTGGGACAGAAGCGAAAAAAGGAAACAACAAAAAGGGAAAGACGATAGAAAAATTGAGGACGAATAAAAAGTGAGGGATGAAGAAAAACGGCTGAAGAAAAATCAGGAGGTGGGGAGGAGAGGAAAGGGTGGGAGAAGGGAGAGTTCCTATGGGACAGATGAAAAAAAGAAAAAGATACAATCAAAAAATACAGAAGGGCCAAGCTGGGCCAAGCAAAGTTAGAAAAAGAAGGGGTTCAGAACACAGGTCACAGTGTCTGCCCTAGGTGAATTAAATGTAAGAGAAAAGTGGTGTCAGGGCCGACAAGAGGGTTTAAAATTGGAGAGTAAGGAAAGAAAGGACGAGGAGACAAAGGAGGGAAAAGAAGCAAACGGGGGGGAGGATAACTAAGCTAGTGTGATGGATAAACCAGAAAGCAGTGGCGACTCGACCAAATACAGAAAAAGAAAGGATTCGGAAAAGAGAAGGAACCTAAAGCAAGGGGAGGAAAGGAAAACAATCGAGAGGCAGGGAAACTAAAAGTATAAAAAGGGGAAAAAAAACCCCACACCAAAACAAAAAACAAAACCCGAAAAAAAAACCCCGCCCACACAAGGGAACCCAACGCCAGACACCCGAAAAGCCCCCCCCCCCCAAACGGACGCAACCCCCACCGGTTAATACGGGGGAACATCAGGGGACAAGTGGTCCGAGGGGCAAGAAGTATTAGTTTGACTTTAGGAAACTGATAATGAGAACGTCATCTAAAACCATCACGAAAAAAAAGGGGGGGGGGAAAGAAATCCTGGAAAGCAGCATGCAGACAGAGGAAGGGAAAAAATAGAGATAACTTTCAAATTCAAAGGGGGGGGTGTATAGCGGACTAGAGGGGGTCAGAGTGGAAGAATTATCAAATTGAGAACAAGGTAAAGGGAAAAACAGAATATCGAGACCAAGGGGAGAGATATTAACCGAAGGGGGAAAGAAGGGCACATGAACAGGATAACAAACACGTTGGGGAATCTGTTATGAGCCTACAGAAGGGAGGAAACTAAGAGAAGATAAGTAGCGGTGAGACAAGCTTCCAGGGGGGAGGAGAAGAAGAAAGAGAGGAGACCGGAAAAAGGGGAAAACAACGACAGAAAAAAGGCTAAAGCACACGAGAAGGAAAGCGAAGGAAAAGCTTGAGAGGGGGAATGTCAAGAGCAACATTCTACATGCCGGACAAGGACAAGGGTAAAAAAGGAGGATGATTTGAGAGGACAAGGGAGGAGGAAAGCAGATTAGCACCGACAGAAAGAAAAAAAAAAAGGCTAACAGGAGGGATAAATACAAAAGAAAGTGATGGCCAGTGGATACTCAGGGACTAGAATAAGCTAAGAATGGCTGCACAGAGTGGAAAAAAAGGAGAAGGTGAGAAGTGTAAGGTGAGCTATAGTCAGGGAGTGGGAAGAAGAAAAACAAACCTCATTAAGAACAGAATGCAAAGTCAACGGCCCTGGGGAGCTGGGCCTCAATCAAATCAAAAAAAGAAACACAAACAGTAGCAGGTACGCTAGATTATCAGAAAAGGGGAAAGGACAACAAAAAGCAGTTAAAACCAGCGGAGATTAGAAAGTGAAAAAAAGAAAACCAAAATCATCGTGAAAAGAGAATAGTGTTAGAAGGACAAGATCTTGTATGAGGAACTAAAGGGGAGGGATGTTAAAAAGAAAAGGGGGGCTAAGGGAGAAGGTGTCCAGCAACATAAGGAACAGCATGAAAAATACAAAGGGAGGGGGGGAGAAAAGAGAAAGAGGGAAAGAAACAACTTCAAAAGGTATACTTTACTGGGGGCTCTAGGGGAGTGTTGAAGTAAAAAGGAAGAGTTAGATACTAGAAAAGGTGTGAGAGGAAAGTTGAGAGGCAGAAGGGCGAAACCCACTGAGACTAGGAAGAAGGAAGGAACAAAACCCAACACACCGGATATGGGGGGAGAAGCGAAGGAAGGGAAAAAAAAAAAGAAACTAAAACGAAAAGAATAGTTGGGAGGGAAGTGGGAAGAGGGGGAATGTTTGATAGTAACAGTCAGTATAGTCACCAGACAGTTGACCCTGATCAACAAAAGCATTACAACAGATAGGGACAAAAAAGAGCGAATAAGGAAAAAGAGGGCGCCGAGGGTACAGACACAAAAAAAAGAAAGAAGGGCGCAAAAAAAAAAAAGATGTAGGAAGAGGGCAAAAATGTGGGCACGACAAAAAGGAAGGTAGAGGGGAGGGGGACATGAAGTAAAAGGAGGGTGAGAAGAGAGGGAAAGAAGCGAATCTGGATAGAAGAAAACACATAAAACTAGAAAAAGTTAGATGGGAGATGGGTGAACAAGAGGAAAGAATCAAGAGGGCAAGCCGAAAGGGAGAAAAAAAGAAAGGGAAAAAGAGAGAAAAAAAACAAGGAGGATCAGGTGGTAACTAGAAATAATACCAAAGGGTGAGAATCAATAGGGGAGAGAAAAGTGGAGAAATGGGGAATAAAAGGGGGCGATAGGAACAAAAAAAAAAGGAAAAAATTTAATGTCCATAAGTGAGGAAAAAGGAGATGTACATTAGGACATATTGGGGAAAAACAGTTTAATGGACTACTGAGGGGGTAAGGAAAAAAAGAAAAGAAGAGGGAGGGAAAAGTAAACCAGGAGGAGGTTAAAAAGTGAAAAATAAAAGGAAAATGAGGGGAAAGTGGGACTTTAAGAGAAAAGAGAGGACGAGCTCTCGGAAAAAAAAGGGGGGAAAGAACATCTAAGAAAAAGGAGACGGGGAAAAAAAGGTAAGTGCCGACAAAACTGATAAAAAAAGGCAAAGGGGGGGGAGGCTCCGAGGCAGTATTGGGAAGCTCGAGCGAAGAATGAAAGTAACAAAAAAAAACCAAAGGGAAAGGGGGGGAAGGGGGGGGGAAGGAAGGAAAGAAGAAAACCGAAAGACAAGGAAGGATGAAATACGGGGAAAAACAGGGTCAACCAAGACAACTAGCTAGTGGTCGTGAAAACGGCAAGAAAGAGTTTGAAACAGTGTAGAAGAAAAAGAACGGCTTAAAGGGACACGAAAAGGAAACGAGAAAAGGGGAAAGGAGGGAGGAAAATCGGGGGTAAAAGATTACAGAGAAATTTTGAGAGGACATGTAGGGAAATCAAAAAATTGAGCCTGGAGGAAAGAAGGAAAGGCATATCAACAAAAAAAAGCACGGACCGTTTTTGAAGACAGATACTACGAAGAGAGGGGAAGAAGGTAAGACTACAAGGAAGAAAATTTGAAAATTAAACAGAAAGGAGATGAGAAATCGCGGAGAAGGAAACAAAAAACCAAAGTAGGTAAGCGTGGGAATTATATTAATTAGAAAGCTACTTGGGAAGGTGAGGGGGGGAGAGAGGCTTGGGGGTGCCTTGCTACAAGGCGGAGGTGGGGGGAAAACGGAGAAGGCAAAAATATATGAAAGATGACAACTGGGTAGAGGGGGGGAGTAACCCAGGGATGGTGAGGAAAAAGGTAAAAGTCAGGTGGTTTGAAATGAGTAGTTTAGGGGGTAACACAATATCTAGAAAGAACGACAACACGGAGTCGTACCAAAGGAGGGAAAGGGGGAAAAAAGACGAAGAACGGAAAAAAAAGGGAAATAACCTCAGGGGGGCAGCCACAACGCATAAATTTTCCAAAGGGGGGAGGAGACGCTCAACTTAGAATGCAGAAGAAAGTGGTGAGAGGAAAGAAGGGGGACAAGCCCTGACATCTAGAGGGGGAAAAAGAAAGAAGAGGAAGAGGAGGCAAAGAGAAGAGCCGACTGTTGGTACAAATTGACACCACCAAGGAAGAAAGGAAGAAAAGAGAAAAGAAGAAGAGGAGAAGGGAACAAGAGAGGGAACTAACTTATCAAAGTGACGTTAGGAGAGGGGAGCCATAACAGGGGAGGGGAAAGAGAAGCAGAAAACGTGTTGGGAAATGAGACGAAAGAAACAAGATCGAAAGTGGGTTAAAAGGATAGAAGACGGAGAGAAAACAACGGAAGTCAACCGTAAGGCTGGTATCAGAGAAAGAAGGGCCAAAGGAGAGGGGTGTAAGAGTCGAGATAGGAGGCTAAGGAGGAAGAAAGGGTCATGTGTGAAGAAGTGCAATATTCCTCCTAGCGGAGGAAAAACAACATACAAAAGGGGTGAAGTCCGTAAGAAGGATAGAAAGAGGGGTAGAAAAGTGTATGGAAAAATTATTGACAAGGAATCATTTTACAAAAAACTGGCAAGTATAACTTAAGTAGCCAAAAAGCAATCAATCTGAGCCTTAAGGGGGGAGAGAAACCAAGCGGTTGTGTACAGCAAGGGGAATGATTTAAAGAGAGAAAGGAAGGGGGAACTATATGACCAGTACGAGGAGTGGGAGAAAGAAGCAGGAAAAACGGCGGGGTGGCCCATATTTGGGTCCATACGGGGGGAAATCAGGACACCAAAGAGAAAAAAAAAAGGGGGGGGTGAGACCAGAAAGAAACGGGGGAAGAGGGGAAAAAAACACAAAAGGGAATGAAAAGGACTGGAAAAGGGAAATGCTACAATGAGTAAAAGGGGACAACTACAGAGTCACATGACCAGTCGCAAAGCAGAGAAGATGAGAAGGGAAAGGGTAGGGGACCTAATTAATCTGAAATTGTGGTATGGGGGAGTTCGTGTTACAAGAAAAAACGTTGGGGAAGGGGAAGAGGGGGAATAGTGTAGAAGAGAAAAAAAACAGTGAGAGAAGGAAGAAGGGAAATAACGAAGAAGCTCGACAGGAAAGAAGGACAGGTACCAAGGGGAAAACGGAACAGTGTGTAATGAAGGCCAAGAAAAAGTTACAAAGCGATCCACATAAAAAATGAAACTCACTACCAAAGAAGCTCAACAGATCCATTTGACCCGAGGGTCAGAAGGGGGACTGTATGAGGGCCTGGGGGGCAAAGAAAAAGCCGGGGACGGAAACTTCGGAAAAGGAGGGAGCAGGGAGGCAAAGGAATGGAAGAAAACAAAAACAGAAACAAAGAGGAGGGAAAAGAAAGGAAAATAGTTTTTGGGTCAAGAAGGGTGTGGGGAGAGGTTGGTGGAGGGCACGACGATGGCAGCTACCGAAAAAAACGAAAGACTGTGGGACCAGGATTAGGTAAGCGAACAGAAATGAGAAGAAGGGGCAAGGGACAAAAAAGAAAGGGTAGTCACAAATATGGTCTACTACTGATAGCAGGACCAAAGGAACTTGATGGTATGAAGTGTACGGTTGGGGCATCAGGGTGAACAGAGAAACACGGAACACAAGGGGCCCGGACAACGAGAGCCAAAGAGGATAAATTGAGGTCAAAAGGGGGGGGATAAGTGGGGTCAGCTGTACCAGAATTCAGGAGAAGAAGAAGACTGTTCGCTCTGCTCAATTAGGTAAGAAAAAGGGGAAACTTGTATAATGGTGTTTAGAAAAAAAAAAGACAGACGGTAGGGAGGGTGGGGGGGGAGAGAAAGAAAACGACCACTAAGACCACAGTGATCAAAACGTCACGGAACCACAAAGGGAAGAGAGACTGGTAAATCATGAGAGGGGGAATGACATCAGTAGAAAAGGTAACAAGGAGCCGGTGTGAAGAGGCGAGAGAGGGCAAAGTTTGTCAAAACCATTAGAGAAGGGAAGAGGTTGAAAGGAGGGGCATTATACGCAGGGTTGAGGTAACACATCAAAAAAAACAATAAGGAAGGAAGGGGGCAATCTGACAACGAAATTGAAGTTAGCTGGACAGAGGTGAAAAGGTGAAAAAAAGACTAGCATGTACGACAACTAGAAACGACAGACGGGAATGAAACGCCATACAACAAGTGAACCTCAGTGGTACAAATACGACCACTTTCGGAGGAAGGGAACAAGGAAAAGGGAAGATGAGAAGAAAGGAAGAACGACCGGACACCGGACAACTACAAAAAGGCAGCGGGTTGACAAAAAAGTGGCCATAGACCGTTTGGACCGTGGTTTGACTACGGGAAAGCACCAGTATAGATAAGATCAAATTTAAGAGGGGGAGAGGGGACAGAAGAAGGACGACCCACGGGGTAAAAGGGGGACCGACGAGAAAAACTGGAGAAAGATGTAAAAAGCACATGAAAGGAAAAGAGAAAGATTGAGCAAAAGAGAATAGACAAAAACTAAAAACACGTAGAAGGAACATATGTAAAGAAAAGTGCAGAGGGAGCAAAAATCGAAAAAGAACAAGGACGGAAGGAGGGGACCAGAACAACAAACTCTTGTGGGCGAATAATGGTGATGTAAGGGGGCCCAACTGGGGTTGGGGAAACAGTGGAAGCAGCGGGGGGGACAACAACAGTACAAGAAAAGCCGACCACGAAAATGTAGAAGAGAGGGAAAAATAGAGAAACCACATTGTGATAACAAGTTGACAGCAGAGCAAAGGAACAAAGGACGGGCACTAAGAAGGGATGTGGAACTTGGGGATCGTGAATGGAGGAAAAAAAAAGAAAACGTTGGAGGGTTGAACAAAACCTAAAAGGATAAGGGGGCAAATGGGTTGGGGTCCAGAGAGATCCGCACCCAAAGATGAAAAAATCACAGGGGAAGGGAACAAGTATTAAAAAAAGGGGAAGAAAGTAAAAAAAAAGGAGGAAAGATGAAAAAAAGAACCAATGCGCACATTGGGTGTCCAAGTGGGGGTTACAATCTAAGAGGGGGATGGAAAGGAACGAAGTTGAATAATTGACTGCGGGGACTTGGGAGGAGAGGGTTCAAGGCCCAACCGAAGGGAGGAGAGGTGGGGAGAAAAGGTGGGGGTAAGCAAAAAAGGAGGTAAAGGTGATAAATCAAAGTCAAAAAACAGCGACAAATTGGAAAGGGCGGAAATCAAGAAATAGATAAGAGAGGGAGAGAGACACTAGGAAAAAAAACATCTGAAGTGAGGAAGGAAACAGACAGTTGACCTAAACATCGCAAGGATGACGGTGACAATGGGAAATGGTAGAAAACCGGAGGGAAAGGAACGGGGGTGAACACGAATAAGCGAACTAAGAACAAGCCATAAAAAGAAAAAGACAACCAAAAGGTAAAAGGGAAAATGAAAGAAGGGGGTGTAGGGGGAAAACGCAGGGAGAAAGATAGGAAGAGTACAGGGGACACCTACCCAAAAGAAGACCGGCAGAACATAGCGGGGAGGAGTAAGGACAGGAGTGAAAAAGAAAACTTTTCAGGGCAAGGAAAGAGATCTCGTGGGGAAGGGGAAACAATTTGGCAAGCAGGGGAAAATAAAAACTCAAGGGGGCAGGTTTCTAGAAGCCAAACATAATATATACAAAAAATGGGGGTGGGGTTGAGGAAGGGGAGTAAAATGGGACAGGGAGGCGGAGGAAGGCAAAAGAGAACAACGACAAATGACAACCTTGGGGACAAAGGGGAGCAACATTTCATAAAGGCAATCAGGGGAAAGAAACCAACTTAAACGGGGGGAGGGGAAATACAAAGAAAAAAAAGGAATTTTGATGTTGGAGATCCAGGAGAAAATTGTAAGGGACATAAGGGAAAAACAGGGAAGAGACAAGGATACTAAGGTGAAGTAAGGGTGACAGAAAAAGGTCCAAAAGGAAAGAAAGGTGGAGCTCTTCGTGGGAGGAGAAGAATAGAGTGTAAGGCAGCGGCAGGGGGAGGTGAAAGACCAAAGTTACGGCCCTCAGGCATAGAAAGAAAGGCCAGAATTGGATTAACATCTGGAAAGGCACGAAAGGCATACCCAAGGGGGTAGAGGGGAGGGAACCAGCAGAGAACTTCCGAAAAAAACAGGGGAAATCAAAGGGGGGGAGGGTTATGAAAAAGGGCGTACCAAGACAAACACATCAAAAGAGGAGGAACAAGAAGGGGAAAGGAAAGGGAAGGGAAAAAAAAGAGGGCGGTCGGGGAAAAGGCTAAAACTGGCACAAAAAAAACAAAGGGTGAGTCAAGGGACTTCCTTTGAAGAGGGAAATTATAAGTGAAGAAAAAGGAGGGGGATAATGACTAAATGGAACACGCGGTACTAAGAAAAAAGCCACATCACGGAAAAAGTAGGCATAAATTAATAGCAGAAGAAAGAGGATAGAAGTAAGGGGGTAAGGAAACAAGTTCGTCCAGTAGGGGGGGATGGGGATTGAGAACAAGGATGTGGGGGAAAAACAACACCCAGGCGGGGGGGAGGGTGTGGGGGGAGAAAAGAAAAAGAACAGAATAGCAAAATGTCCCAGCAGACAGGCAAGCCAACTCACTACTAAAATAAGGGGGAGAGAAGATGTGTAGCGCTCATGGTGAAGGATACGAAAAAGAATTAAACCAGATCACCGGTACTAAGCCAGAATCAAGAGAGTGAACGGGGGATTCTTAGCAGCGGGGGAAAGGGGGGCAGCGGAAGTAGGGATATCCTCGTAGAAACTATCTCGTTGGAGGAAAGAGAACTGCAAAGAGCGATTCTTTGATATACTGCAGAAACAGGAGAAAGAAAGCCAGACTAAGAAAGAAGAGGACGAGAAGAAAAAAGAAGGGGAATCGTGGGTATACGAAAAAAGGGTGAGAGAGAGAAAAGATAGATAATAGGCAGTAGAAAGGTTTCATAAAAAAAAAGGGAAAAGGGGGATAACAGAGATATAAGAAGTCTTTCAAGAAAGGCTAGGGTGCACGAACCACACCCGGGAAAAAGGGGGGAATAACACTGCCTGTGCTAAGTACCGGAGAAAGTGGAAAGTTGTAAAGGGAAAAGGGAGGGAAAGGGAAAAAGAGGCCGGGGATCTTTTTATTGAGAAAGATGGCAGTCGATGCAAAATGCAGTTACAGCCGAAAGGCAAAACAAAGCAAAAAGAGACAGGAGCGCTGGAGGGAGAAGAATGGGATAGGAGGGGGGATCTACAGACACAAGTACAGAAGGGAAAAGGCCGGTGTAAAGAAAAAACATATGGGGAGACTAAAGGGGGGGGGAAAAAGAGAGGGGTGCACGGGTAAATGAAACGATGGAAAAAAAAGAGAAAAGTGGGGAGAAGGAAAGAAGGATCTCCGAGAAAAGGACAAAAAGAAGAAAGGGGAGGAAAAGCGAAGAAATCGGAAAGGGAATGGTGATAAAAAGGGAGGAGTAACCAAGGGGAATAGGGGAGGTGGGCTTAGATGGAGGAAGAGGGTGACAAAGGAGAAACTAAAGCGGGATGTGAGGAAAAAAGGAAGAAGAAAAACACAGATCAAATAGGGAAAATACAAACAGACCTAAAAAAAAACAGATCACTAACCTCCAACAAGAAGGGATTACAAAGGGAGAGGAAGGAGGTTCAGCACAAGAAGATGCGGGGAGGAGCTAGTGTCACTAAGACAGGAAGCCTGAGATGGGATTTTTGGACAAATACAAGGATTTGTAAATTCCAGGCGGGCGTGGGGTGGTGGGGACAAAAAATCCTAAAAAGGGCGGAAGCGGACAGAAAAGAGAAAAAAAAGGAGAGGGTTTCAACAAAGGTTCAGGCTGAAGAGAGTTCAGGGGAATTATGAAGAGCTGTAGTGTGTGAAACATAAAGGGAATGAAAGGAAAAGAGATGAAGGAAACATTTAAGGGAAAGAACGAGCCGGTAGGAACAAGGGCAGGGGGACTAAACGGGATGAGGTCAGGAGTTTGAAACATCGAGAAGTTGTAGAAGGAGAAAAAGCTACAAAAAACACGGAAAAAAAAGGGGGAAAAAAGAACGAAAACTTAAGAAGAGGGGGGAAGGAGAAAGAGAGGGGAAAAGGGAGGGGGACGTCGGGGGGAGGGGGTGTTAATGCGGCTAAAAGGGAAGAACTCAGGACTAACGTTAGGGGGAATCGAACAAATGAGGTGGCGGCCCAAAGGGTGTTAAAGCCATTTTACAACGCAGATGCTTCCCGCCAGGAAAAAGGAACATCTAGGAGGGGGACAAAGAAAGGAACGGAAAAAGAAAAAAAAAGGATATGGGACAAAAGGGGAGAAAAAACACAGTGCGGGGGCCAAAGGTGATGGGACTTGCGAAAAAGTGTGACGTCAAATTTAGTATAACGCTATTGAGTCACCAGTACGACTTGTGACATGACAATCTACAACTTGAAGGTTGTTACTCGTGGGGAAGAAGGAAAGTGTTCCGTTGTGATGGGGGGTGAAAAGGGTACTGTGGAAAATGCGGTCGGATATCCCGGGAAAGGTTCCAGGTTTAAGTCACTAAGAAAGTTATATAAAGATAAAGGGGAGGAAAAGGAGTAGAAGACTGGGGAATTCTCAAGGGGAGTGACTCTAAGTGAAAGTTAAAAAACGAACAAAAAATAACTCCTCCTCAAGGTTTTCCAGCAAAAAACATGGTGGCTGGGGGGGACCACATAAAAAGGGGGCCGCCTCTCCCGGCCGGTCTTAATGTGGGCCGTTGGATGAAATTGCATTGGGAAGGAGGGGGCGAAGGGGGGGAAAAGGAGAGGGGAGGAAAGGGGGGAAGAGGGGGAGAAAGGGTGAAGGGGAGACGACGGGGGTGGTGTCGAGAGAGGGTAGAGGGGGGTGGGACGAGGAAGAGAGGGGGCGGAGAAAAGGAGCGGGTGGAGAGGGGGGGGGGAGGGAAGGGGAAGGGGAGAAGGGGGGGGGGAAGTAAAGGAGAGGGAGGGGCAGAAGGAGAGAGGGAAGCGAAGAAAGGGAGGAGAAAAAGGGGAGACAGGTATGGGGGGGCGGGAGGGGGGGGGAAAGGAGACGTGGTTGAGGGAACAAAGGGGAGATGGGGAGAGGGGAGGGGGGGACTGAAAAAGAGAGATAGGGAGGAGCAGAGAAAGGGGGAAAGTAGCGGGGGAAGTGAAGGAACGGGTAGAGAGAAAGAGGGGGTGAATAGAGGAGACAGGGGGAATGGATTCGGAGAGAGATTTGAGAAATGGTGGGGGGGAAGGCGGCGGAGAGGAGGGGGGGGAGGGGAAGGGGGGTGAAGGGGTGGGATCAGGAAGGGAAAGAGAAGACAAAAGGAGGGAGGAGGGAAAGAGTGAGGAGGGGGGTGGAGGGGAGGAGAAGGAAAGGGAAGCGGAAATAAAGGTAGGAAGAGCAGAGGGAGAATGGGTGGGGGGGTGGAAGGCTAGTAAAGGAGAGTGTGGGAGGAGAGGGGGGAGAAAGTGAGAAAAGTGGAGGGGGGGAGGGGGAGGGGAAGAGGGGGGCGAGGGGGGGAGGATAGGGTTGGAGGGGGCTGGGTGGAGAACTGAGGTAGGGGGAGTAAGGAGGCATGGAGGGGCAGAAGCTAGATAGAGGGAAAGGGGGAGCGGGATGAGGTGAGAAGATAGGGGAGGGGGAAGCCAAAGGGAGGTAGGGCGAAGGGGCGAGGGAGAGGGGGGAGAGGGCAAGAGGAAAGGGGAGTGGGAGAAGAAGGGATGGGGAGGGGGGAGATAAGCTTGGGGGGGGGGAGAAGAGGGGGGCTGAGGATTAGTGAGGCGGTAGGAGGGTGGAGGGAGGAAGGGAAGAGGGGGGAGGGGGTGGGAGGCGATGGGGGGGGGGGGGGGAGGGAGGAAGAAGAAGGGAGAAGGCGAGGGTTGAGTGGTAGAGGAGAAGGAATTGGTTTACCAAGTATGGAAAGGTGGAATCGGCCAACCGAACGTTTGTGAGGGGAACGTGAGACCATTCCGAGTTGAATCACCCTATGGTTACCGTACAAAAAAGGGGGACTGGAAATTAAAGGTGGGGGGAATGGGGGTGTCTTGATAAAAAAAATGCTGGGGAAGGAAAATCCAAACTCCCAGGTGTGTGAAAAAATCAAGAATGGTGGAAGGGAAACGGGGGGCGAAGGGGGGGGAAGGGTGTAAATTCCTGTTGGGGGCTGTTGTGTTGAGGAGAGAGTTAGTTCACGAGACGAGAAAATCTCAGAGGACCATCCCTCCTCGGGTCCAGTTCAAAAAAGAAGTGGTACTGGAGAAAGAAAGAGGAAAGACAGAAAAGAAAGGAAGGGGAGAAACACGGTCAAAACGTTTTCATAAGTCCCCACGAACGAGCAGGTCACGGGACGGGAGAAACAAGATTAATAGAAACGTTTTAAGCCAAGGAGGTGGCATTATCTTGGACAACCGGAGGAAAAAGTTGATGGGCAAGGGAAAAGGGGAGTTTGGGTAGCCAAAGGGCAAAGACTAGCAGGGGGGGGGGGTAATCTTGCCTCAGACCTAGCTACTACGGTTCGGGGGGGAAATTGAAAAAAGAAATTGGTAAAAAGTGGTACAAACACCACAGTGAAGACATTTTCAAAGTGGGGGGAAAAGTTCGCCCGCTCCTCAGGGAAAAAGAGCAGTTTACGCAGGGAAAAAAGGGTTAACATGGCCGTGAAGGAAAAAGGAAGAGATAAAGGATCAATAGGGGGTGCCATTTAAAACGGAGACCAGGGGCCAACCTTTTTCCATCAAAAAACCCACCGAAAAAACCAAGCAAATAAAAAAAAAAAAAAGGGGGGGGGGGGGGCAATTTGCCTAATTCAGGAGTAACAATAGGGAATTGGAACCATAAGAGAAAAAGAAGGAGGGGGGGGAAAAAGGTTGGACCTGAAAGGGTAGTTATCGTGAAGGAAACTGGGGGTTGGGTTGTGTTAGGAATAGGACAAAGGAAATACAAAATCACTGCCTGAGACGAGAAGGGGGGGGGGGGGGAAGCCTCCACGATTGAAGAAAAACAACTCCCGGCCCAGCGGGAAACCTGATGTACCCAGAGGGGACACCCCGAATGCAAAAAAGACAAGAGAACTCACCAAAACTTATTATATCAAGAGATGGGGGTTGTCCGTGCATTTTTTAGGCATGAAGGAAGGGGGGGAAAAAAAAGAAGGACGGAATACGCGGCGTTTGGGGTAGAAAAAAAAAAAAGAACGTTGGTTCCGGGGTGCGGTCACAGCGTCTTGGAGCAGCAGCGGATCTTGGGGGGGTATTGGGGAGTGGGGACGCTGACATCACAAAAAAAAAGTGAGCGAAATACAAAAATGGTCTTCAGAACTCCGTCGATCGAAAAGGTCATGAGGGAGAAGGAATCGGTGTTGCTCCTGAAAAGTGTAAAGGGGGGTAAGCCCCAGGCAAAGGTGTTGTGCAGTAGGGGGTAGTGGATGGCCCCGAAGACCGGTGAAAACAACACCAACAAAAAAGGTGGAAATCCGAATATCGGAAGGGAAAGAAAAAATCACATAAAGATTGGGGACAGAAGAAATGTGCTCTACTTAAGTTTATGGGTGAAAAAGTGGTCAATGGTAAAAACGTGAAGAAGGGACGTTGGGAAGGGGGGACCGACGAACTTGAAAAAAAAAAGGAAGTTAATCCACAAAAAAAGCATAGAAATAATCCATAAGGAAGAAACGGCATCAACAGGTTGACAGGTTGTTGGGGACAATTCATCACGAAACAACTGAAGTACTGGGTGCACTCGAAAAAACACGGATCGTCATCCTCCAGCCCCCCCTTGCCAAGGGGGATAAGAAGGGTTGGCGAGGACTGAAAGATGGGTTTACTAAAGGAACTTCCCAGTGGGACTGTGGGATTCTGTCTTGATCGAGAAGTAGGCGAAGAAAATGGTTGACCAGGGTCGAATGAGAAAAAAAAACCGGGAAAGGTCACAAAGTGGGGGGGGGGGGATAGGGAAACGGGGGGAGAAACCATAAAACGGGGGGGTTGAGTTCAATGAAAAGAACCCCAAGTGGAAGGTCAACACATCGGTGCCAGGGCCGGTTGTCCACAAAGGCTGGGAGGGCAAAAACAACAGCATATCCCAAATGGAAAAAAAGCCCAGTACAGCCGGTAATGTACAATTTGAAAAAAAAACTCGATCCCGAAACGTTGTACAGGGAGGACATCAGAGGGAAAAGGAAGGTTTAAAAGAAAAACGATTAAAGGGACGGGACAACATTGCTTGGAAAGGGAAAGGAAGAAGGGTTAAAGCATTGTCATTAGTAACTGTTGTGGAAATTTCTCCGGCAAGCAAAACACCCGAGAAGGTAGCAGCGTCTAAGGGAAAGCCGTAAAAAAAAAGGAAGGGCAATCGGGATAATGGGTTAATAACATGAAGGAAGGAAACATGTTAGGACTCACAAGGCGCATGGAAAATCCGCCCGCCCAAGAAAAAAAAAGGGGTAACTGCAACGAGGAGGGCCGAAAACCGCACGAGGAGGGGAAGAAGCTGCTTTTTACTTAACAATGAAAAACCAAAGGCTGGGGGATAAGAGGAAGAACCATTCTCAGGGAAAAAGTGGGAGAAGGGGGAGGAGGTTATTTACTGAAGGGACAAAACTCCTCCAGCGTGCCTGGAGAAAAAAAATAATGGTGCGTAAGGTTTGAACTATTTAAAAAGGGGGGGAAAAAAGGGGGTCAAGACCTATAAAAACAGGTTGGGTTAACCAGAAAAGATTAAACGATTTGGGGGGGGAGGGACCATCCTCCTTCACTTTCCAGACCCTTGGTCCTCAAAAAGGAAACGGCAAAAGGGGAAGAAAAAAAAGTGAGTCGGCAGGGTTCCCAAATCAACATGCCCACCTCTGGTCAAAAAGTTAGGCCCAGGACAAAGATAGATTCAGGACCTGAAGGGGAATGCGAGAGCATAAGACGGTGGGGGAGGGAAGTCTCTCGCTGGGGCCGGGGGAGATGAGAAAAGAACAAATAAATATTTCCCCACTTTGAAGAAGGGGGATAGAATGGGGCAGGGGGGAAACAACAAGTATGAACCAGAATTTTATTAAGGAACCAATGAAACAATTTGTGCATTGGGGATACAAAAGAGCAACGGAAAACGCTCGCACTTGGGGGAGGGTCTCCGAGTACCGGACAAAATACTCACATTAATAAAGCTGAACAGGATCTGTACAATCGAAGAGGGGAAAGTAATCCGCGGGGGGGGAAATGAAGAAATATCAAGAAGGAGAGGCAGAAAAAAAGGAAGGGGGGGAAAAAAAGGGGAAGACGGAGAGAAGAGGACGCAAAGGGGCCACTAAACGAAAAGGGGAAAAGATTCAGTCACAAAACAAAACGGGAGAGATTCCCTTTTGACGACCTGAGAGTTCCCATCATGAATGAGAAAGAAAGGGAAAATTAAAAAACAAAAAATGGCGGGCAAGGGGAGACAATAGGCCCTTAAAGTAGTAAATACCTCTGGAGGACTAAGGCAAACTGGCTAGAAAATTGTAGTTTTTTGGAAAAGAGGGGGGGACATCTTCTTACTGGGAGGTGGGGAGACGGAAATCAACAAATAAAAAGGGAAGAGTATCCTCGTGTCAATCATAGGTTGCTCTCGCTCACATCAATTCAAAAAAAATTTGTCAAATGGGGGGTAATAATCATAGAATAAAGGGGTGCAACAAAAGTCCTCTGAGAATGGAGTTCTTTAGGGGGAAAAGGGGGGGTATATGGGGTTTCGGGGGAAAAATGGGAAGGGGTCCTGGGGCAGAAAGACGGGGCAAGACTCTCCTACGATCAGTCAGAAAAACAGAAATTAATTACGGGGGAAAAAAGGGGCCAGACTCTTGAAGGGGAACGGGGAAATCCTATCAGGTGGGCACTAAATCTTTTGAACAAAAACTTCATTTTTTTGTGCGGGGGCCTAAAAAAGCAAAAAAACTTTTGGTAACCATGAGTCTTCCCATCGGGGCCTAGCTGTCTTTACGTGGGGGGGGGAGAAAGTGTTACGAAGTGAGAAGGATGTGACCTAAAACCTCAAAAAAATCCAGGGGGACAAGGGGCAAAGATCACCACCCCTTTTTAAAAAGCCGGTGGGTAATATTCAAGGTCATCCCATTTGGAAAACTAGAGGGGGGGTAGGGCAGCAGGAGGGGGAAGAAGGCCCTCGGGCAAAAGCAGAAAGTGAAAGGAACAGACATTTAGTTCTATGAACACCGGAAGTATATGAAAAGTTTGGCTGCGGGGAAATCAGTTTGGGGGGGACTTAGAGTCATGGGGGCGGTGGGGGCGTGATTGACTTGGGGGGGCCCATGAAAGGGGGTTGGTAACTGGGGGAAGAGACCCCAAACCCTTAGGTGTTCCTTAGGGACACGGAGGAGGATGGATCTAGGGCCGAGCCTAAAAAAACACGGGTAAAGGGACACGGGCTGAAGAGGGAAGATCACAAGTTCTCCCGGCAGGAGTTTGCACGGAAAAAACAACAAGCGATTAAGAAAAATTGCCTCCCTCGCAGTTCGGCCCCCCAGGGAAAAATGGGAGGGGGGACAAAAAAGTAAACGACCTAAATGGGTTCCTTTTTTGGGTTAAACAGGGCCATTGAAAAAACTCGGCAAAGGAGTCAAACACAAACGTTGGGGCTGCGGAAAGTCCTAGGGGAGTGGCCCAGGGTATTGGCCCAGGGTAAAACACCCTACGTGGAGAAAGTGGTGGGGAGCTTGGGGGGAAGGGGATTGGGTCGAACTTTGGTGGGGACCAATTACTAAACCAGGGGGTTGGTCCAAAAAAAGGACTGCAAGGGGGGTAACCTTGGGGGCGATTATTTGATGGTGGTAAAGGGTGGACGGGGTAGGTGGAAGACCTCTATCCCCAAAAATCCGTAAAATTTGAATAGAAACTCCTGTTCCTAAAGGCGAACCAAAGGGGAAGGTCAAACGTCATGCCCAGTGGGGTAAAGGAAGATAGAAACAAAAATTCCTTCAGGGCTTTAGTCCCCACTACACCTGGGTGCATAAAAAAACACCAAGGGAAGACACTGAAAGGTTTAAGGGGCTGGAGGAGGGGGATCCTAATCTTCAGGGGGGGAGAGCAAGTCAAAGAAGAAGTGGTTAATAGAGTTACCAAAATCAACGGAAGTGGGCCACCATCATGTCTTTGTAGGAATGGGCTCTCCAGTGTGGAATATTCTCTCTCCGGAAAAAAAACTACTTAGTGAAATCAGGGACCATAAACAAAGTGCGTTAGGGGAAAATCCTGTCCTTGAAAACAGAAGTTTAAAAAGGGGAACAGCTCTCGGGATAACTCGACAAATTCGACTGGGGTACGCGGGAGATGACATGGGTGCTAGAAAACAGACAGAAGAAAAAGGCTCGATAAGTGGGTGTGCTGGAAAGGGAGGCGTGGAACTTGGTCACAAACACCGTATCTTCCCACACAAAGCTTGGCTTACGAAGGCTTCCTTGGGAGAGGGGAAACAAAAGGGGGTAAGAAAAAAAAAAACTGGGGGAAAAACCTCCGGAAACTGATCAAAAGATGTGGAAGTTGTGTAACGTTTATTTGGTGTACTTGGGGGGGGGGGGTGTCCCTGACAGGGAAGGACAAAGGGGAAAGCAAGCAAAAAAAAGCTGCTTGAACAGAAGCAAGTGAAAAGAAAGAAAAAAAAAAACATTGTCCTCACAGAACCCGGAACCTGGAAAAGAAGGGCGCGGGGTAGGACAAGAAGGCCGAGGAAAAGGAAAAAAAAACAAATGCAAACAGGAAAAAAGCTCAAAACGTCACAACACAACTAGGATGATGAAAAAAGAAGAGGGGATGGGGTCCGGGTTGGAAGGGTGGATGAAAACCGCCACGGGCCCCAAAGAAGGATCTTACACGGGGAAGGAAAAGGGGGGGGTTTATAAACTTAGGTGTGAGTGCAAGAAACACAGCACTGCCTTCGGACTTCAAAGCATACTTGGGGGGGGGGTACTGGGTCGGAAACACCACACCCAAAAAAATGCCAAAAAATAAAGGGGGGGTGGACCAAAAGTAACATCCTTAATGCCTCAGATCTGGCTTGAGGGGTAATCTGGGGAGAGCAGTTAGAGGAGGAAGGGCCAAATTGGCAAGGGGGGGTTGTTGGGCGAGGGGGGGTGAGTGTTAAAAGTGACTCAAAAGTCCATGCAACAGAAAACCCAAACTTATTCTAACCTGGATAAGGACTAAAGCAAAAAAAGGGAAAATTGGAAAGTCCTAGAAAAGCAACGAGGGGAAGGGACAGGATCTGGGGGAGAAGAACTAAAGTTACTTAGGGGTGCATGTAATTCAATGGTAAACGTTCCATTAAAAAAAAAAAAAAAAAAAAAAAAAAGGGGTTAGGACATTATGGTCAAATGGGAGAGCAAGGACGAGAGGGGTCAAAACACAGGCTAAAAGCCTACCACCAAGGCAAAGCCATCAACCCCAATGAATCCGTTGGGGGGAAACCAGGAACGAACCCCCTTTGAGGAATGGCAGGAGGGGGGTCAAAAAGAAAAAAACGTTGAAGAAGAGAGCCTCCAAAGGCTTAAAAAGGGTCGGACTTAGAACGGTTTTCGGGGGGGGTTGTTGAAGGTCTTTTAGGAAGGGGACGGGTTATCAATATGCTTACGTAGGAGAAGGAAAATTTAAATGGGGAAAGATCAAAAAGGAGGGGGGAAAAGTAAAAAAAAAGAGTTAGGATCCGGAAAAAAAAAAAGGGAGAAATCACCAGCCAAAGTAAAGGAAATCCTTCCGCCCCAAAAGGTTGTACGCAGCTGGTCCGTTTGGCAAAAAACTGGCGGAGTAAGGGGGAAAACGAAGTACCAACAAAAATGAAAAAACTCCACAATGTACTTCAACCCACAAAAAAAAAAAACAACGACATTGGGGAAGTCCATTCAAGGGTCAAACGCAACAAAGGGGGGGGACCAAGGTACTTCCCAAAAAACGGGACAGGCCGAGGAAAGTGGACAATTGTAAAAAAGACAAAAAAAAGGAAAGGAAAGGGGGAAAAAAAGTGACGGTTACCCAGCAGGGAAAAAAAACGGGGAACGAAAGGGAGGGGGAGACTTGTATAAGGGAGGTGGACTTGGGAAGAACCCCAGACGAGGAAGGGAAGGAAAGAAAGAAGCATACTTTGGTTGGGAAAAAAATCAAATATGGGGGATACCATCATCTGAATGACTAAAGGAATAAAACAAAAAACCCCCTTGGCAGGCAAAAGAAAAAAAACAAAAAACAAAATGAGTCATGATATCCTCTAAAAAAAGCAGAAAGCGCCATTAAGAACAGGCTGAAGACGCGGGGGATCATGAGAGCGCAGGTAAAAAACAACTTGGAAAAGGGTTGGCCTTCCAGACAGGCCTGCCAGCAGACCTTGGAGAGATATTCCAACTGGGGCGTTAAAGAGGGGAAAAAATGACAAATGTGATAAACAAAAAAGGGGGGGGTGCAGCTCTCCATGTTGACACCAGCGCTAGTCAGTGGAGGGGAAGGGAAGCTCATCGATTGAAAAAAAGGCACCACGGTGTCAGAAACAGTAAAACGAAGGCAGAACTCTTTAAAAAGAAGAACAGGGGAGCAAAAAAGGCGCCCGGTTAGGTGCAAGCAAGCCAACAAAAAGGGCAAAGAAGAGTCAAGATTGGAAAAACCAAGAAGGATAAGTGCAAAAGGGAGGGGGGAAGGACGAGAGAAATATCTTGAAGGAACTGATTTTTTTGGCGGAGAGCGGCGCTGAAGAAAAAAAAAAAGGGGAAAGCACTAAAACCAATTGAGGGGGGTATAAAGGAGAAAGTAGAGACCAGTTTTGGAGGGGGGGAGATGGGGCAACGTTTTTCGTAAAAAAGATGTTGGGGGGAATGGGGGGGGAGCTACTTAGCAGAAAAAAAGCTCCCAAAAAAGCACGATAGAGTATGGGTGCCCGGGTACGTCCGAAAAAACAATAAAAAAACTCTTGGGGTAAAAAAGGAAGCCCCTAAGCAGGCCAAACCATACTGGCAACTGGAAGAAGGGCGGGTATTACCTCCAGGGAAGGTGGTAAAGAGGAAAAGATTTGTGGACATAAACTAACAAACCCATAAAAAAACTGAACAGAAGATGAAGTCGCTCAACCACACCACTGAAGGGGAGAGGATATATTCAACATGAGTAGGGTTGGAAAAGCTGGCGGGGGGACAGGAAGGTGGAAAAGAGGACAAAGAAAGTGACCGAAGGGGGGGAGAAACTGATTATAATTAAAAGGGGGGGGTACGTCCTAATTAAATTGGCACAGTTTTTGGTGTGGGGAAGAATCCATGGAAAAGGGTATCTTGGGGTGCAGCCGCAAGAAACTTTGGACCCAATGGTCCTTCACAAGCCAAAGAGAATGTTCCAATCCATCTGGGGCTCGGACTCCAAGGAACAAATGATTGAAAAAAGAAGGGTAATATCAACCTTCAAAAATTGTTCCTGAATAAGGTCCTCAGAGAATTTAACGGGGAGTTGGTGATAAAAAAACAGTGGCATATAGTGCTTCGGGGTGGCCTCAAAGAAAGAACTAGAAACCTGAAGAGTCAACTCCCCGCCAAAAAGACGAAAAGCTAATGATACTTTCAACAAAGCCTTGGAGGGGAACCTGGGCATTATCAGGGGAAGGGGGGGTTTCATAAAATCTTTAAAATTAATGAGGCCTGTTGCGGGGCGGGAAAGGGGGCAAAAGAAACAACGATGGGATCCGACCCGGGCAAGGAGTGACGTGATCTTCATGTTTGGTAAAGGGGGAAGTAATTGACGAAAAAGGGAGAAAGAGGGGGACTCCAGAGGCGGAAGGGGTGCACAATGGTGTGTCGGAGACACAACTTTTGTGTTCTTAAGCCAAGGTCCCACAAGAGTAAAAAGCCAACAGTTGACCAGATGCGGGGGCCAGGGCAAGCGGGGCAAAGGAAAAAAAAAGGGACTAGGAGCACATAAAAGGCAGGGCGAATGAACATCCAGTCAAAAGGGGAGAGAAGGGGATCAAAGGACGAAGGGGGGAGGGAAGTCCAAGTCTGGAAACGAACAGGGAAAAAAAGGGGGCATGTTTGTTGAGGGGCGTATAAAAGAGGGGGAAAGGGAAAATGGGTTCAACGGATTTTGGGAGGTCTGTCCACCCGCAGAGGGAGAATTCATGACCTTTCAGAAGGGGACAACACTACGGTGATACTAACCGGAGGTTTGCAAAGAAAGACAAGAGTTGCCGAACAGGAAAAGGGCCAGGGTATGAACTCCTCTTGAGGTTGTGGGGGGGATCGAAACCCAAGGGACAAAAAGTAAATCTAAGACGTCGAAAGCCACCTTATATTAGGGGAACTCCAGGGCAATGTAAAGTCACCGGAACGGGGGCCTCAGACCGAGGGGGGGGGGGCTGAGGCTTTAAATTGGCAGGGGGGGGGGGACCAGGACCATCCTCTTCATTCCGTACTTTCGAACAGGAGGGGGGGGGCATTTGGGGGGAAACGGGATGACTATTGTCGTGTGGGAATGAAGGGGTGGTAAGCCATCTGGGGGGAAAAGGGGGGGGGGGAGGAGAACAGGGGGGCCCCTTACTAAAAAAGGGGGTTTGAAAAAAAAAACGGGCAAGGGGTGAGTGGGGAAAAAAACGGGGTCTGGAGAGGGATTGGGTGAAAGGAACCGTGGTCTTGTAGTTGGTTCGAGGGAGTGCAAATAAGAACTAGGGATCAACAAAAAACCAATCCTCAGGTTCACTCATTTTGGCAAAACGGGTGAGGGGAGGGGGGGGGGAACTGAAAAAGTAGTGGGATTGAAAAACATCAAAGGAAAGGCAGTAGGGAAGCAAAACGGTTTTTGTCATAAGTGAAACACCTCAAAAAACTTTAGGAAAGGAAGGGTCCGGGGGGACCTATAATAAAGTCACGTTTGGGGGGGGTAGCGGACGAATTAGGGAAGGGGGGGGGAGTAAGGGTGGACAACACGGGCACCCGGGGGGGACTTTGGGAGTCCCTGGAGTTCAACAATTGGGAAGCTAATTTTTGGTAACTCCGAAGAAAAAAAAAAAGCCTACAGGGGGACGGGGACCGGTGTAAAAGGGATAAAAAAACGGGTTAACACTGAAATAAAAACCACTAAGTTTTTGTGTTTAAATTCGGGAAACAGAGAAAATGAAAATATCATTTTTAGCGGTATTTAGGGAAAAAATTTGTTTCCTGGAAACACAAAAACCGAGTGGTGGGGGCCTGGACGGGAAGGGGGGGACAGGGGTGGGGGAATACCACAACAAGAACCCACATATCAAAAAACAGGCTTGGGTACTAAGTGTAGAAAGGGAAGGAAAAAAGCTAAAGAATTTAAAATTGGACCATAGGAAAAAAGGTTGCCAACTTTTGTTAATGAAGTTGCGTTTGTGGGGGGTGTCTTAAAAAGGACCAGCAGCTACGAGGGGAGACGAAGGAAAGGTGAGAACGTCAAATACTTATTTTCTCAGATACAACCAAACCAGAGTCAAGGAGACCGGATTCGCACGGCACAGGAACTAAAAACCGGAAAAGGAATCTAAATAAAAAAAAAAACAAAAGAGTCTGAGGCCAAAGAGATAGATGTGGGTTTTGCAAAAAAGGGGGCAGGCTTCCGGCCAGGCAGGAGAAGAAAAGGGGGGGAGGAAAAAAAGACGGTGAAAACCCATTGAAGGGGGAACTTTTTGTAAAGGAAAAGGACTGGTCAGCTCCCTTCTTGACGGCAGACAGCTCTTGTACTGGTGGTCGACATCATACAAAACAAAAAAAAAAGGAAGAAAAACGAAGGGAATGGAAAAAAAATGTCAAAACAAAAACAGAAATGACTCTGGAAAGAAGGGGTGAAATAGTTAGCCTCTAAAGGGAGAAAAAGTGTACCCAAAACACGGGGTGGTTTTGGGAATCAGGAGGGGGGATGGGACCAGTGAAAAAAAAAAGAAAGGAAAGGTCATGCCACAAAGCACACCCATCCCTGAATCGTCATTGAAGGAGGGCGGCCAATTAAATCCTCAGAAAAAAAGAGAGGGGCAAGGGGACGAGAGGGTGCGCCAATATTGAGGGGTGAAAAAGGGATGTTAAGTCCATGAAACGGGAATCTCCTTGGGGTAGGTCATTAGGCGACAGTTCTTTCAAGGGGAGAGAAGGAAGGAAAAAAAGGGGGGGGGGAAAAAAAACCATGCCATAAAACCGACATAAAATCAAGGGGGGGAAAGGACCAGGTTGTTTGGGGGGGAAAAGATATCAGCCAACGGCCTTTCTCCAACAAAGGGTTGAGATTCGTTCGCCCCCAAAGAAAAAAGGAAGGGAGAAACGTTAGAAAGGGGAAGGGGGAACCAACGGGGCAGGGGGTTAATACAGGTGAGGGAATTGGTATCTTTCTTTCTCAAGAAGACGGAGCTAAAACCAAGGGACCAGGGGAGAAGGGAGAACAAAGAGGAGAACAGTTCTAAGGGAGGAGAGGGAAACCAAACAGACCAAGGGACAGGTAAAGGAAATGACTCCTCCCCCCTGTTCACGGGGGCAATGATGGGTCAAAGTTTTCCCAAAAAAAAATGGAGGGGGGGGGAAAGGGGAGAAAAAAAAAAAGACGCGACTGCAAGAACTTAAAAAAAAATAAAAAAAAGTCAAAAGAACCATTTTGTGGTCATCAAGGGTCAAAAAGCCAAAAGCGCGGGGGGGGGGGTGGACAGAAAGTCGGCAAAAAAAAAAAAAAAAAAAAAAGAACATGGAAGGGCATTGTGGAGGGGAGGGGGGGGGGGGGAAGGGGAGAGTGAAGGAGGGAAGAAGGGAGTAAAGAGAGAAGGGAAGGAGAGAAGAGGAAGGGAGGAGAAAGGGAGGGAGGTGGCGGGGGGAAAAGGGCGGGGGAAGGAGGGGGGAGAGGGGGTGGTAATGCGGGGAGGGTTAGGGGAGGTAATGAGACGGGCAGAACAAAGGGGGGGGTGGGTGGACTAGGAGGAAGGGGGGAGGGGGGGGGGGGGGAAGGGGGGTTAAGAATTAAGGGAATGGGGGGGTAGAAAGGGGGGGAGGGAGGGGCGGGAGGAGGGGGCGTAGTGGATAGGCGAGAGAAGCGGTGGAGAGGGCGGGGGGGGGTAAGGAAAACGAATGGGGGGGGGGGGGGGTGGATAAAAGAGGAAGGAGAGGGGGGAGGGAAGAGAGGGAGGGAACGGGAAGGGGCTGAAGGGTCGGGGGTGATCGGCGGAGGTAGTAGGTGAAGGGGGGGGGGGTGGGCGGAACAAGAAAGGAATGTGAGGAAGAGGGAAAAGGGAAGGGGGGGGGAGTGGGAGGCAGGAACGGGAGGGGTGAGGGTGATAAAAAGAAGGGGTGGGGCAGGGGGGAGGGAAGAGTAGTCATAGGGGAGAAGGGGGGGGGGGGGGGGAGATGGTTTAGAGGGGGTGTGGGGGGAGCGTGGGAGGTTGAGGGTAGAAGGGGGGGGAGGGGGGGGGGGGGGGGGGAGGGGAGGGGGAGGGAGGAGAGAAGGCGTTTAGGTGGGCGGAGGCGGAAGAACTATAGATACTAGGGGAACAAGGGAGGGGAGGGGGAAGGGGCGGGGAGGGAGAGAGGAGAAGGGGGGAGGGGAAAGGAGAGGGGAGGGGGGAGGAGGGGGGAACGGAAATAGGAGGGGGCACCGGGGGGGGGGGGGGTAGGCGGGTGGGGGGTGAGAGTGGGAGAATAATGAAGAAAGAGAAGGAGGGGGGGGGAGTGGGGGTGGTAGGTGGAGGGTAGGAAGGCAAAAGAATCGGAAGGGCAAACGGAGAGAGGGGGAGGAGAAGGGGGGGGGGGTGGGTGGGGCGGGGCGAAGGGAGTAAGAGGGAGGTAAGGAAGCGGGGAAGGGGGGAGGGGGGGGAGGAGGTAGGGGGGGTGGGAAGAGGCAAAGTGGGGGGAGAGGAAGTAGGGAAGGAAATAGGTGGGTGGGTGGGAGTGTGAAAGGCGGTGAAAGGGGTGGGAGGAGGGAGAAGACGAGGCTGGTGGTGGGGGAAGGAGGGCGGGCTGAGGGAGTTAAGAGATGCTGGGGAGGAGAGGTGAAGAGGGGAGCGGAGATTGGAGAGTGAGAGGTAGGAGGTGGACGAAGGATGTGTTTGTAGGGGGAGAGGAGGAGGGTAAAAGGAGGCAGCGGATAAGAATTGGCCACTGAGAACCAAGCGTCCCCATTAGTGGACAACGGCAAGGGAGGGACGACTCTGAGGAGGGTCCCAGGTAATAAGGAAAAGGGGTGGGTTTTCACAAAGAAGGGGGATAATGTAATCATATCTACTTACTCCTCAGCCTGGGGAATCAAGGGGAACAAGAAAAGAAAAGGGGGGAGATATGGGAAAGAGGGATCAAAAAGGAAAGGGAATCCCTCCAATAACCCATGGGACCAAAACTGAAAATCACACACAATCAAAAAAAAAAAAACGACAAAGGAAAAGAAAAAAAATAGGACTCCAAAGGCACTGATTCTAGCCAGTCGACGGTGGATTCAATAATAGGAGGGGGATCAAAGTGAATTAGTAAGTAGAAAAAGGGAATTGTGTCGAAAGCAAGTTGAGGGGGGGATTTTCGAGGGCACCTTCAGAAACTAAAAGAAAAAAATTGCCATATGGCAACTGGGCTTAACAATCTTTTTGACAACGAGAAAAAACAGGTAAAAAAAAAAAGGGTGTTGAGACTACACATTTGAAAAAGAAGAAAAGTTTGGTTAGGGCCAAAGATAGAACAGTGGCGTACAAAACGGTGTAAAAACCCAAGTAAAAAGAAAGACTAGCACGACCGCAGGGGGAGCCGCACAAGGGGGGAAGACAAGTTATCGGAGACCATTTCCAGGCCAAAAAAATGGCCAACGGGCAGTGGAACAAAAAGGGAGGGGGGGGGGGGGAAAACCAATTCACGAATATAACAGGCCTGCCCCCAGGCATCTGGGGGAAAGGAGGGGGAGGGGATCTTCAACACCTTCTTGGGGGGGGGGAGAGCGGAAGGAAAAAAGAGGGGGAGAGATGACTAATGAAAACGAAAAGAAGACTATCCCACTTAAACGAATTAGGATTTACCATTAAACCAGGTCAACGCGGGAAGGGACAAATGGTGGGTCAACTCACAATTGTTGCATTGGTGGGAAAGCCGAATGAAAGGGAAAGGAAAAAGACTTTTGCAAAAAATTCGATAAGAGTCGGTTTGGGGGGTGTGCCCTCCTTGGGGGGGACGGTGACCATATATAAAAGATGGACCACATCCCATAAAACATGAGGAATAGAAGGGGGAGAACTAAGAAAAAAAAAAGGAACAGGGAAGGGAAAAAGAATCTTGAAGGGCAGAAATCTTCAAGAGGAAAGGTTAGGTGAAGAAAAAAGATGGGGGGAACGCCAGGCGCACTAAAACATCAGGAAAAGGTGAAAAAAGAAATAG
>Ga0179593_1288531_pt1 | contig 26683 bp, 30 predicted proteins | sample CZODoug2_1_08_16_FD_185931 | JGI IMG/M metagenome (GOLD analysis project Ga0179593, IMG submission 185931) | Vadose zone soil fungal communities from Angelo Coast Range Reserve, California, USA - CZODoug2_1_08_16fungal (PacBio error correction) | ecosystem: Environmental > Terrestrial > Soil >...
AAAAAAAGGCACAAAAAAAAACCCCAAGGAAAAAACCGGGTAGGGGGGGTGGGGGGGGGATGGAAGGAAGTGGGGTAAGGGGGGGGAATGGGGGAAAAGAGGGGGAGGGGGGGAAGGGAGTGAAGATGAGGGGGGGGGGGGGAGCGGGAAGGTGGAAGGAATATGGGGGAGATAGAGTGAGAAGGAGAGGGGAACACAAAACAACACCACTTGTGTGGGTGGGTGTAGTGGATTAGTGGAGGGGGCGGAGGGAAGATGGGAAGTGAGGTGGGAGGGTAGGGGAGTGGGTAAGGGGGGAAGGTGGGAGGGAAGGGATGTAAAGGAAGGAGGGGAGAGGGGTATGACGGGGGGGTAGTAAAAGAAGGGGAAGAGGAGTGGGGGGAGATATGTGTGAAGTGAAGTGGAGGGGGGGGAGAGGGCGGAGATGGAGGGGCGGGGGGGTGGAAAGAGAGGAATAGTGAGGGGGTGAGGAATGGGGGGAAGGGGGGGGGAAGGGGGGTGGTGGGGAAGGGGGGGGAGGACGGAGTGGGTGAGATGAGGGGGGGTGGGGGGGGGATGAGCGAAGGGGAGAGGGGGGGGGGGGGGAGGGAGAGGGGGGGTTGGGGGGGGGGGCGGAGGAGTAAACGGTAGGGAGGGGAGAAGAGAGGGGGAAGGGGTCATCGTGATAAGTGGAAGACCGGAAGACTCTGAACCGTGGCTGACTCCGTGGAGCTAAAAGTCGGGACGGGGAGGGCTTTCAGGACTGATTATTGAAAGGATTTGGCCTCTTTATCGGAATAATGTTTTCTCATTTGAATCCGGCGACGCTGTAGACGATTTGTGGACGGGAAAATTAAACGAAAGAGGAAGGCAATTAGATAAGAGCTGTGGGGGTCGTGCTGTTTCTGAGGGGGTCGAGGAGAGAATCGATTAACTAGTCTGAAGGAATGGATAGGCTTCTGCTGAAACACGAGAAGAACACCTTATGGTTCAGAAGGGTTGACCGGGAGACCGGATCACAGGATGCCGGGTTCTGAGCGTTCGGGTCGTCAGGGGGGGGAAAGAGTAGGAGCGCAACATCAAACGCTTAAGATAGGAGCAAATAAGTTAGAGAGAAAAAAAAGCTGGGTATGAGGAGTGGGACGGCGTACCGGGCGGCATCAATCCTCATGGCTCTGGGGGGTTGCGTGGCTTATCCGCTCGACTGTCTGGAAAGAACTCGGCGCAGTTGGAAAAAAGTCCGTTCGCAAGGAGGTCAGATTCGAACGCGCGCGTGAATTGGGGGGCTGGTCAGGAAAAACGGGCGAAAGGGGAGTATAGCGGTCGCAGCGCGGCTATAGGACTAGGCGGGGGGCGGTTTCGAAACTATCGCATGTCCGAAACCAAAATTGCGCATGATTTAATTCCGTGTGCTCGGTCGCGGGGACAGGTATGGGGAGAACACAGACTATCTCTCTATGGTAGAGTTACCATCCAGAACCGGGCCGGCCAAGGCGAAGGCTGACAACTACTCAGAATTGTGACGCGCCGGACTGATATGGATAGAGATTGTTTGGAAATCGCCTGAATTAGTCAGTGATGGAGTGGACGCATCAAAGTAGAGGGGGATCAAGGCAAACTGCTTACAACCGGGGAACTTCATGCTTACTCCTGCATATCGGGGTTAGTAGGTGTATGTGAAAACTGGTCTTGGTAAAAGATAAAAGCCGTATTGCTTCTAAGGCCATCTCAGCGGTTCACGGGAAAAAGATGGATGGACCTGCTAACGGGCGCTGAGTTTGAGGCTGGGGGCTAGCGTGAGCTCCGGACAAAAATTGGAACAAGGCGGTTACGGGTGGCATGCGGAGAAGGAGATGGCGGTGCATCCCCGTGGGACAAGAAAAAAAAAGGGGGGCTCAAGGCGCTCAAAGTGATCTCTGGCGCTCGGCGGGACGATGAGGAGTCTGACTGGAAAAAAAGACAGAGAGAAGCATCGGCTATAGAATGATGAGCCACATAAGAACTTCTTAAAAAGAAGGGGGCGGGTACCAAGAATCTACGGTACAAGGTCAGTGAAAAGCATGGGGGTGGGCGGGTGTACGGGCAAGAGAGCGGGGGGGACTGTCTAAATAAAGTATGTGGTGATGTGGGGAAGGCAAAATAAATGGGAGGGGGGGGACTAAGTTCTTCATATATCTTATGGGAGGGTCGGTGGGGTTGGGTGGGGGGCTCAAAAAATAGTAAAACAAAAAAGGGGTGGGAATCGTCTGGGAACTTAGGAAAATGCACGGTCAGGATACCAATGTAAAATGTTTGGCAGGGGGGGACCAAGGGGACTCACTCCATGGAAGCTCAATATGGTATATGATAAGATCGAAGGAGTGAGATCGGCAGATTCAAAAAAAATAGGGGCAAAAAACAGTTCAAGGAAAACCGCGTTGCGTCCTAAAGGAAAACATAAAAAGAGTAAGAAGAGGCTCGTCGGGATACCAATAAACGCGTGAAAAGCGAGAGCAAGACTCATCGTATCAAAACTAATGTCTGTGGGGTCAGGCTAGGGACGGGACCTGGATTCATATGCGGAACAACCCGGGGGGGGTCAATGAGCAATGTCGAGAAGTACAGCTTCGAGAGCTATGGGAAACTTAAGGGGCTAAAAAAAAAAAAAGAACAAACCTTCGTAGGCGGTCGTGCGTCGGTTTAATATTGTGCGCCTCACTGCATCCATATGCAGAGCTCAGCCTGACAGAAGCTAAAGGTATGGAGAAGCAAAGGATCACTGAAACAATGTCTGGATGGGGCATGTGTTCAGAGTGCGAGAGTTCTTCGTCGCGCGGGGTCGGATAGGGGTGGGGAAATCGGCCCAGTCCTTTTCAGAAAGAACTGCGTTTAGGAAAGGGCGATTCAAGACGCACGAGCAAACGCTTCCATCTTTGTATGGGGAAAAAACGAACTCAGAGTCGTCATACAAAGCTCTAATTGTGACTCAGCACAGAGTGAAGGGGGGATCGGGTTTGGAAGGGGTAAGAAGGGGGGGGGCGCTCGATCGTGGCTCTTGCATAAATCAGGGGGGGAAAAGATGGAGGTGATTTGAGAAACCGCGTGGTCAATTATTTTCAAAATGTTCCGTAGTAGCTGACTCAAACGTAAAAAAAAGGGGTTAGCCCTGGGAGTCAGGCGTGGTAACTGACGAGAAGGATAGCTTTTGTGATGGCGTGCAGGGGCGAGTTGGTTGAAGTCAGGGGGGGGCAGAAACGGATGTCCCATGTGTCGGACGATGACACAAAGTAGCTGCAAAAAAAGGACGCGGTCGCATAGCACTACCCAAAAACGCGTCAATGTGGAGGAATAAAGCACCGGGAATTTAAGCTTGTTGGCAGGGTCGGAGGAATGTCAGAATTTCCTTCTGAAGACTGGTCGTGACAATACTGATTAAGTCGATGGTGGTCGAGCAGGGGGACTCTCAGGCATTGTCAAAGAAGAGTCTTCGCACCATAAAGACGGAGTGAGTTTTAAAAATAGAGAGATTATCGCAAAATGGCTGTATGCCGGGGGATGCAAAGCCATGCGCCGATGCAATTGCGTGCAGTATCCTAATGATGCAGGAACTGGCAGAAGAAGGAGGTCAGGGGAGGGGGGTCATAACCCATGATGTAGGTGGGGGCCTGAATAGACGGCCGACTCTGTGAGTGCTGTATGCATGTGGTTCGAGATGAAGGAAAGAAAGCTGGGGTTCTGAGGGGGGCTCCAGTCAGAACCTCAAATACAACCATTGGACAAAAACAAGCAGGTGCGTCCTCAAAGGTACAGGAGTCTTGATCATCAGCACAGAATCTTGTAGGCGGGCAAGTCGATATGAGTTCAGGGAAATCAGAGTCGCGGGGTAGAAAGACTTATCGAGAATGGGGGTTTCTGTGTAGGTAGTGGGGGCTGGGGCTCAGAGGAAAAAAGAGGGCGGTTCAAGGAAGTGATTCAACTTCGTGGTAGCGCTACTTGTAAAAATAAAGTTCAACGCATCTGGGGGTGTCGTACGGCAATACACTGAAAAAACCACCCACCCTTCTCAAACCAGCCCGAGGGAGGGGGGTTCAATGCGTGTGAGGCTAATTCTCCTTAGAGACGCGCGATGGCTTGAAATGCAAGGTAATTCGAGGAAAATCAGTCGCTAATGACTTTTCTAACTAGATCTACTTCGAAATATGAGGTCAATTATGGCTTCATTATTAGACGCAAGTCCGACTAATAAAAAGTAGGAGGAAGAACTGTGGGGGGCAGGGAAGTCCATGATGTCACGGCTGGATCGCGCCGCCGGCGATCGCGTAAGCCATGAAGAGACTGAAAAAGTCGAGGTAGTGTATGCTACGTATCTGGGCTGAGAACGCGTAATGTTTAGGGCTGCGCAGCGGCAATTAAATGAATAGTGGGAGAGGGGAGCGGGCTCTCACGGACTACTGGAGGGAAGGGAGGTTCTGGGTCTCAAGAGCGCGGTCTCCTGAGTGGGGGATGGTCGGGGAAAAATTCTTGAAGGTTTCTTTTTTCTGGTTTTTTTTTGTTTTGTGTTTGTTCAGGGGTAAAAGCTTTGGCAGTCGGGGCGGGTGTCAGCGGAATTGGTCGATCGCTTCAAATTACAAGGAGTGAGACTGGTCGAGAGGCTTTAGACGATAGTGTAGACGCTGATGAACTGTAATCTGGTAGGACATGGATCGGGGAGCTAGCAGAGATGTCTTGGGGTCCCACATTGCCGCAGACGAACGCGATGGCTCGAGGACAAAACGAAATTTACAAAAAAAAAAAAAAAAAAAAAATAAAAACAACACAGTCCCCTTCAAATACCCCCCAAACAAACGGCCACCAACCCCCACCCCAAAAAAAAGAACAAAATAAAACAAAAACAAAAGCCTAAAAACTGTGGGGGGGGGGGGGGGGGGGGGGGGGGGGGGATGGGGGCGGTTTTTGTGGGGGGGGGGGTGGTCTTGGGGGGGGGGGGGGGGGGTGGAGGTTTGTTTTTGGGGGTACTTTTCAGGTCGGTATAATATGCATAGAGAGCGGGGTCTGCTGTTTCGTTTATGAATCATTCGATGCAGTCTCGTCATTGCTGCAGCAAGAGCATGAAGACGGATTGGGACCAGGGTTGTGAAAAGGGATTCAAAAGGTGAAATTCCTTCATTGAAATCTCAAACATAATTATAAGATTGTCAAGGGGGCGAAGGGGGCACAGTAAAACCGAAGGGGGCAGCAGGTCAAATATTTCGCAGTTTTCCCTAAGGAGATGGTATGGTTCGGTAATGCGGGGTCCCAGTAGACGGACAGAGCAGGTTCGCATCAAGTATTCGAAAGTAAAAGATTTCTCAGATCTTGAGGACTACAGCCCGGGTATGCTTTCGTGGGACCTTGAGTCTCTCTTTGGCAGTGTACCGTAAAAGGGACGATGAATGGGGAGTCGCTTCCTTTAAAGTAAGTGAAGAAGGGCGATCATTGCTCTAATTAAAAAGGGTACTACGTTGGACAAAATACAAACGCACTGGGAACTTGGGGATGTGAGTGCAGCTGGAGGATATTGTAAGCCATCTGTCTCTTAGGAGAAAAAGGAATTTTTTATTGGGATCGATTCTAAAAAAATAGAGCTAGTTAGGTTGGCGGAATAAAAGATAAAGCGGGCTGAAAAAAAGTTTCAGCCCTTAATCTGACCGTTACAGAGACATTGCAAACCTATTCTTATCGAGGATCAGCGATCGAGCGGGCAGGGGGGAGCTAAATATAAAAGCAGTTGTCTAGAAAGGGGCGCAACTAAAGACCGGCGACAGAAGAGGATTGCGTATTGGGAATATGGCCAGCCTTTGTCTGTTGATCAAAAAAGAAACGCCGAGCACAGGCGAGATGTCTGAAGAAAATTGATTGAGGGCAGAAGGAAGGTCCTACGGATAAACGAACTGATAAGTAGATGCCCTAAGATCACCGGCGATCCTGCTAGGAAAGATGTCGAATGGAAACAGTCGAAGGCATATGAGCATCGTGTTAAACTACGGATTATGTTGCGGGTACAATTCATAAATTGGAGCTGTAGCGACAGCATAGCTCGAAAGAAAAAGCGGAAACAACAGCCGTCACTTAGGGCATATGTTCTGGATTCGTTAAGGAACAAGAGTGAAAAGTGTAATCAAAACAGTGGAGAGGCGGCAAAGGGCAGGGACCCAGCCTGGCTCCATTAATTCAGATTAAGGGGGTATATACTCAGACGAGAGAGAGAGCAACCTCGGTGTGCGCGTGGAGCGCAATCATAGTAGATGACGGAGGAGGAGGTGCATGGATGTATAGAATTTAAAACATCAGGTCAGATAGAGGACAATCGCCGTCAAAAGGGGAAAAGGGTAAGTTACTTTATGCGCGAAGGAATCATCAAGAGAGAAAATAACACAAGGAGAGAGGGAGGAAGGGGATGAATAGCGTAAAGGTCTATGTTCGGTCATCCGGGGCAGAATGGGGGGAGGAGGGCCGCAGTCCAAACGTGATGTAAGACAGGAAGGAAAAGCAAGTCAAAAACGAAGGCATGCGTGATAGGCCGGGGTTCTTCAAAAAGGGCCGTCTTAGCATAGACGGCACTGTAGAAAATGTCTGATGTCGATGAGTAGAAGGAGAGAGTCAGATGAAGCAACTCGGAACTTTAATGGCGAAGTGAGCCCGACCGCGTGACCTCGGGGACTAAGAAAGGAAAATCGGAGGAAAGAAAGGGGCGGCGGTGAGCTTTCGTCTATTTCTCGGCGCGAACAGCGAAACGAATGGATGGGGTATCGGATTTCTAACATAAGGGCGCATTACGAGTAACAGAAAACCGTTATGTGTGGAATAAGGGGGTCAGGCGCCGCGGCGTATCAGGTTGCAAGTCTGGGAGGCGGGTGGTCTCATGTAGGTCAAGGGGAGAAACTTTCGGGGCTGCTCTCAGTCTAGATAAAATGGACTATGCGACGCAAACGGCGTGGGAGGATTCTGGAACGCTTCGGGACCATATCAAATGCAACTATTCAGGAGGTCGGGGGAGCAGGCGATAAAACCCCGGGTGGGGTTTGGGGGATGGAGGGCAAAAAGGCAGAGTTTCGCGCGGAGACGGAGGGGAAAGATGTGAGCGCAGATGGGGAAATGGTGGATGGTCAGATCTGGGTCAGGAAAAAGAGGGTCCGCCGGGAAAGAGTCTGGGGCTAGAAGCATGCTCTTATAGTTTAAGGGGAGAGATTTGAGAAATCAAAAAGCAGAACAATTCATGGTCGGCATGAGGGTGACGTTCTCTTCTGAAGTATTGCAAAAAAGAAAGGAAAGAATAGATAATGTGCGACATAGACCATTAACAGAGGGAACTGCCAAGAAGGGGTTTCTAAGAACAATTACGGAAATGGGGGAGCTTCGAAGCGAATAAAGCGCAAAAAAATCGGCTGGGTCCCGGGGGCTCATGCACGGAAGTGAAGTAGGCGGATATGACTTGCCAAAGGTAGAGGCCTGCAGAGAGGGGGAAGGAATGGCGTTTTTCAGGACATTGGAACGGCTATTTCTGAGGACCAAAAGAGGTTTCTCCGTTGTAAAAAGGGGGGAGAAAAAGAAGGATTTTGGACGGGCGGCTGCACATTACTGCTCTTCTCGGGATAGTTGTAGATATACTCATCAATAAATGGGAATGGGGTTAGGGCTAGGAAGGGGGGGGGGGATGAGGGGTCTCAATAACGTTCCAAAACCCTTAGGGGACCAGTGCCTTCTCATTTGGATTGATAGAGAAAAGATAGTCCTTTGCCGATATTCTTCTTAGGGGAAAAAACGAAACAAGACGAGGTGGGAGTTTGAAAAGGGGGAGGGTGCAGAATGTTACGGCAGTCTCAGTTAAAGTCTTCAAGGAAGGGATAGAAAAAGCATTATCTCCGGCATTCTGAGAGCCATAACTCGCTTGGTTGCACCGGTTTTTCATCAAGAGCGATCGCCGTGCAATTTCGCAAGGGTGTTTAATAATATGAGAGGAACATGAAGAATAAGGGTAATGAAAGCGGAAAGGGTCCGAGCCCTTTGGCAACACCCGGATGTGGAAAAAAGTTCGAAGAGTAAGAAAAATCAACTCTTATAACCGTATCGTAGGAGAAAAGCCATTGAAAAAGCAGGTCTTGAGGCGAGTAAAGTCGAAGAGAGACCAATCTGGGACCGGCTGGCGCGCTAAAGGCTTATTGTTCTAAACGGGAGTTCGAATCGCCGGTGGGGGTCGAGGGGGACCTACCAGTCGGTAATATAGACCATGGGAGTTCCGTCGAATCCTCTTTAGGTCTCTTGGAGATACGTGGCAGATGTGGCCGGTCGGGCTCGACTCAGGAAACCGCGAGTAATTAAATGATTAGGTGAAGATTACTAGAAGGTATCCTAGGAAAAAAAAAAACATATTTGAGGGGGTCGTTTGGAGTAATCAAAAAAATGCTGTATGAGCTGCTAAACACAGCAATGCTTAACTTAAATGAGTCCGCCATGGTGGAATCCGCATGCGATGCAACTCAGCCCAGATGGAATTGTTTAAAAAAAAAGAAGGGGACGGGCACGACGATGGCCTGGTCTTACCTCTAAGTTGTTATCATAGACAGTGCGTTCACGGCGGGTAACATTGGGAGGAGGCTGGGGGGGGGGGGGGGGGGGGGGGGGGGGGGGGGGGGCGTCTGCCCATAGAAAAAAAGCGGTTCGAGAGGTTTTGATACTGAGGAGAAAAGGGGGGTCTGATGGACAAAAGAGATTGCGATCGCGTCCTGCTGTCCTGAGTGTAAAGCGCGGCGAGAATGACATGGCGGTGGTAGGCGGGTTGCGGGGTCGAAAGCTGGAAAAGAAGACGAAAACCGGGGGGGAAGGGGGTTCCTAGGGGACAGAGGGGGGAGTGAAGCGACGACGGATGCAGTCGATAGAAATCCATAATAAAAGTAAGAATATATTTCTAGGGTGGAGCATTCAAAAGTGAGCAGTGAGGCGCTGTTGCATTTGGAGAGGGTGGGTAAAGTGTAAAGAGGGGAGAAGGGGGTGAGGAAAATGGGTCGGCTCCATAGCGATCACAAGTGGCTGAGAAGATCAAAAGCTTCTTAAAAAAACAAAGGTGAGTAGTAAGGGGTAGTAAGAGCCGAACTGAATGGAAGTTGGAGCCGAGAGCAATGGTACGCATGATATTTAAAGCGTCATGAAGGCGGCTGATAACTGGTACTCTACTTCATCGGGGTTGCTCGAAAAGAGGAGGTCAGCAGCCCAATAGATTTCAAAGGAGTGGGGGCGGGATGATGTCATGCTGAGGAGGTAATGGCAGGCATGAGGCTTAGATCAGTAATCTAAGTGTCGGGTTTTCTAGGGGGGGGGGGGGAGTCATTAGCTTTGGCAGTCGGCACTCAACAGAGATTACTGTCCTAACGGGAGCTAAGCGCAGCGTCACTCGGGCTAATAGAAGATCTTCGGGATAATCATTAGGAAAAAACCCTCTCCTCATTATAAAATAAGTATCTGAGAGGCGGTTTTAGGGTATCTGGAGTGAGAGAGTACGGCCCGAGAGAAAGAACTCTCGACGGCCAACCGTATCTGGGAAGAGAAAAGCTGGAATTCGGGACGGCGTAGAGGGTTTGCGGGAAAAATCATAAAGGTTCTGGCGTTTCATCAGGGCGGAGGATCGAATCGTGGGGAAGGCCTGTCTCTAATGGGGAAATTGGGCGGTACAAGAACAGAGAAACTTCGCATAAAGCTCGAAATATACCATTGGGGGGAAGTATCGGGAATGAGGATCCAAAGACCCTTATTACGTGCGTAGAGGTTTCGCGAAGGAAGGTCGGGACACTTGAGACGCCTTCGGGCGGCGCTGAGAGTAAGAAAAGGGAGCATATCGCGCCGGGGGTGCAGGTTTCGAACACCACGCAAGCCACACCTCCGGCGATGCTAACGGTTTTCGCGAATTAATTTCAAGAAAAAAGGGAACCTAAAGGGGGAGACAGGCGTCTCACTCAGAAGCCGGATGGTATTCAGACAGAAAAAGACGTTCAACCCGTCGTTGGATTTGTGGGCTTAGGCGCAATTTGAAGATGGGGTTCCCGGGGTAGGGTAAGAGGAGGCGAAGGTCGATGGGAGGAGAATCTCACGGGGGGTGGAGAGGGGTTGGAGAAGCGAAGATGATATGTACTTGATTAATGGACTTATTAGGCGTGGAGGGCATCGGGGCTGAAACTAAAGATTACTCGTTCTGCGCCCATCAGCAGATACTTCATGGGGGGCTCTTGGGGTCACATCGATGATCCGCTGAGAAATTTAACTCAAATGTATGTGGGGGGGGGGGGGGGGGGGGGGGGGGGGGGGGGGGGGCGACGGCGGAATGTTTGAATAGGGCGAAGAAGGGAGGTGTGCTCTTCTCGTCGGTAAAGCCGCATACGGGCATTAGTTCGAAAGTCTAGAAAAAAAAAAAAAAAAAAAAAAAAAAAAAACAAAAAAAAAAAACAATCCTATCAGGGGAATGGAAAGGATTGGAAAAGTGAAGGAGGAGCGGGAGGCCACGCACCGAAAAAAGGATTTCTACCTGTCTGAGCAGCGAGACGAGCGGCACGGGCTACAGGAGGGGGGTCATGCCAGGGGTAAAAGCAGAGGAGGAAGGGCTTCAGAAAGGAATGGAGGAGCGCGATCTGTTTTCATGAAACATAGAATTGGGGAAAACAGGGATCGGTCAAATAATCTTTATTCTGTGAAGGATATGGCGGCACAGCAGAGGAGAGAGTGACTCGGTGGAACGGATCACTTCATCGGCATTGTGGCCTAACGCCGAGAGAAGGAGCGCCTTTAACCTGGCGCTTCACAAGATAGAGGGAAAGGGGGTACAATTCTCCTTTTGGGGGGAAGACATCAGGTGAATCGGGATGATGTATGGGGTCGCAATTATCGTGTTAGGGGTGGGAAAGACATCTGCGTATAAAACCCTGCATTAACTGAAAATGGCGGTATATGGGCGAGTTCAAATCCGTAAGCTATAGGCATTGTCGGCTAGAAACGCGTAATTGAAGGGGAGGAGGCCGGGGGCGAAGTAATGACCCACGGTGCCACACGGCAATCATAAGGGGATACCGTCGGCGTGCAAGCGAAAAGGAGCAGCAGTTGCGCAACCTGAGAGAGGGAGGGAAAATAAAAAAGCTAAAAGGGCTTAGTAAGATGATGGTATATGAAGCAAGGTAGTTTCCGACCTTCCAGCGGTTGCTTTCCTGAGACAATGTGCTAGTCTTGGGGGTGAGAAGATGAATAAAGAAAGAGGAGAACGTAAGGACAGAACAGAAATGTCCATTACGCCTCAATCCTCTAGAAGGAAGGTGTACGGCGGCTAATGACACCTGGACCCACCTATTCACTTCGTGGGCGGCCCTATGGTTGTAAAGAGGGTTGGGTAATCCAGAAGAGGAGGCTCTGAAGCGAAGAAGTACGCGCAAGAAACGCTCATCTAGGAAGGCGCAAGAGGGCGTGGCGACGATGGCAACGTATTCGGTCCGTCGAAAAAAGCAGTCCAGGATGAACTTGCATCAGTAACGGCGTAAGAGAAAAAGAAAGGGGATCATCGCTCGACGGAAAGACATCTACTCCTCGATTCCGTGTACGGTTGTTGGTGGGTCGCAGGGGCAGGGGATATGGGAGTGGAAAAGGAACGGTACGAAAACGAAAATTACTTCGTCAGAGAGAAAGTTCTTGAAGAAAAGGCTGAAAATCGTAGGAAGGAGGCACCAGGAACTCTATCAGTGACTGAGCCACTGGAGTCAGTTATCTTAGAAGTGACATAATAAATCACGACCCAAAAAAGGAGGGGGGGAGAAAAAGAGAGGAGAAGAGGGGGGTGAATATGCGTAAATGTCAACGTGAATGAAAGTAACTGTTGGTCGCTGGAAGGGACTCTATTGGCCCGAACTGGGGGGCTAGCTGCAAGCCGCCGTATGAGAGGGGGGGGGATCGCGCCAAGGTATGAAACTCTCCAGAGAGGGAGAACGGGAGGGTGCAGTCGAGTACTTGAAGAGAGGCTATGTAGAAAAAATTTTGGGGAGAAGAGGGGGAACGAAATAGTAAAATGGGTGAATTAGGCGTCGAGGTCGCGTGGAAAGATACGGGAAAGAATGATTGCTACGGTGTTTCGGTCTAGGAGGCGGCTGGCGGCAGGAACATACGAATCTTAATGGCTGGGGGTCTTATTGCTTAAAGCAGAAAATCGAGCAAAACATAATTGTGGCGAGGAACACGCATGCAGAGCCCGATTCATGGTTGCACGTAAGTATCAGGAAGAGGCGGTTAGGCGGCTGGGAGGTCTATTGGAGAAAAGCGGGCGGAAACAAAAAGACTCGATGCGCAATCATCATAGAAAGATGCTAGGAGAAGGCGCAGGGGGGGTGGTAGTCAGCTCTGAGTGGGGAGGGGGGGGGGCGCCAAGATCATATCGTCCTGCCTTGAGTCTTGGTAGGAGGGGGAGATGCTAGCAGCTCGTTCTGGAAAGGGGAGAGAGGGAGTTGTGTCAGTCCTTGCCCTTTAGTAAGAAGGAGGAAATACTCAGGTGGCAAATATATGGCTGAAAAGATCTTTGTTCTTAATTTATGGGGACTCATGTCCTCTGGAGAGGGTGTATAGACATTTATAGCGTCTTTTGTGTCGAACGCGGTCAAAACCTACATTTGAGGAAGAATGGTGAGGGTAATGGCTGAGATAAGACATCAGTCTATTCGGATACGGGATAGGGAGGAAAATGAAGCAGCCGGGTCCGGGGGTCAGTGTCTGACGTCTCCAAGAGGAATTTACTTCGGCTCTGAAAATGAAACCTCTAAGAGATGGGGGAAATTCGTCGGAGCCTGGGTAAGTTTCGGGGAACATGGAAGAGACAATAAAAAACCAAAAAAGAGAAAATGCAAACAAAAAAGACAACCTCACCGATCTACAAAAAGGTAAGGGGCAGAGGCCTTGGAGTTGGGGTTCCGGTCATGTGTCGAGGTTTCGGACTATTTCAGGGCTGAGGGTCGGTAAGAGAAAGCAGCTATTTTCATGCATGATCAGATCTGGATCGGTGGCTCTTACCTGGATGGGAAGGGGAGTGGGACTGGATTTCAACGTCGGGGAGAGGGGGGGGCTGGGGGGCGAATCGCGCCTCAAAGAATTGGGTCGAAGGTCGGAAGTGGCAATGCCTGATAATGAGTCAAAACTTCAAAAGTAATTTTAGCAAAATAGTTGTCCAAATGAAGGGGCTGCAGGATGATTGGTCCGCGCTATGTAAGGAGGTGAGGATTTGACAGAGGGAAGGTCAGACAGGGCAAACGCCGCGTCGTGCGCTTGCGTTTAAAGGCTTATAAAAAGAAGCGTTCGGATAGGGATGCGTGTAGCGCGAGAGAAAAGAGGCTGTTCAAAAGTCTGCGAAAAGTCACGAAGATCGCCGGGTCCTTCAACAGTGGGATATCGAAGAATATGTGTCGCTCAGTAATCAGGGTAATTATCTTATTAAAGGGGGGAGGAGACACTAGGGACAGGGCCAGAGCCGACATGCTCTAATACGGGCTGACACTGGGGGAAAGTAAAAATCCAATACGAAACTCGCTCTTGCACACGAACATCCGCTGATCTGCTAGAGACCAGACGATCTTCATGGTAGAGGGACGCAGGAAAAGTACATTGATTGAAACAGCGGGAATATCTTCAGGGGAGGACCTATAACGTCGAGTAGTCTCGGGGAATTCAAGCGATCGGGCCTGCTCTGGAGGGAGACGGGTTAAACTATGGTTAACGGCTGGGTCAACCATGCAGAAGCCGAAGTACGCTCGATTGAGCGAATTTCGAAACTTTCTTAACACAATCTGGGGGGCTACTCTCTCGTGGTCTAAAGCTGCTTAAAAAATTCTCTAGTCTTGCCTGCCCTCATGGAATACAGGAGAGTTTATAAGAGGGGTCGATTCTCAGCACGACAGGGAGCCACGGTTTGGCCCGAAACGAGTCGTCATAAAATTCTCAAAGTGGAGAGCCGAAATCACTAAGGGAGGTGACAAGGAGGATGAACTCGCAAGGAGAAACCCTGCCAGTAAAACGAAGGGGCAGAGGGAGGAAAGGCCAGGAGGATGTAAGGAGGTATGGGGTGACTAGCTTGGAGATAGGGCTGGAGGAGTGATGAGAGTGCGGTTACCTTCTTGAGTGACTGTTCTGTGGGGGGTAGTGTCCTTGGGCGAATTTAGGGGGGAACACGACAACGCTGCTAAGGGGGGGGAAATTTGAAAGCCATGTCATAATCAAATACGAAGCGGTCGGGCGAAATCAAATCCAAAACTAAGACCGAATAAGCGTTAACAGAAAAGAGGGAGGAGGTTAAAGGGCTGTGAAGGCTTCGGGACTTGGACACTAGTAACGAAGGATGGGTAGTTGGAAATTCGGATTAGAGTGGTGGACTCAATACGTAAATAGGAGGGGAGAGCGAGAAAAAAACAACAAACGGAGGAATGTACAGAGAGAGATAAGGAACTGGAGGGGGGAAGAAAGGGATTTCCGGGAGTCACTGACTCTAAACATCCCAGGACTAAGAAAGATTACGTGAGAGGACAATGTGACAAACGGACTTAAACCTCGTGGGAGGTCAGTACACTTGTGAGTGGGGGGATTAAGGAACTCTACTCTCTGGCTTTACTGGGGGGAAATGCAGAGGGAGTCGCGGACGAAGAGCGTTAGGATCGGTTGGAGGGTGGGGGTAGGTTCAATTCAACCGTGGGGGGGGGGGGGAAGGGGGGGGGGCGGGGGGGGGGGGGGAGGGGGGGGGGGGCGGGGGGGGGGTACGCCTAAATCGAAGAGTTGAGATAGAGGAATCCGCTTGACATTCTGAACGAGAGAAAAAATGGATCTCGGAGAAGATACGAGCGGACAAACCCCCTCAAGAAGAAGCGTGAAAAGGCTTGTTTTCGGTTTACTCACAATCGTCTTCGTGCTATCGGCCGACGGCAATCGTCTCCATCCCGGACCGAGGTGGGCAAACTGGGGTCATCGTGGGGAGAAATCTTGGTTCACAAAATAACAACAAAAACGTTTGAGATGTTCCTCTTGTTTATTAGTTTTTCTTTCCTTTTTGTTTCCTTTTCATTAGCGGCGATCTAACAAGGGAAACTATGGGCTTGCTTGGAGAGAATGGAGGCTGCCTCTAGAATCGGGGAGCCGCGAGATCGAAATAAAAGGAAAGGGGGGGTTAAAAACATCAGCTCGTCAGAAGCCAGGAAAGGAGGCATTAAGTTGTGGAGGGCAGACCGAGGGTCAAACGCGCGGAAAAAATCTGGCAAAATGTCATGTTCTAGTAGCGGTATGCCGGAGAAGTTCGCTTTGGTCAGTGTCTCGAGGAAATCAGAGAGACGGACCGTGGGAAGTCATTAATTGAAAAGAGGCGCATCGGAAAAAACTCCATGGGATTCTTGGGAAAAGGAGAAGGGCAGTCAGAAGGGTGTTCTTGGGTGTGTCGCGTTATTCTAGCCGGTCTCGAGTGTTGATGTGTCGGGGGCGGAAAATTATTGATAGTTGTTGGGAACGGAATTGCGGCTGCGGCATTCTTTTATAGGATTTGAGACGGTGGAAAGTCGCAGAGTGCGATGTCTTTTCGGGGATGGAAAGGAAAGGAGAAGGATCGGGAACGGGCGTAGAGAGGTATTTCTGCGGATACAGAGGTACCTCGAAGGGCACTGCTGACCGTCAAACCCCCGTGACAGAACTTTACCCGCAAGCGGCGAAAAACGCGTGGGGGCTAATCAAGGAGAGGCGAGGAGCGCTAGGTAAAGACAAAAAGAAAAAGGCATTCAGCGGCTCTATAGGTGAGGGGAAGCAAAGAAAGGGAAAAAGATTACCTTGAAGACTGGATAGAGGAAATGCCACGCAGCGGTCGGGGGGCTTCAGACATATTTTCAGAGCGTTCTAAATCGGAAAAAGAGCGCACCGTGGGGCGGCCGTTGGCCGGTTCAAAAGTGTTAGGACAGGGCTGCCGAGAAAGAGGTATTGCGACTGAGAAACTTTTGGAAGAGAGGCTTAAGAAAGAATAGGCTAAACATCTGTTAAATATCATTCTGGCCAAAGCAGCACAGGAGTATGTGAAGATTGAAGTGGATCCGCTACGGGCTGGTGTCTCAGAAAGAGAATAGCGCACCCGTTTACGCACCCCTCGGCAGAATGAAAGAAAGAAAGTACAAGAGGGCCCGTGTGTGTCCGCGCATCCGGCCTGGGGGGCGTTGATGTTTCGGAGAAGTGAGGGAGGGGGGGAGCAGATGCTTGTTCACATTAGACTAGAAAAATTCTTGGGCATTAAACAATGTCCAGGTCGGGGAGCGATTTCTAAAAAAAAAAAACTCTCGGTGAGCGAGTAGGAAAGTGTTTGGACACAAAAAGCGAGAGGCCGATTAGACCTCTGGTAACCTCAAAAAAAAAACAAAAAAAATATTGCCAATTCGGGGGGGGCGCATCTACAGGGAAGGGGAGGGAGAAAGGTCTAAAAAAGCGACGCCTTGTACAGCAGGAAAGTGTGGAAAATGTCGAGCCAAACATTACAGAGGGAGGGAGCGGATTGAAGGGCGCTATGGGGAGAAAATAAAGGGGCCGAAAAAAGAGAGGTCGATCGAGCAGGTAGGCAATATAGGAGAAGACCGGACAGGTCCTATTCTTAGCTCCTGGAAGGGAACTGAAAACAATCGGTATGCTGAAAAGGAGCTCTGTAGGGAATGCACGCTTCTTACCCAAGAAGTCTGATCGTGTTCGGCTCCGGGGGGAGGTTAGCGGGTAAGACATCGGGAGAATCTAGCCTTATGAGAGAGGAAACCTAGAAAAAAAAAAAGGCTCACCGCTCAAACCGTGAGTTGGCGACGATTGTAATATCGGAAGGAGGGAAAAACGGAGTAGTCCCGGGCCATTATTGCTGCGACGAGGAGCATCTTGAGACTAGGCGCGGGAAAGAAACACTGAAGACGTCGAGATGAAGAAATAGAGGACCCGGTGGGAAGCAGGGAGAGCCGCCCTAGAACGGAAAATGAAGTCGTGCGGCTGGGCTTTTTTCTGGATGAAAGTGCGACTTCAGGAACAGGGGAGGCCACGGGGAAGGAGGGGATGCACTGCCGACGCTAGACAGCTCATGGCAAAAAAGAGGAAAAAAGGAAAGATTGATGATGAATAGCGTTAATAGGGTAATGGGGCATCGTCCCTGGGGGGGCCAAGCCGAAAAAATTGTAAAAAGGGGGTAGGGGGAAAGCCAGGAACGGACGTCTCCGTGATCGGCTTCTCGCGCGATAAACAGGGCGGCATGCGGCGAGGAAAGGGGGGGAGCGATTGTCGGCGTTGCGCTGAGGGCGATGGAGCCAGGCGGGGAGGATCAGACCAATAAGGATAGGGAAGAAAGGGATCTGTCGAAAAGATCTCGGCAAAGGACGGCCAAAAATGCACCTTGTGCGGGGTGGGGAGGAGGTCAAGGATGAAAAAAGAGCATCAGATGGAATGCTTTTCAAGAAGAGAAAAAATAGGGGGGGAAAAGGCTAGGACTCTTATTTGGTCACCGTCATGAGAAGGGGGGACAAGGAGGGAGCGTCGGAGATCGGTGCTCAGTGGGGGTAGGAGCAAGTCGAGCAGGCTCTCGAATATCAAGGAGGGGAAAGGGCTCGTCTACGACTCAGGGTTAGGCGTCTTAGAACTCAGGCGGAAGAGAAAGCAATCCAATGCGCTGTCAGGTTGTCTCGCTGAGACGCGGTGCTGGAAAGCGAGCGAATGGCGGCGAAATCGTCCGGCGGTCCAGAGTGGAAGCGCCGTTGGGTGGCTCAGGACGGCAGAAAGGGAAAAAATCGCCGGGTCCGGAAGTGATATGGGGGCTAAAGAGTACGGTATAGCGGACTAGGGGGCACAGGGGGCTCGGCACACGCTTGGGGGACGGTGGAGGTCCTGGCAGATGGGAGACACAGTATACATGAATATTTCTCAGTACGCAGGCATACGGGGCAGGGCTTAGAACAACCACTGCTAAATTGGGAGTAAGAGCGGATGGAAAAGAGAAACATAGGTCCGGGCACAGTGAGACGGGGGGAAGTGCATCAATTCCTTATTAGATTCCAGGCAAGGGGGAAGAGGGGTACTAACGAAACAGTCTGTTTCCGGGGTCAGATGCTTGAGTGATTTCTCTTTATTGAAAAGGAGCAAAGGGATTTTCTGGGCCGCAGTCCATCGGGCCTGCGGTAAGAATCGGGGAAAGCTAAAAGGGAAAAATCGCGTTTTCAACGGTGCCTGTCGCGAATTGAAGGGGAAAGGCGGTGGAAAGTTTGTCATTCCGATAAGGAAATTTCTGCAAGCGGGGAAAAAACCATGTGGTGGTCTTTTTAGTGAAGCTGATCATGGATTTTCTGCAAAGAGACTGAGAAAGAGGGTGGATGCTGCACGAAAAGGCCGAGACGCAGGCACCCGTAGAGCTCACCGCCAGTCCGCGATTGCTGGTACAGGAAAAGTAAAAGTAGCGACCTAAAGTAAGGGGGAAACGGTCAGGCCGAAGATCGGCTGGGGGCAAAGACCCGTGCTCAAAATCGACTTATCCTTGGGAGGAAACAAGAGACTGTCAGGAGGGAAAACTCCAAAATCATAAGGTAATTTTAAAAAATACGAAAGTGCGGAAAGAGGGAAACAACAGCTGGAAAGGCTATGCGCCTGTCACGAAACCGTATTTCGCAGAGGAGACGAGGATCGGGGTCTTAAAGAAGGGATGTAGAAGGAGGCGCCGCTAAAGACGCCATATTGTTTGCACCTCTGTGGAAGAATGCAGGACGGAACAAAATTCGCTCATCCGTTTTGTCTAGACCATACGAGAAAAGGAAGGGGTCGTACAGAATCTGCCTGCTGTAGAAAAGGCTGGGCTGCTCTTAAATTTAGAACGCGGAACTAAACATCAAGCCGCCTAAGGCGACTTGGATTGAGGCGAATCGATACGATCCTTTGAAAACAACGCATCTTTATATGTTGAGCTTACTAGAGGCGAAACTTAGGGCGGGTCCAAAGCAGCCCCGAACCAGTGCATTGCCTGTCTATCCTGAGAGGGGGCGGTTATTGCTGAAGCAGAAAGATGAAGAAAAGCAGGGCTTTTGTAGTGAATAAACTTCTTGACAACAGAAAATGCAAGCAAAACTTTCCACTGAGGGGGGGGGGGTGCTTATAAGTGCTTCGCTTCCATATCGCTGGAAAGGCGTTCTCGAAAAAAAGCCTGGTCGCTAGGGGAGTCTTTGAGAATTCGAAACTGGTAGAGTTGGAAGAGGTGTCTTGGGTCGAGGAGGTTAACGGGGGCGGCTGCTTTTCGGGAAGCGGGGAAAAAAAACCGGTTTCTGTTTCAAGGAGTTTGTGTAGGACGTGCCGGCGGGGGTTGTATCTAAGCGTACTTACCATTATCAACTTGGGAGGGAGGACGAGAGTGGGAAGGGAGGTGGGAAGGGGTAGAGTGGGGTGGGGAGGGGGTAATCAACAGCTTAAAAAAAAGCAAGGGGAGGGGCATCTACGACGAAAGCGGGTGAGGGGAATCGGAAACAACCACAAGCCAATCATGTGAAACCCACCGCGGCTTCGCTGGCGGAAACAGGGGGAGTGCAGTTCAAAAAAGGGGGGGGCTCTAAGGAAATGTGGAGGGGGACAGGTCGAAGCGCAGGGTTCGGAGCAGCGGCGACCCGTGTGTCTGGATAGTCAACACCCACGGAGGGGGGGGTGAAGGGAAGAAAGAGAAGAAAACTGAGGGGGGGGATCCTCGTACGCCACTAGAGAAGGGCAAAAAGGGAAGGAAGTACTGAATATAGAAAGAAAACTCTAGGGAAGGAAAGTCCCTGCGGGGGGGATTTGAAGTGCCAAAGAGGGAGGCTGAGGGGGGGAGGAATATCGCCGACAGCGCTGGTAAGTTGGGGATGGAGAATAGTCGAAAAGGGGGGAGAAAAATTGTTCTCGGGGACACAAGGAGTCACTCGCCTGGGCTTCTGAGAGGAAAAAGAAGAGGGGGGACGCGCGCGCGCTCTCGGACAGAATCCGGACCCGCTCCCTCGTCGAATAGTAAAATATCTAGGAGGTTTCAGTGGAACGGCGCGCGCGTTCCCAAAACAAACACAACAAACCCCCGCCACTCACGAACAAAAAAAAAAAAAAAAAAACCAAAAAAAAAAAAAAAAAAAAAAAAAAAAAAAAAAAACCCAAAAAAAACAGCGGTCAAGAACTTCTTTCTCTCAAGGGAAGGAGAAGCGAAAAGGGGCTGGCTGGGGATGTTCGGGCATATCACTCTTTTCGAGGTGGGAAAGAATTCGGAGAAATCTGAATACGCGCGAAAGCTGTGCGATGGGGGGGGGAATGGGGAGGGGGGAGATGTAAAGCTCAGAAAAGACTTCTTCAGTCTATGATCTCGGGACAGAGGAATGGTGGACATGGAATGCCGTCGGGCTGCAAGCAAATTTCGCGCAGAGGCTCTGGGGGGGATGTTCAAAGGGGGGGGACGGAAGAGCGTGAAAGTAGCTCTTCAGCGAGGCGTCAAGGAGATCGCTTTCGGACAAATTATCTTCAAGCGCTTTGCAAAAGAAACAGGGAAATCTACACTTTTAATCATTAATTGCATATGAGGGGAAAAAAAAAGGAGGAACAGACATGCAGGTGTTCAGAGGGGCGCTCCAGGTCACGTGGGACTCGAAAGGACCAGGGAGATCAAGGCGTTGATTTGGGCTTGGTCATGGGAAAAGTCTTGAAGCTGTTTTTTTCCTTGGTTGCGCGGGCGCTGTAGCTAGCTTCTCACGGAGGCACCAGAGGGGGGGGCAAGAAAGGGAACGTAAAGCTTTTGCGCTGTGATGACGGCTGCGAGGCTTTAGCAAGGACGGGAACTGAGAATGGAGGTCTGGGATCCGCACCCTAAATAAGAACAGAGGCGAGGCTTGTCTGTCCTGGCCGGGGGGTCCTGCAGAGGGGCGAGGTAACACTGCAAGCTACGCGGAAGGGGCCTTAATATGACGATTCAAAAACTCGGGGTTTCAGTAGAGGCTTAGATGGATCTAGACAAAAAAAGATGGGGGGCGCGAACTTGCGCATCATAAATTTCGCTATATTTGAAAAAAAAATTGGGGGGGAAAACGGAGCTGAAGATTGAGGGAGATCAAGGCAGGCACGAAAACGTCGCAGGGGACAGGGTTTCGTTATTCTTCTATCGGGTGACAGGAGAATCAAAAATGGGGGGGAGGAGTGCTGTTTTAAGTTGAAGGAAGGGATAGGAGGAAGCCTCTGAGGGTTTTTAGTATTAACTTTTCTAAAGTTCATACATGACATAGAATTAAAAATTATATCTTATAACCCAGAGAAGGAGAGTGATAAAAGACTCTTGGAAGGCGAGGGTTATGGAATGGGAAAGAAGCGGGGGGGAAATTTGGTTGCGCAGGTCCTTTTTAATTAACAAGGCCGTCCGGTGAAAATGAACGATGTCCAAGATATGGGCGCGTAAATTACAATCTCGGGGGGGGGGGGGGGTCCTGTAAGAGGGCCTGGGGGGGGGGGGGACTCTTCTTCTTCTATTATGTAGGTGGTGAAAAAGTGCTTTATGGGGATATTGGGGTGCTTCTACCAATATCCATAAAGGAAAAGTCTAGGAAGTCTTTACAAGGGAGGGGGTCGAAACCGGGGATGGAGGAAAGTGAGAGGCATGGGCATTGTCTATACAAAAAGCGGGTGCGGGTGTTTCGGGGAGGGGAGTTCAGGGAGACAGGAGAAGTCACAGGGACCATGCCAATTTTCAAAAAAAAGAGCGTAGGCGAATCTATCAACGGGGGGACGCTGGCAAAAATTCGGAAAGGGAAGAATGGGTCAAACAGCACGTGCTCTTCTCCGTTTGCACTGAGACAGCTTATATATGGGGGGAGAAATGTTGAGGGGGCAAAGATGAAGCCGGGAACTCGTCTTGAGCAATTTTCATTTCTCTCACTGGCAGAAAAGCGACTTATTAAGCCGGAAAATATCGAACCCAGTCACGGTCCTCACTCTACTTCGTTTGTCAAAGGGGGGGACCGTGAAAGCTTGAAAAAATCAGTTCTTGATATTTGGGGGAACTTTACCTTGTGGTTGTATGTGGGGGTAAAAAGGAAAACGACTAAAATCATCTTGAGGAGCTGCAAAAAGACCGACAAAAAAGAGAAACCGCTGCCTCAAAAGTCTGGCGGGAGAAAAATTTCTTGGGGGGGGGGGGGAAGGACTAAAAGTCTTCGGTGTACGTACATGGGAGAAGTATGGGGCAAAATGCTCTTCAGCGGGGTGGAAATCGAAGAGAAAAAAAAAAAACGGCTAAACGGGGGTACTCCCGAAGAGAACTTAAATGCGCAAGGTAGTTCCTGGGAGACGGGGTCGGTTGATATCAAGAGTCGGGTGGGGGGGGCGCTTAGGTGTCCTACCAGGGCTTTCAATGGTCCAGGAAAGTGGGGGGGGGTTTCAAAAAAGGAGTCCTCACATGGGGAGTTCATGCCGGCGCTGGACTAAATAGAGGAGGAGTTCACACACAACTTATTATTTCGAAATAATAATTTGATGTATTAATCGTAACAGAAATGGGCCTGCCGTCTTTTTGGACTCTTGTGACAGGGGTTAAAAAAGGACATAGGGGGGGAACCATAAAAGTGGTGGCAAAACAATGAAAGAAAAACCGTAAAGACGGAATAACGTCGTCAACGGAATATCGATCGTCTGTTCTGCTCTTAGGTGCGGGGGCTTTGGTAGGAATTTTCGCTGGGGTCGGGTGAGTCCCATTTAGGGGAATCGGAGGCAATAATGCCAGGTGATCAACATTTCTCCGGGGGTCAAACGATACAAAAAAAATCAGGGTCCAAAGCACAGTTGCGGTGGGTTTAGAAGTCTTGGGTTTCGTGGTGAGGAGGAACATGGTCACGGATGGCTGATGTTAAACCACATCGAAAACATAATGCAAATAACCTCTCGAAATTGATTGGAAGGACCTTGAATTAACTAGGGGGCCGTATAAGGGGATGACTGTGAAGTTATGAGGGTGCGGGAGGGTGGGCGTGGGGGGCGGGTTCATTTGCTGAATGGTGCTATCTCAAGGCGCGGAGAAGCAAGTAAAGAAAGAAGCGGTGTCTGCCTAAGGCTGTTCGTGATGGAACGATAAACGTTTCGCTTACTAGAAGAGAGGATGTCCGGGGCTAGAAGAGGGGGGGAGGAGGGCGGACAGGAAAATTTTCAGACTCGTGGTCTCATCTTTCAGATGTCGAGGAAAAAAAGGGGCACGGGATGGTCAGTCATTGCTTGGGTCAGGGGGAGAAATCGGGGTTATCCAAGGGGAAGCAAGAAAAAGGCAGGCCGGGAGTTTGGAATAACAGAACCGCACAGTTGGGGGGGGACTACTGAAGGTTAAGGGCCGGGGGGGGCAGGGTACTGGGTCAGAGGAGAAAACAAAGGGGAAAAAGATACGATAATGGGGCAAAAAGACAGATCTCCGGAAGAAGGGGAAAAGAATAGGGGGAGGAAGGTGGGGAATGGCGACGTCTATATTATTTCCGAAAATAGTCATGGGTCAGCGGCGGGGCCGCACTTTGAAGGGCTCGGCAACAGGGGGAGCTATCTTATCTTTCACGAGTAAATACGGAGTCAGTCATGCAATTTAGAACGGGGGTACGAGTGTTTAAGCAAGGGAGGGGGAAGTGAGGAGTTATGAAAAAAGTTTGTGTCTTTAGGAATAGAAGGTCAGGCCTTCCTATGATTGTCTTAATGCACGCCGGGGGGGGGAGGTGCGATCTCCTCCGGGCATAAGGGAAATTGGAAACGTGCTGCATGCAAGATAAGGAATGGAGAAAAAAAGTTTACACAACGGTGTGTCCATGGAAGCTTCATTGTTTGGCGGGACTGATCAACGCCGCTGATTGCTGGAATTAAAGACGTACTTACACGGCGGCGAAGTAGGTCTACCGGAAGGAAGTTTACTGATTACCCTGACAACGTCTCGGAGCGCGGGATTGTTAATTTCGCCTCCTAACTAGGCAAAAGAAGCCGGAGGAGGAAGGAGGGGTGTGATGAAACGATAAGAAGCTTTCTGCGAGCAAATGATCCAGTATATCCTGACGGCGTCCTTGAAAGAAAAGGGGGCGAATGAGTCAAGGTGCTGTCGCGAGTCAAAAAAGCTGAAAATACTAGGGTTAATTGAAAGGACGAGAGGAACGGGCGGGCCAGGGGATAAAGAGGCAAACAGCGTCAGACATTTGGAAAAAAGGGGCAGCCTAAAAAGAAACAGAGGGATGTTAACTTCATTCTGCGAGACAAGAAATCCAGGATTGATGGGGAAAAGGGCAAGAGAGCCCGAGAGGGAGTATACTCATGCATTTGGGAAAAAAGGGGGGGGGAGGGAGGTCAGACCGAAAAAAATTACAAGGTTTAACTGACTCTCGCTCTGGGCGTGCCGAGCTACTTCCTAGAAAAAAAATGTGGATTCGAAAGGTGCCTCCTGCAGGACTTCGCTGGATCGCTGATCGATGGGGTATGGACAGTCCCCTTCAACACATATAGGCAAGGGCATTAAAGGGAGAGTTATTTAGTGCTTCAGAGAAAAAATCTTATCAATGGTTAACAACAGATTCGGAAATTGGGTTTAAATGAGCGCGGCATCGAATGTCAGGGGTCGGGTTTTGCCTTACCACAGTGGAGTGGGTCCCTTTATTAAAATTGGTACGCGCACAAACGCAGTCATATCAGTGTTTGGAAGAGGGAACAAATATTCGTGGCCGTTTAAAAGGGGTCTTGGCCAGTCGTGAGTCTAGGGGGACAGCGGGAGGGGGTTACGCGTCGGGAGGAACTTCTCCTGTTTCATGACCTTCACTCTCGAGGAGGAAGATTATACTGGGCTTATAGGTTATTAATGGGGGGGTATGGTGAAACCTATAGCTTCTAGGGGGAGGGGGGGATGCAAGAGAGGACACGAGGGGAAAAGCTTCCTTTCTGTGTGGACCGTCGGTGGTAGGCAGGTTCTGATGGTGGCTTTTGTGTTGATGTGCAATTGGGTGCAGGAATGTGAGAGAGACTTTAGTACTACTAGTCATATCCGTTTTCAACGACATTGGACGACCGATTTCGGGTCGAACTACTAATCGAGTTTCTTTGTTAAAGGTGACATCAACGGGCACTGTTAGGGGGTTTAGGGTTGGAGACGACCAAGTCTTGCGGTGGCCTGGGATATGTCGGGGGTGTGCGAGTTCATAATGGCGAAAAGTAGGGGGATTTAGGCACATCTTTCGGCGGGGGGGTTCTTAGTGAGGATATCAGGCATGTGGTTAGGGATATAATCTATAAACAGGAATACAGCGATCGGAAGGGAAAAAGAAGGGAAGAATGTTAACTGTAGGGAAGATGAGTGGAGCCAAATGCTGCATTACAACGTTCGAGATAGAACCGGGACAAAGACCCGCAAAAAGGGCTTAGAAAGAGCTGGGGTGTAAGCAAAATGGGTGCAGGGGTCATGGGGTTCATTATATCGGGGTCTCGAACATGACTTCTGTTTAGGGCGGCGTCTGAATCGGAGGAGACGGGGGTGAGGTCTGTTTCTCTTCGGGAAAGCAGGGGCAGAGCAGGAACCATAATCTGATCTCCGCTTAAATATGTGGAAACCATCTGAAGGGGTCCTGAAGCGCGGGACTAAAAGGTACGCCAGATCTTCCTCGAATGTCACTTCGAAATTACCTATCTGGGGGGCTCGGAGGGGTGGTGGCTTTGGATCTCTCTCTATGCATACGTGAATGATTGGGGAAAGAATTCGCGGGCTCAACCGGACTGTCGAACAGTGGGAATCGTGTCGGGAGGAAGAGGGTGAATAGAATTATCCAAGAGGGGGCTTAGTGGAAGAGTGTCAAAAAAGGGCTGATCACAAAGGGGATATGCTGAGACAAATTAGTTCTGTAGGGCTAATTGGGCGGGGAGGGGGGAAAGAGGAGAGAGCGTTCTGCTCTGATAAAAGGGCTGTTGAAAAGGCAAGAGGTGTCCAGGCGCGGGGCAGGCCAAAAAAAAAAAAATAAAAAATCCGCTAGTCAGAATGAATGGGGGGGGAGCTATGGGGAGTGAAGCGAGCGCGAGCGGGAGGAGGGGGGGGGAAGGAAAAAGGGATATTCGCGGTCGCGCTCGGTAAGAGTGCGAGAGAAAAAGGTGGCGAAGGATTAGAGTGTCAAGATTCCACCGGGCATATCTGTGGCAGAAAAAAGAGCGGGAGGGCGCTCTTCGCATCAAAAGTGATTTTATAGAGGATGAAACTATAATATTGATCAAGGAGTTGTAGGGGTTCATGGGACAGGCTGAAATGTCTGTAAGGAGGTGGGGACCAGTTTGGATGCGCGGCATCGCACTTTGCTGAAGTCGGTCATTACCAAGGTACGCTTGGGAACGAAAGTAGCTTACTGTGTAGGAAGGTGATTAAAGGGAAGGACTGATGAATTTTGTGAGGGGGAAAGGGATTTAATAAGGCGTATGCGGAGGAGTAGCTCTGTTTAGCCCATTCGAAGGAAACTTTCAAATAGTCGGACTTTGGGGAGCCTTGATACACGCTAAGAGCGGGGAGTCTTTTCCGTCTTTAAATAGTAAGAAAAGTATTCTGAAGAGTTATAATTGCCATCAAAGAGGAGAAAGGGGAGGTTGGCGGCATTCGCAGTGGACATAAAAAAAAAGAGGTGGGGGGGGTTAACGGAGCGCATTCATTCTCTCAGTGGACACGTCCTTCAAA
>Ga0179593_1511341_pt1 | contig 26680 bp, 25 predicted proteins | sample CZODoug2_1_08_16_FD_185931 | JGI IMG/M metagenome (GOLD analysis project Ga0179593, IMG submission 185931) | Vadose zone soil fungal communities from Angelo Coast Range Reserve, California, USA - CZODoug2_1_08_16fungal (PacBio error correction) | ecosystem: Environmental > Terrestrial > Soil >...
AAGTCGACTTCGGGTCCTGCGGAGGAAGAAAAAGGCGTCTCGAATCAGCAATTATGAGCCGTGCACGCAAATTGACGCGTCTACACAAAAAGGAAGAAAGGACGGTTTCCCAAACATCGAAATAGGTACTATCTCTAAAGGCCGGAAAGTACGAGGAAAATGGAGGGCTCTCCGTGAGGGGCGGGTTGGAGTGAGAAGATCCTCTGGGCAAAAGGAAAGCCGGGAAAGGGAAAAGGGGAAATAGCTCCGACAGATTTCCCGGGACCTGCCTTATCGAGACCAAAGCTGAGGGACTAGTTCAAAAAAGGGAAGGAACTGGGGAGAAGACAAGGAAGAAGGGTTCAGGGATTTGCAGCAAGCGCCAGCATGGTGGTGTCCGGCGGAATCTCTTCTTCGGACCGGGAAAGCGTCCATTCTTGGGCGGGGGAAGAAGGAAAAAAACCTGGAAAGAACTCGTAGTGTCTACGGGCGCGATAGCGAATTGGGGGGCCAAGCCGTATCTTTACCTGAGGAAGGATTCTGCCGCGAAGGGGGGGGCCAGATTGAAAAAACAAATCAGAAAGATAACATTCACTGGGTACGCGAAGTAAAACAGTAGGGCACCTTTTTGTGCCGCGACATTTGGAGAAAAAGCAGACTGCCAAGGGAAACCTTGGCATACGACGCCAGATCGAAGGCCTACCTAAGTAGGGTGGTCTCAACTGTAGCTGTCCGCGCGTTGAATGGGGAGGAACCTCATTCCGAAGTGGGGACCATAGAGGAAAAAAAAAACACACATGGTCTCGAGGAGAGGAGCGGGCTTTCAACGGGTTGGCTCAACAGACTAGGACGGTTTTGTCCTGTTTGGTCAAAAAGGCTCCTTGGTGAAGCTTCTACGGGTTCTTCTCGACATGCACGGTCAAAAAAAAAAAGAAACAGCGCGGGGCGACTGCTGGACAACCGGTGCTCGTCACATGGCGCTTATACATTGGCCGTGCGATTTGGGGAAGTGCAAGGGACCAGGAGAAGCTTTCGCATTCCAGGAGATACAGCGCGCTGGTTGAAGCAGTAAAGGGATGTTAGGCAACGACAAGGGGCAAAGTAAGGAAGGCAGAGGGAGAACAGGAAGAGAACAAAAGGAGAATTGACGGCGCGTAAATGCCGGGAGTGAGTGACGCTGCCTACCGGAAGTGGCTTAATGTGGGGGGAGGACGTTTTGAAGGGGGGGACATAGGGGACCCAATGTACGAATGAAGATATGGAAAAAAGGAGAGATTAGAGATCTCGGTCAGGAGAGAGAGTGAGAGAGGGGGGTGTCTTGCTCCTTATAAGCGGCCTAGAGGGGAGAAGTTAAAACGCAAAAGTTAATCCTTCATGAAGTCGCGGTCGACCACTCGGACCAGACGGATGGCCCCGGCCGATTAGAAGAATTTTGCAGGTCCGCACGTTAATCAAGGGGAAAACGAAGAAAGCCTATATCTGGGATTGGAAAAGCTCGGACAAGAGACGTCCGAGCGCTAACTGGACGACACGTCTCACTCGGTCAGCCTCGGAGAGCGTCAAAAGTGCTGAGCGATGCGAAAAGGGCGCCTCTCCAAAGCCCTCGGCATGGCTTTGGCAAGAAGGAGATCTCCTTTTTTTCTAACTGCAGCGGTAACTGGGAAAAACGCGGATAGGACGGGGAGACGAAATCCTACATCAAGGGACAATAGGGACCCACTCGGGTCCTGAGAGAAGGCGTCTGCGTATTGACATATGGAGGGGGAAACGACTGACGTCGGGGCATTGAGTGGGAGGGATTTACAAGGGAATGCAGCAACGGAAAAAAACAAACAAACAGTCAAGGAATAAGTCGTCCGATCCTCTCTTATCCGGGTGACAGATCTCTCCTTGAGGGGGAAGGGAAGCAGAAACAGGGAAACACTCCACTTCTCTGTGAATACGAAAGACAGAAAGCTTGGAAGTCAATAGGGTGCCACAAAAGGGTGTCCAAAACTGCTTTGAAGATAAAGTACTTTTGTTTGTGACAACAAAAAAAAGAAAAGAGAGACTATACACTTGAGGTAGACCGAGGATAGACATGGTCATGGTCTCTTCCAAAAAAGAAGCATTTTCTCCGTGAATTGGCTGAGCGTGAAAAGCTACTCGGGAGAAAAACAGAACATCCGGAGCAAGGAGTGATGATCCGCTTCGATCGGATCAATACCTTGGAAAAAAAGACGAAATCGTTCACTCCTGGAGGGTACACGGGGGGAAGGGAGGATCGTCATGGGGGAGGACTTCTCCGAGGGAGAAGAAGGCGTCAGGAAGCATAACAAAAAGATGAGTGCAGTTCGTAGGAGATTCAAGGAGGAAGAAACTACAGAGTGCTCCTCAGGCGAACCTGTGAAAACCGGGCGCACGGGGGAGCTTCAGAAGGAAGACTGGAGGAAGGTAATTCATTACGACACGTCTCGTCGGGGGAGGAGGGAGGCTATTCAGGGTATGGAAAAAGCAGAGGATAACAGACATCCCGAGCCTCATCTTCCTCATGAATTGCGCTACAGGGGGGGGGGAGAAATTTTTTAGGGAAGGGAGAGAGACAAAGTCTTGGGGGGCTAAGAGAGAAACGACGGGGGATCAACTCAGTAGCAGAGTCAGGGTGAAGGGTAACCTCCAATTAAACTGTCCTGGCTAACTTAAAAAAAAAAGGGACATGAAGGTGAAGGCTTACTATATTGGTAAAGGTAGGCGGAACCATAACTGCAGCACATCGTGCCGGTAGGTCTATCCGGCCCAATATGGGAAAAACTGCGAATTCCTCTAAACCGGAAGAAGTTGGGGGCTGTGGAAAAAAGAAGACTGATCACCCGGGAGGCAGTAGGTGCGGTGAACAGCGCTCGCAGGGCGGCAATGCGTTAGTCTGCCAAAAGAAAAAACCCCAAAAAAAAACCCAACCCCCAAAACAAAAAAAAACCCGACAAAACGGGAGGGCTGTAACGGGGGGGGGTGGGGTGGAGGTACATTGGTAGGGTTTACTGCGGAGGATTCTCGAATGGCGATGGCGCGAGGATTACTGCTATACACGTTGAAGCTTAAAGAAAAACCTGACGTAGAAACGTAGGAGGACGAGTGAGGGGGGCGTTTTGGAGCGGACGCCTTAGCGGACCTCGCCAGTCTGGGGGGGGAGGAACATTGCAAGGGTTCTAGGGAGTATTACGTTGGCTGGGCAGAATACGTCAAGATACTTACAAGAAGAAATAAGTCACCAGACTACTAACGGAATGAACGTCAGTATAGTACCGAATCCCTTTCGGCTAAATACTTCCTAGGACTCTGAGATTCGGAGGATAGTAGTAATTTAGGCGAGGGGACTGAACTTCATCAGAAAATCGGCCGTACTACAATCCCACTCCTTCCACATATTAGAGTGGGAGACTGAAGAGAAAGAGTTGATCTCCGAGCATGTGGCGGAAGTAGGAGAAAATAGGGACCGAACCGAAACACGGGCACCGGGGTCCGAAGAAGGGGGACATATTAGAAGACCCTGGTCTACAGCATGGAAAAAACACCGCTGGTTCTATACAGAGGAGGGTGAACAGATGGGCCGGGGACCCAAGACTAGGTTCCTTAAATCTTAGTAAGGGGTTTCATGATGGGCGTCTACGGTTAGTTCTCAGCCATCCTGTCAAGTAGATGAGGGGAGCTGAAAACCGTAAGAAAGCAAGAATTCAAAAGTGACCCGTGGGATCTTTACTAAACCCGTCGTTTTTCGCCGTTCGAATGCATAGGGAAACTAGTGGATTGTCTGCGAGGGCTTTTGAACCTATAAAAACAACGTGGGCCTAAGAATGCTGTGGCTCTGTCTTCGGAGAGAGAGAAAACCCTAAAGGATGAGGAGGGGGGATAGTAGTTAAATACGAAGACCAGCATAGCAAGACCGGACCGAATTGGAAAACACAGCCCCCTATGAAGAAAATCAGGGGGGAAGAAAATAGTACTTGAAAAAGGGTCAAGCGCCGGGTTGGATCAGAGAGAGAGCTCGGTTGCCCTGGGATTGGGGGGGCTTTTGAGAATCGAGCTATAGCGTGGACCGGAGGATCGGTTGGCCGATTTCTCCCAACAGGCAGTTCTTAAAAGGCCAAAAAAAACCTAAAGAAAAAGGGGTGACAGAGAAGGAAGTGCTGGGGTCGTTAGTAAACATCGGGGGGGTCTCCAACGCGATCTAGAGAGGTAAGCCTCCCGAGGTAAAAGGGAAGTTTTAGGAAGGTACAAGTACTATTGCCCGACGCCACCTTCCCGGCAGTGATGTTAATGTTTAGGAAAGGGAACGCTTTGAAAAGGAGGATAGTTCACTCGGTCATTAGGGCACGTGAGCGAAAGTAATGGGCGTTGGGGGGCACAAAGGTCTGGGAGTGCAATCACCTTCTTGTCTGCGCTGAAGTGTAGGAACGATGTATCGCAAATAACTACAGAGCGAAGCTCTTCCGTAAGGGGAGAAAAAAGTCGTTTATTCATTAACGAGTGTCGGGTCCTGCCTTCGACGAGGGGTCTCGTCTTACAGGGAGGGGGGAAGGACTACAAAGAACAGGATAAAAGGCGGAGCCCATTTTCCAAGGCAAAAGAAAAAAAGTCTCGAGCAAAGGTCTAGAGCCCGCGCTGCTGCATACTGGAAGATTCACACTCCCGGCGATGGGCTAGAGGGGAAAGATTGTACGGAATAGATCCCGATCGATAAGTCCCGTGAAGGGACCTCGGAGGGTATGTGGCAAGTGAAAAAGACGAAAGCCCGAAAAGATTAACTTACGGTGGTTTCGAGGCCGGGTGTCGGAGAAAACAAAGGGGGAGAAGGGGGACGCTTCAGAAAAAAGGGAGAAGAGTCCGAAACTGGCTATTGAGAGAGCCCTGCGTCTAGAGCAGAGCTACCCGAAATTACCGCCAATCCTCACATACAGGATGTCCTTCATAAGCCGATCTCTGGGGGGGGGGGATTAAGGGCACCAAAGTGTGCGTCCAAACCCGAACGGGACATAGGGGGGGGGGGGGGGGGGGACGTCCGGTATTGGGGGAAATACCACTTCAGGAGGGGAGGGGAGGAAAGCATCGCCCTTAAATGCTACAACCAAAGACGTCCATCGATGTGCGGGTCCGCGAACAGCTCGTCCGAGGGACAAGGAAAGGAGAACTCGAAAAAGAAAGGAGGGTCCGTGACAGGAGGATGCCTTTCTCTGAAGGAGACCGGCGAAGGGGGAGGATAACACTCTGGGCGGCTCGTTTTGGTCGCGCCGGGAGCAGGGGGGAGAGAACTGTAAAAAAAAATGGAGCGCGTATCGCTGAGGAATGGGAGAGCACGACACAGGACCAACGGTCGAGTTCGGAGGAGGTGCAACAGAAAAAGGCAAAAGAGCCCGGGAAAGGGTGAAAGAGGGTGGAGAGGAAAAACGGGAGGTGGGCACATGAGGATCATCGGTGTGAGGTTCGTTCATGGGGAAAGGGAAAAAACTTTCGAAGGGACGATAGCGATCGGTCGGTCTCGAAGGCGGAGTGGTGCTTACTCCCGGGCCTAAAGACTAAGGCTGCCGGTCAGGACAAACTGCGAAAAAGGCCGGAAGAGGAAAAAACGGAGACCGAACTGCATTGTCGAAGGAAGGGTAAACGCGTGAGAGAGGGGGAGGTATCGTCCATGCAGGGGTCCCTACCTCTCTTCGATCAACCAGGGAGCGCCGCCTGGGAACGCCTGGGTCGGGAGAGGGCTTTGCGTCCAGCTCTCATGCCGGGAGAAGAGGGACGTCTGTCATGCACCCGCGTGCTCGAAGATTAACGCTATCGTGGACTACGGCTCGGGGCCAGGGATCGTCCGCATCAAAAGGAGAAAATCCTTTACCGGGGCGTGAAGCCCCGGTCAAATCCGGTCATTGGGGGGGCGTACCGGGGGAGTAAGCTAGCTTTTACAAAGCTGGGGGGAAGGAAAGAAAACTGGGAAAGGGAGGCGCTGTGTGAACGATCGCTCGGCAAGGAGGCAGCGGGACGTCCGACTAAGAGAGGGAGCCGCTCTCCGACCGGGAAGGAGAAACTCCTCGCTTCATTCGAATGGCTCGGACCCTGTTTACGCCGACAAAACCAACAAGATTCCGGTTCTAAAAATTAAAGAACACTACGACAGGAACGGATTTTGTAAAGGCGCGTAGTCGAACGTGCTCGAAGAGTGAAAAAGGCTAGTGAAAAGGGGGGGCTGGGCAACATGGCACAGCTTGTCGGGATCGGACCGGACAGAACGGGAAAAAGAATGGGTCTCTGGCCCTCAAGCCATCGGCGGAAAGGAAGGCACCTGGGAGAAAACAAATCAGGCGATTAGTAAAAAAAGGGACGAATAGGGAGCCTTGGCAGAACGCCCCGTCTAACATAGTGCTGTTCGATACAGCGAAAAAACAAAGGGGCCCTTTAAAGGAGGGGGAGGGGGGAAAAACGACGAGAAAAAAATAGACCCACAGGTGAGGTATGAGAGCAACCCGAGACAAGCAACACGCTACGGCCGACTTTCTCAGGTTTCTTGCCTTGGTCCAAGGGGAGAAAAAACTGACGTGCGTGAAAAGAAGGGGAATACTCGCCCTGATAATCCAAAAAGAATAGTTCAGAGGGCTAAAGTAATAGCGGCCGGCTCGTCTTCCTTGGCCGTCCGTTCAGGGGGGAGGGGATAAAATGTGGAGGAGGTCACAAAGTTCACGTTGGTGCGCCAAGAAGGGGGCAGTAAGCTGTTCCCTTCTTTCTTAACGTCTTGGTCCGGTCAGAAAAGCACCTGCAGCATTAACCTATCTTACCTGGCGATGGCTAAAGGGTGAAGACAGGCACGAGCGGGAACTTTTAATCATGCGGCATAGAAGGGCCGAGGGGGGAGGGTCAGGAAACTGAACGTACTCCGGACACAAATGTCTTTCCTCTTCTTCATCTTGCCCTCTATTGAGGGGAAATGCTCTTCGAAGAAGGGCGAAAAATGCTTTCGGCATGTTCTTACTAAGGCTATGAAGGAAGGAGAGGGAAGACTGGGCACTTCGGGGCCTTTGGTACATATTGTAAGACTCCTATCTAAAAAATACAAAAAACAAGAAGGGGGGGAACATAGAGAAAGGGGAAAGGACGAAGCTGCAAGAGACTCAGATGTTGTGCGTAACAAGCATATACCTCGGATAAAGGCTAAGCCATTTTGAGGAACAGGCTCAATTCTTATCTATCCAGGGCGTCCTCTCCGCCCTGTCATCAACGACGAAGCTTCGAGGAAGAAGAGAACAAACACCTTTTGAGGGAAGGGAGGAGTCGGTCGCCGGTTCTTCGTGCGTCGTCTGTACGGTATGCTCTATAGAAAGAAGTAAAAAAAAATCACCCAAGGCCGAGCTTCACGGTTCTATGTGGGTCACAAATGCAACAGAAAAAGGTGACACTATAAGGCGAATCCTCTCACGTTCACGGCAGGCGCCGCGTAGGGCGGGGTTATCGATCTTCTGCCTCTCTGTCACAACGAAACCGGGCTTCCACCATAAGGCCGGATAGAGGATCATCCCGGTTCTGTAAATCACTCCTGCACACTCACGTACCGGAAAGTAGAAGAATATACTGAAAAGGAAGAATGGAATCTGTCAAGCCAGAGTCGAAGCAATATCCTCCCAGTCTACGTTCGCCCCTGCCACAACGGAACGCGTGCCTGCGGACGGAATTAGACGGCAGGGAAGATCTTGGGAGGGGAAGCAGCGATGGGTTCCGATAAAGCTGGACGGAAAAGGAGCACACGCCCGGAACGCAGTTCCCGACCCACGGGAGCGAACATTCCAGTCAAGAACGTCTTCAAAAGAAGGGGTCAACTGTTTGAAGGGGACAAGGGGGGAGACCATGAGTAACAACCTAGTCCGGGAGCATCTCCGACAGGCGCCCGTAATGATAAAAGCCTAGGGGGGTAAGCAAACTTGGTCTACGTCGGGTCCCGCGTGTGGATGTTGCTTTCCTGAACGGGAGGACGGGTCTTGGCCCGAGCGTCCCAAAAAAAAACAACGTGGGGAAGGGGGGATAGGGGGGAGGGTCGGTGGGCACACGAAAGCCAGGGGTCATAGTGTGAAGGAGGGGGAAAAGGAGACGAGGGGTAAACGGCAGATTTGGGCCAAGGTATCGAACAGAAAACCGGGAAAATGGGTCGAAAGCACCCTTATTCAGGAAAAAACCTTCGCACATATTGGTACTACTGTCATTACTTGGGAAGGTCCTTCAGTTGAAAAAGGTGAAAAGGCGTCTCCTAGGGGTAGGGCCAAAAAGGAGACGGGAGCCTGTGAAACCGGCGTCTGGACCTGGCATATTCTGGACACGAGGCAACCCGAGGGGGCCTTTAAAAAAATCTTGACCTCCAAAAGAAAAAAGAGGGGAGGAGAAAAGAGAAAATAGCGTGAAAAGGCAGATAAGCGTCGTCTGGCTGGTCTCTAAACGTACTACCTTAATTGCCGTTTGTTCTTAAGAATGGAAAACGCCAGTGCTAGCCCAGGGTAGGAATGAAGGCTAGTCGGCGTGCCCTCTGCATCGCGTGTCGTGGAGCGAGCAAAGATAGTCGGGTACGAAAGGATGCACTAATGGAAAAGGGGAAACTGGGCGCGGGGGCAGCACCACAGGATCGATCGAAATGCCGGGTCAGGACGAACCATCTTTCTAGGACACTTATCCCCCTCGGAGAGGACCGTTCTTTGAAAGAAGGCGAAGGTCATCGACCTCAAGTTACGAGAAAGAGGAAGTAGACTGGCCACAGCAAGGCCCCGACGCTCGTCTTCATCGCCCATTCATAGAGGCGGCGAGCACCTCGGGGGGGGGGGAATCCCGAACGCGCCTCGGCACGGAGCGAGAGGGTGGAGAGATCTGGATCTCCCGAGAACCATCTTTTCTTATCTCGGAAGGCTACAGGTGAGTAGTAAGAAAAGGGTAAAGTGGCATTACCCGACAGAAACACCTGCACGCTACCGACTGCTGCATATTCTAAGCTGTCTAGATAGGGGGACGCAAAGAAAAGGGGTACCATATGTTCTGACACAGACGAGCGTGGAAGGTCTTAACCGGATGAGGCCAACACAAAGACGGGGCCGCAAATGACGCGGTATCGTTAGATAAGGAAAAAGGGACCACGGAAGCGAACAACCAGAACGATGCTCGCAGCTTGGGGGCCCAAACCTCTTTCCCACTTGTTCCACGCATCGAGATGCTGGTTGGGGTGCCAGCCAGCCGGACGCGTCGAGCCGTGTGGGTCGGGGGAAGGGAGGGGAAAATCATTACTTAGCGGAAAGAGTGTGCGCCATGTTCGGCCGTCACCCTGGTAAGGGGGGGAAACGAAAGATATAACAACATAGGGATACCCGTCTTGTCCCCGCAACCTGGAAGGGAGAGAGACAAAAAAACGCTTCACTAACTCATGTAGAATGTCTACCTCAAGTATGCGTATAGCAAGGAAACTTCGTCCAGAAGGAGGGAGTCTCGGTATGCCTAGACATCGATTAAGAGTGTCAATGGTAGGGTTTCGTGCGCTTCTAGGAAGAAAGTGGGACTCTACGTAAGTGTCTAACGGTGACGAAACGTGCTTCAACGCGATTCTCTGGAGAAATAAGAGGACCATTAAACTCGTTTCGATTGTTTTTACCTTGGGGGGGGGGAAATAACAAGTAAAGATCTCTATTATACGGCGGGTAGATCAAGGAGAGAAGGCGCCGGCTGAACCCTTCCTTGGTCCATTACTTCCGGGGAAACTCGGTGGGCTCCCCGGTTGCTGGTCTCAGAAACGATCAAAGGGAGGTGTCAGAAGGAAAAGGAAAAAAAGCCTTCTCAGAACATCACATTATTTCGGTCTGGAATTCCACACAGAACTACGCCGCGTCAATCAGCATGAAGCACTTCAGAAATATTTCTGGAGAAGTATTGTGGGGCCAGAAAGAAAAAAGAATGAATAGCACATCCCGTCCCTCTCCTGCCCGTAGTGCGACGAGGCCTGAGGAGGGGGAAACTGTCTCAAGCAGTTTATGCCTGTGTTACCGAAGGGCGATAGCCGTTGGGATTTTGGGGAAAGAGAGACCCCTCCCCTGACGAGGACAAACCCGCCATTCGAACGAGAACGCACGCACGAGAAACGCCGGGCTGCGAAATAGCGTCCGCGCTTCTTCAAGAAAGGGAGACGAATATGGTTCGGGCATTCCAAGGCGGAACATAAACCGTCTGCTCCAATTGCACCGCAACAGATGCTGCTCCTCATCGAAAGGCTTTGGGTTGGGATATCCAAGAAAAGAAGTAGCGATCGTCATACCTAAAGCCCCGGGGAAGGAGAGGAGGGGGTACAAGAATGCCAAGGAGAGCAAAATGAAAAAAAAAACAACTTCATTTAAAAGGCGACCCCGAGGAAGAAAGAGTGCTAGGGTGGAAGAGAGAGTACCCTCGAGACAGGCGATCCCAGTCGGTCCTGGCGGGCTAAATGGCGTTATCTAACAGGGAGAAAAACCCGGACAAGCGATGTTGGAGGGGCTAAAAAAAGAAAAGAATAAGACATGCAGTGATAATCGATTTAAAACCTCGGCGCAAAAAAAAGACGTGACGGGGGGGGGAGCCCGTTGGCGAGGTAGCCGGTGGCTTTCCGGGCTCCTATGGGTCTAGGAGGGGGTACTAGGAGGGGGGGGAGGGGATACTTAAAAGTCTCTCAACACCGCACGGATGGAAAGAGGGGTGAATAAAGACTACTACCTATACGAGCGGCCGGAGACCTGATTCCACACCAAAAAAAATGCCGCCCGCCACGGCGACGAATCAGAAGAAATTCGCTTGGAGAGCGGGCAAGTCAGCAAAGGGGGGTCGGCGGGCTAACCGGTTCAAGTGCACGTGATGTTCTTGTTTATCGACTACCAGATAGGGCGGAATGGTGTGTGAAAACTAAAAAAGGGGGGGGAGGCCAACGCAGGGTAGTCTACGGAAAGGAAGGCTGAGAGCCTGGAGGTCGGACAGGTACAAGAGGGGTGGCCCTACGTCCCGAAGACAAGGTGTTAATGTCCGTGAGCGGGAAAAGGAATAGGGCAAAAAAAACGCCAGGGAAGGGAAATGGTATGGTCGCTAGTTCAGAGGGCCGAATCTCACACATGGTAATGAGGAACTCGGCAGAGGTGGGCGTTGCCCGGCTTTCTGATCGAAAAGTCCTAGAGGGAAAAATTTCCGGCAAAAAGGAAAGAAAACGCATAATGCGGGGGGGGGGGGGCCTGAGGGTGCTCCAAAAAGCACACACCCGCGTTGTCTTCAAGATTTCGGTTCAGTCCGGCGGCGGGGTTCTGAAAGGAAAGCAGCAAGCAATGTTCTGCCAGGATCGGAGGGGAAAAAAGAGAGGGGAGAAGTTTCACGAGAACCAATTCACCTGGCAGTAGGCCCGACCTCCCGCGATGGTTCGGAAATTTCAGTGCTCTGAAAGAAGGGAGGGTAAACTCAAAATATCTGAAGTGCCAGTCATTGACGCGAGGGAATCTGGCGAGACAGGTCCAGCGAAATGACCTACTCTAACGATTTCGAACGAACAAGGTCGGGAGACCACCAGAAGGGACGATTTAAAAAACAAAAAATGTCGAAACTCGGAGGGAACATCATACGGCACGATGTCGGGAGCCCGAGGTCTCTCGAGCTACCGAAGACAGAAAGAAGAAATATAAGTTCGGGGTGCGTCATTCCAACCGCGATAAGTTTTACTGCCAGGGACGGGGCTGCGAAGGGGGGGGAGCCGCCGGGTGTCCCTGTCACAGAAATAGACTGAGGCTTAGGTGCGATCACGACCCGAACTGTGCACGCCTTCATCTTCAAGATGCCGGACGACGAAGAGGCGGAAAAGGACTCTAGAAGAGAGCCCGCCCGGAAGGCGCAGTAGGGGGAGAAATGCTACAGGACTTCCATAAAGGCTGAAGATGGGGGCGACATCTACGGGAGGGAAAAAAATACCGCGCGTGATGTGTCTGTGGCTAAAGGGGCTGAAGGACTCGTTGACGTGCGACCAACTGCCCGTTCTGATACTAGCCGGCATGATATCAATAGAAGGGAAAAAAAGAAAGGATAGGTGGAGAGGGGGGAAACGGGTCTGATACCCGCATCTGAGGCACTAGGTGGGGGGAACACCGTGGGATCCTGGCACTACTTGGCTCACCCCCCCACTGCGAGCCATCTGATCTTGGTTGTGTCGCTCCGTCATGGCGCAATTGGAAACACCTCTACCCTAGGAGGGGGGGGACCCGGCCCCGGCCCCCCCCACCCAAAACTGGGGGGTGCGCCCAAGAGAAGGATGACTACGAACCGGCTCCCAAACCACCTCAGGCAGCCTCAGAAGAACGGAAGCTCACCTGGTCCGATGGCAGAGGTCAAAACCCTGAAGGGGTCATTCATTGCGTCTTTTTCTAGTTGGCGGGTAACACAAAAATAGCTGAGGAAAAAAGGAGTCAACAGCCGGTCGAAAATGGACAAGTATTGGTGTCTACCCCTGGAGGTCAAATGTAGGAAGGACGACGGGTTCGTGACCCTCAGACGACTCTATCTGTCTTAAAGACCGAGTTTCTTAAAGGGTCAGCGGGGGGGTTATCTAAGGAGGACATCCGCTACGGATAGATCGTCGATACTCAGGGAAATGGGGAAGGCCCAGAGTCTATTACAACCCTTTCCGACCGTGACCAAATTAGGGGAAGCTCCGTAACGTAAAAAGGGGGCGGAAAAACTGGGCGACGACCCGTCCATCGATCGCGGATCCGGTGTAGGAAGATATCCGAGAGGAGGGGGGGAGGGAATAGTGCTCCCCTACTACTCTGGAAGCTTCTCCGAAAGGGGGGGGAGCATGGATAAAAAGGACTAGGAAGGGGAGACGGGGGGGGATGGGAAAATGTAAGACTATACGCAAAACTACAGCCAACTTAAGGAACTAGTTTCTACTAAAGAACCCTTCCTTTTGTTACACGCGGGAGATCGTCGAGGGTGGCGCTCGTGTTGAAGAGATTTTCCCGACAGGTTGCCCATTGTTGGAAAGGGAGCATCTGCCGTAAACTGCCAACTGAGCAGTATAGGGGTGCCTACAGCAGGCGAACTTAAAAAAGGCACTACTGATCCTAAAAAAGGTAAGTCTATGTGTATAATTGTGCGCCGGTTCGGCGGTGCCAAGTCAAGGCCTGCTCAATCCATAAAAAATGGGGTTCTATACGGGGTCAAACCACTGAGGGAGGAAGCGGAAAAACTCCAGCGCCAACATGGCGAAAGGAGCGAAAACAATAAGAAAAACACATCAACAGACGAGCTTAGCCGGTTCTCTTGGCGGGGACAGCTCTGTGGGGGCCAAGAGCCTTAAAAAAGGAGATCTAAAGAGACCGTTGACTCGCGAGTGCCTTCGAAGTCAGTTAGATTAAAGGGTCCCTGCAAGATGATACCGAACATTTTGCGAGGTCTGCATCCAAATTTCAAGTGGGGCTCAAGTCAAAGGCTGAAAGGGGGGAAGCTGGACTCCGTCCAATCCCATACGAATCCTGAAACACACAGGTTCCAACTATCGGTATCAGATGCAAAATTCGAGGGGCGATCAACGAGCAGCATGTAGGGGGGCCAAAAAATGAAGGTCCTCTTTGGGCGGTAGGAAAGAAAAGAAGGACCAGTGCTGCGCCTTCGCAACCTGGAACGGAGGTGCTGAGAGGCGGGAGCTCCCGTGTAGTCCTCTGGGGGTTCACGTTGTCTACTAGAGAACACTTTGCGTTCTAAGGAAGCCTACTGTGGGATCTTTGTCGTGTGAAGAATGCGGAGCGCGTTAGGACCTTCCTACTTATAAAGAAAAAAACCACCGAAAGTTCTCAATAAGAAGAGGAGACGAGTGCATTATACTTTTCCCAGGAAGGTCGAGAGGTGTTTGGGGGCGGCAACCAAACATAGCCCCAGGAAAAGCCGGCGTGACGGAACGGATTTGATCATCCGAACAGAGGCGACCTCCAAAGGTCACTACGAGCGGGAGCGGTACTCTACAAACAAACAAAAGGAATTATTATAAAAGGATATCTAGCTGTCCGAGAGAGTCGTTCTCAAATGCTTTTCAGGAGGAGGAAAATTAATGGATCCGTTTCCTTGAGGAAATGGAGGGGCGTTGACGGGTGCTGCCGGCAGCCATTGCTACCTTATCCCTATCGGCTTGAAAAACGCGGAACCGTAAAGCGGAATTTCAAGCACTCCCAAGGCAGGGGTGCGGGTTTTATTTCTAAAACATAGGAGGAGAAAACGTCATCAATCCGTCTGTCACACTTATATTCGCCGACAGATTTCCTCTCCTGCAGTATGCAGCAACGGTTCGTTTGGACGGGACAACCTGAAAGAAAGGGAAGAAGGCGCATCGACGGCATGCTTGCAGAAGACCAGAAAGGGGGGGGCCAGGAGGGTCTCCTGATTCGCGGAACAGCGTCCAGCATGCGGCGTCCGGGAAAGAAGAGAAATACGTGGGGAAAAATAAAAATCATATCGACCGGGAGAGCAAAAAGAAAGGGAAGGAGGAGGGGAAGTATGCGCCGTCACCCGGATCGCAGGGGGGGAAAAAACAGCCTCAAATCTAATAGGTCGCTGCGCCACCGAAAACAGCAACCGGGGTAGCGCCTCAATTTTGTGCAATTCTAAAACTCATCGTAGGGACCAAGGAGCCAGGGGACCTCGGAGGGGAGAGTGTGGTCTCAGACGGCTGCGCGCGTTGATGGCTTGAAGGACCCGAGGGTCCTTTCCCAGAGATGCACCAGCACCAAACGGCAAAAAGGGAGAGAAATGAGTTTTCAAGGGGAAAAGGGGGGGGGTACGAACGTACGAAGGGTCGAGGGTGGGGGGGAGCGTCTTGTGCCAGGAGCACACGGCGGAAACGATCGTCGTGATTCTTAAAGAGGGATGGAGAGAACAAAAAGGGAGTGCCGGAGCGGGTCTTGGACAAGGCACCCAAGGAAAAATCTGTGACTACTGAAGATTGGTCCCGGATCTCTTGAGAAAAAGACTTTGCCATGCCAGCCCGAGCCAGGCTGCTGCGGGTAATCAGCTAAGGGACTGAAGAAGCAACGACAAGGGCACTGTCACCACGGGTAAAAATCCGAAAACGGGAGAAAAAGATCGAGGAAAGGCCGTCGAAAATCCCGGGGAGTCTCCTGAGGGGCAAAGGAGCTCTGAATTTTGATTATTTTTGTCTTGCATTCACATGCCAAAAAGGACACAGCCGTAAAGAAAAGCGCAGTAGGTCTCGGAAAGGAAATACGGTCCTGCTAGATAGGGTCGTGCTCACTGAATGCAAGGGGGGTCCGGATGGATGATCCTGGAAGAAACGGAGGGATTCAAGGTCGGAAGCCTCTGAGAAACGGGATGGTCACCCAAGTCGGGCCGATGAATACGCGGGGGGTCCAAGGTCAGTGTCACACGGCAAAGGCATCGCTCTGAAGGGAATTCGGAACTCTAAACTGGCGTAGGAGAGGAAAGTCATACGGCTCTCGGGTGCAGCCCGAAAAAGATCTCAACTCCGAGAAGGTCTCGTCGCTACCTGGCCGCGGCCGAGACACATCCTGAGATCGGGGGAAATAGGGCGTCACGGGGCGCTACCCTTGGTGTGCGGGTAGAACGTGTCGGGACATTCATGACGACGTGGCTCAATCTTCCGCATACTAACCCAAAAGGCCATCGGACCATGATGTGAGCTAGTTCGCGGATGCCAGTAGGGTTATTAAAACAAGCCTCCCGAAGGGAGAGTCCGTTTCGTCCGGGATATTCCCTCACGGACGCCGGAGACATAAAAGTCTCAGATCTAGCTAAAGGAACATCCGAAGCGGCCCAACCCATAGACAGGACTGGCTCGACCCGCCAGGGGGGCCGCCAGTGCAAGTTTCCACGGTTTCAATTAGCTCGGGTCCATGCGGGGGTGGGAGCCAGACCAAAAACGATAATAACCTATGAGGCAGGGTGGGGGGTCTTTCCAGAAAGTAGAAGGACTTCCTCTATGCATACCGAGCTCCAAGGGTAGAATCAACTGAGGTCAGCTAAAAAAAATAACAGCCGTATCGCTTCGAGTTCTAGAAAAAGCCTTCAAGAACGTAGGAAACAAAAGGTCCGACCTGCATGTCGAAGAGCCCGGGATTGTCTGGAAGGGGAAAAAAACTGACGTCCAAGGGGGAAAAGAGGATGAAGCGTGCCGTTTCGGGTGGAGCTTCAAGATATAAAGGAAAAAAAGAATCGCAGAAAAGGGACGGATTTCGACCGTAACCTCTGTCCAAACTAGGGGAATGTTCTATACGTAAGGCGTAGGCGATTGGGGACCACTGCGACTTTTGGAGTGGAAGTCAGGAGAGTCTCTCTTGTTATTAGTTTTGTGTTCTGGGAGAGCATGATAGACGTAAGGGGAAGGAGAAAAAAAGACGACCGCATGGGCTCGGACGCGGTGGGAAAACGGGTGGCTTCTCTTTAATCTCCAAAGGATCTGGTGGGGCTACTGAAAAGCAGGTGTTGTACGAACTATTGAGGAAAGGTCGGGGGTAGGGGCCCGGAAAAGCAATACCGGACGGTCCGTCAGGACAAGGGTGGCACTTAAGAAGGGGGTATATAAAACGAAGTATCTTGTACGTAAGAGACTCCTACGCGAAGCAGTTCGGGAGAAGGGTCAAGGACACACTGGCCGGCTCGCGAACCTGACTCAGTCGTGGGTTAGGGACAAGAGGGGAATTGTTTGGGGAAGGTATTGGGAGGGTCAAGAATAGAGGAAAGAAAGGAAAAGGACGACCTCGAGAACTGCCATGAGGAAACAATCACGGCCGCTTAGAAAGGGGAAATAGCGCGAAAAGAGAAGTAAGGGTCTGAAAAAAAAATGGCTAAGAGAGAAGGGAAGATGACATCCGGGTACCGTCAAAAGATGAGCAGGGGGGGGCTCATAAAAACGGGGGGCCCAGCGGGGTAAAGGGATTATCAAGATATCTTGGAGCTATACGAAAGACAATCCTCAGTCCGGGGGACGAGGATGGGGGCAGGAAGCACAACGTCGCTCTCCTCTGACCAACCGCGGGCATCGGGAAGAGCCGGGGAAAGATGGGGGGGTAGAAGTTAGGAAGGAAGGGCATGCAAACGGCCGTAGCGTCTCATTCGGCTGCAAAGTAGGAGTCAAAAAAAATAAGGTCGGGGAAGTCTCTCTACAGCCAAAGCACGGCACCTGCAAAAAAGAAGTTGATATCGAAATCGGTGCCTTGCCCTCAACCGGAAGCGGGGGGGCCTTGGAGTCTTTCAAATCTTTTCTGACTTTGGCTCCTATTTTCGTAGTAGGGTGCTCATTTGATGGATTCAGCGAAGAAAAAAACACTGGAGAGGCAGGATGAACGTACGCGAAAATAATATCACCACTCCGTGATAGGATCCACGCCGGCCATATGAACTCCCTCGGGCAGTAAATCCTGTGCAAATCTCAGGAACCAGGTGGAGGAAAAGGGAGAAAGGGCTTCCAATTCCGATGATTTGCTTGGGTTAACGCGAATTATTCCCTGGGTTCGCGAATGTGGGGGCAGTCAGGACACGCTAGATCGAGTAAGGGGGGGGGGAGCATGTCGGCGATCAGCCATCTTGAAATCGAATCGACGCCGCCGAACGGGAAGGGCAGGAGCAAGTGGGAGGGGAATTTGCCACAGACTCTCTTCAAACGGCATTATTAGGGGAAGTATTTGGGAGGATCTGAACGCAAGAGGGGGAAAGGAGGAAAGCTAGCGATGTACATGTTGCGAATCGTAAAGGGAAAAGAAGCAGAAGTATGGGTCTGAAGACATCCCCGGAATATGCTCGGCAAGAAACAATCGAGAAAGCTCAGGGGGGGTTCTCAGACTGAGGGAGAAAGGGTCGCGGTAATGGCTGCGGCTTACGGGAGGGGGGAAAAAAAGGGTAATGCAATTGCGCATGCAACGTCTAGGGGGGATCTTTTCCGTGTCACAGACAAAAGACAGAAGAGGGAAAGGTTGGAGCGCGGTTCTAGGTATGGGGGGGGAAAAAAGACGGGAAAAATGGTCGAAGGAGTTGCACTTTTTACATACGCGTATATCCCGGAAAACAACTATCTGAGGTCCCCGGCTATTCGAAGACGCGTTATTGGCGGTCAGCAGTAGAAAATCCATGACTAGACAGGGTGGAAAGAATGCCGGGACAAAGAATGGGACTGACGTGTTGAACAGAAAGCCCGTCTTCTCACCCGAAAGCGCGTCATGGGAATATTGGAGAAGAAAAAGAAGGCAATATACGCCGGAATCCTCCTCACATAGAGGGTCGTAAACCTTCACACGTGCTCGACCCGAGGAATGACGCTCCTGGGGGAGAGGAATGCGGGTGTTCCGGGGGAGGTAGTACGGAAGGCAGAGATGTAGCAAATGAGCGGAAGGAACTAAACTGTGCACTCCTAGGTTGTCTATGACGGCTCCGAGATATAAAGGAAGGAAAAGAAACTCACAAATCCTTACCTCTATGGAAAAACGATTAGAGAGGGGGGGAGAGGAAGTCTTATCACACACACCCGGAGTCTCGAGTGGGCTGGTCGGGGAGAGAAGAAAGGCGCTAATGATCGGGGCAGGTTGGAGGACATCCTCGGGAAATCAAGGTAATTAGGATGGGCAAAGCGGGTTCACACTAAAGACACGGCCTGGGGAAGGGCGCCGGACGTGAAACCCAAACGGGCGGGTCTAGCATAGGGATAAAAGAAGGGGGTGTGAGCGTGCGACTGAGGAGGAGGCGGGTCTACTGCAACGGGGACTAACGCTTAGGTAGACTGGAACTCAGGTTGGAGGAAAAAAGAAAGAAGAAAAATGCCGTCGCATCCGCCCGTAGAGTAAAGGTATACACTCCTTGGGGGAAGAGGGCCTTTCAGTTCTAGAGGCGTTTCTGTTACTAGGGTAAGGAGGGGGGCAAACCGGGAAGATGCCCAGGGAGCCTCCTATGTACCTGACCTTGTCCTAAGCGTGTCTAATCTTTAATGAGAAAAAGCTCCGCTAAGTCTTCCGATTCTTGGGGGCCCCACCTAGACATACGAAGTCCAGCCTCGACTGGTCGATCTACATCAAGACGGAGAGGTCTTTTAGGGCGGATACTAGAGGAGAGGAGAGTGCGCCGTTCTATACACCGTGCAACATCTAGTTGGGCATCTGCGCCTGGAGAACAAATCTTTTGACGAAGAGGGGAAAATACGAGAATGCAAGATCAGTAATAAGGCTGGGGACCAGATTATCCAGACGAATGCCGCCCTACGAAAGAGAAAGCGATCCAAGAAATCGCTGATGGCAAAAGGATGAGAGTAATTCAGGGGGGAGGTTTAGAGGAGAAGGGGGGAAGCCGAACAAAAACTAAAATTCCGGTCCTCTGAGATCGTTCGACCAATAAAAAGAGGACCCCTGTTTTCGATTCTTCAATCGAAGCGAAGTGGGGGCGCTGGCGGAATAGGGGATGTACCACATGGTGCCTGTCGCTTTCAGACCGGGAGCTCCGTTAATTAAGGATGCAACAGGTCGGCGGAGGATGGGGGAACCTCCCAAGAGCTGGCAGAAAACGGGAATCAAAACCCTTGCCTGTAAGTGCACGGTCGAATAGCGGGGGGACGTGTGTTTCCAAAAAGACTGCGAAGCTCGGGAGAATCCAGGACTGGGAGAAGAAATATAAAACCTAAGTCAGAGAGGAAAAAACCGCGACCACCTATAAAAAATTGCAGGGATAGCTACAGACCACGAAAGCCAGCTCTCGGAGACTTTGGCGCTTAGTTAGGGCTGTGGATCTATGGGTGAAAGTCGTAGGAAAAAAGGGGGATAATGCAAGCTGAACCGTTTAGCAACAAGATCAAGGGCCTGACTCGGGCGGGCGTTGCCGGGTCAAAGATGCGTTACGAATAGCAACGGATGAAAAAAAAAAGGAAAGGTGCAAAGGGCATTTTCCGCTTCGAAAAGTGGGAACTAGTGGAAGGCACGGGAAAAAGCGACGTTCCGTTACCGGCGAGAGGGTCTCCATAAGAAAGCCACGAAGAAAAAAAAGGGAATCTTCCGCCGTCAAGCTGGAAGAGTGAGAGGGGAGGAAAGGATCTGGATGGCTTCTTCAAAAACTGCCCGGAGGAGGATGGGAAGCGTGGCCGCCGGCGGTTGTGTGCGGAAACGAGGCACTAACCTGGGGCTGACGGGGTACGAGTAGGAGGCCGCTATCTAAGGGGCAAAAGGTGACAGAAGCTTGACTCAGAAAAAGAAACCGAAAAAAAAAGTGCGGAGAAGGGCTAAGAGCGTCGTTGATGCGAACGCAGAGGGGGTGAATAAACCCCTTCAAAAAAAATAGCAGTCTCTACTTCCTTAAAATCTGGGGAGAAAGGGAGACCATATAGTCGGTGAGGAAGCACGAGTAAAGGAAAGGGGAAGCAGACGAGCGTCTGACCTCAAAACACGAACGAGTATTATAAAATAGAGAAGACCTAGTGTGAAACTCGCCGTCGGTTGACGGGCGTACTCTTCAGCCGCAATTATGATCCGTTCCGCAAATTGAAGGAATTAGGAGGAGGTCTGGGAAAGGGGTTGCCCTGCGCTAGGGAAACGAAGTCGAATGGACCGGCCAGAGCTCTTTAGTGAAGGTTTATGGGGCGCGGGGTGGGTGAGTGCTCAAGATCGTGGGTCAAGAAAAAGACTCCGTCAAGAACACTGCACAGAGAGTCGCCGCCGCTAAGTCCGCTCCTGCAAGGATCGAGCAACCGCTCGCTACTTATTGCCGCCGATTAAGGGTAGACGCGCAATCCTTCCGAGGGACGGGCCAGCAAGTAAGCAGGTAGGGAACTCCGTGGGGGGGGGGGACCCGAGACAACAGGCGCCAGTAAGGAGGTAAAAATAAAGGATGCGAGAAGGGGGAAAGGAATAGAGATTTGCCGAGAGGAAAAGAATCTAAAAATCGGAGGAGAGGGCGGGGATTTAGCCAGAAGGTCACCCACGGACGAAGGAAAGCTGACAAAGAAATGTAGGCGTCCCGCAATTCAGGGGAACACAGGGTTTGTCAAAAGCCGAAGGTTGCGTACAAACGAAGAGGCCGGGACCAAGGCACCCTCCGAATGCTCGCGAAATAAGTGGGGGGGGAATCAACTTTCTATATGGACTCTCAGGAGGGTGTGTCCGCATTAGGAAAGGGGCCCATAGAGAACTCAGAAAGCCTATGAGCGGCGCTGGCGGGGTTGGGCTCACAAGTCTCTCCAGGTATCTGTGCTGAGGTGTTAACCGCGAGGCACGACCGAGATGTTCAAGGAGAAAACCTTTCGCCTTCATCTGGGAAGCCTTAAATAAGATCGCCTGGGTACAGGTACAAGCAGGTGGAAGGAGAGTAAGGTCACAGGTAAGAATAGGGGGGCAAGCAGCGGTTTGCCTCGGCATAGGGTCAAATCAAGATATGCAATATACACAGCGTCAAAACTGTCCGGGGAGACAGGGAAAAAGGGAAAAACGAAAAATCGGAGAAAGGAGAAGAAATAGGGGGGAGAAGCGACCGGGTCGTCAGGGTCTGGGGCTACCATCGACCGTGGGCGTAGTGGGTCGTCGGGCACAAGGGCATGAAGTAACCACATTCGAAGTCCTCTGGAGACTCACTAAGAAAGCGCGGTGAGACTGCGGAGAGAGTACGATGCGCTGATGCCTCGGCAAGAGAGCTGGGATCCGACAACAAAACAGGATGGAGATCCATGCCGGGGAAAAACAAAAGGAAGAAACACTGTACTAGAAACGGTACTAAATCCGGAAGGGGGGGACAAGGTACTGGAAAAAATGAGGGGAGCCGAGATAGAGGCAAGCACTGAAAGACTCGTAGGGCGCCTCGTATAGGCCGATCACATCGGGTGGGGAAGAAAAATCGAAAGAGGCGTCCGCGGCTAACGAAGTGCCATGCATTTGAAACCTCTACATCACACAGCATCGGGGTTCCCTGGGGCTTCGAGACACGAAGGTTGATCGGAGCGTTTCAGGGGGGACCTGTAGACTGCCCGAGATCAACTCGGACTCATCCTCAAGAAGACCGAAAAGGGGAACTCAGAGTCGGCAGGAGGGGGCAGGCGACTCTAGCTGGAAATTGCCATATGGGGGCATGACAGACGTCATAGTCGTCCTTGTAGCCCAGAGAAGGGAACACAGCCACTAAAAAGGGGGGGGGACCTCCCTACTGGTCCTATCTCAAGACAGGCAGCATGCTCCAAACGCCCCTATACCGACTAGAAGACCGAACGGGGCTCGTCTAAACGTCAGGGGAAAAGTTCCACTTTTCCGAGGATTTTTGTTGAGGGCCCAAGAACGCCCATCTCTACGCGAATTGGGGTAGGTTTAAGATGAATGATCCTTACTCGGGTAAGGGTATGACGCCGGCCGCTCCAAAACCGAAAGGAGACTAGTCGCCATGGGGATACTCGACTTGCTAACGCCCTCTTCGAGGTCGGACTCACGAAGGCAAGACGCGAATAAATCACAGGGAAGGTAATAACTCTGGAAGAGGAAGGATCTTGTTTCCTTCCCCGCGACGTCGCAGCAAGAGAACAATCGATTAATGCTTTCGAGGGGAACTGGTTGATCAATGGGTGCGCGACAAAGCACACTCGGATGGTAGGAAGAGGGGACAACCGGGCCAGGGGGCGAATGTCTTCGGCTGCATTAACGAGGGGGTAGTTTTTTGTACTTAATTCATTACGTTAAAATCAGGGCTCTGTGAGGAAAGGGGACTAGGGAGGGGTTGATGGGAGAAGAGTCAAAGATCCAGGAAATAGGGGAAAAAGGAAGGCAGGACCGAGTCGGGATCAAAAACGGGTTGACTTCTCTGGTAAGGCCTCGCATGGGTTTTCCCTAATTCCGTTTCTACAAGAAGGAAGGGAGGAACAGTTTTCGTAGGGCAGGGAGAAAAATAGCGCAAAGCGCTAAAAGTCGAAGCTTCAGGTAGGAGGATAGACCCGTCTTGTTCACGTGCTGAAATCGGACCAGAGGGGGTAAAAGGGAAACTGATACGGCCCTCGCAGCAAGGCTTCGATAAGCAAGGCTCGAGGTTTAAGTGGGAACTGGAAAGAGGGGTGTTGTAAGGTAATGTGCTGCCGAGGAGGCCAAAAGAGAACGAGACCCGCAGCTGAGAAGGGAAAAGGAAGTCGAAACGCCTAAGTCAAATACTCTCCTGGCTGAATCTGCCTTTCCGGGCTGCAAAGGAGGAGAGGGCTGGCAACCTTGCAAGCCGATGGGGAGTGTCTCCTCCTTACGCTCGGGGCGACTGTAATCTCTGTAGATCGGGCCCATACATCAATAAACAAGGGGGAAGCGAGGAAAATAAGACCGTCTAAAACCCAGGAGAACCCCATTTACACCTCTGGGGGGACTGGGTGTAACAAATCTGCCAGACACCTTAGAACGAGGGGAGCCGGCCAAATAAGAGAGGGAAGGAGGGGGAAGGAGGGACATTTTCTCAACACCAGGCCAGGGCAACAAGATCTTGGGATCCGCGAAAAAATCACATCCGACGGGAAGGGAACCTTGAGAAGACGACGAAAAACCAGGGAGGGTAGGGTTATTTAAGGATAGAAAAGGGAAAAGGGAAGGGGCCCACTCCGTATGGGGGCTCCGGTATTTAGTTTCGAGAGATTCTGCTCTCTTCATTGATCAAGAAAAAACCAACGGGGACAAAAGAGAGAGTGACGAAAAAAGAAAAGACACCACGCAAAAAGATATCCACAGCCTCCCAAACCGCCCAGTTACATCGAAACCTTTCCGGGGGCAAAGTGCAGCGCAGTTTTTAAAGAATCAGGAATACCGGTGGGTGGGGGGGGGTGGCAGACCTGGGGATTAGGGTTTCGCTCTCCACTATCATCTGGCCTCTCCGTGGGGGGGAACCTAAAATCCCACGATTCTAGGAAAAGATACTGGCCTATTGTTGACTGTCGTGCAGGGAAAAGAGGGGTCCATCTCAAAAAAAACATCGCCTCTGACCTGCCCGAAAACGTGTAGCCGGAGCAATGGTATATGGGGCCAATACCGGCGGGAAAGGGCCTTCTAGTTGAAGATAGAAAAGAATTGAGAGTCCAAACCTAAGGAACTATGATTAGAGGGAGAAAAAAATGTGAAAAGGGGGGGCTGGCGGTTGACGAACGAAAGGGCCTGGATCGTCGCGCTTGTGGCAGAAAAGAGATATCAAGCCATAAGAGTAAGAGCCGGACAGGGTGGCATAAGCATCCTTTTCCGTTGGAACTGAGGTGCTGGGGAAGTGCAAACGCAAGGCAACTCTTCTAAAGAGGAAAGAAAATCCCGCATTTCCCTTCTCACGCTATCGAGAGGGAAGGTCCAAGCAGAAAGATAGACCAGGGCGCCAGGTTAAACAAGATCGGGGGGGACATCCCGCTGTCAGAGCATGGAGAAGGTGGGAGGAAAGATATAAAAACTAGGAGAACAGGATGACCGGGAAGCTCTTAGGGAAGGGGGGGGGGAGGGGGAGGGAAGGAAATCACGTAAGATACGTTCAAAGAAAAGAAAAGGAGAAGGACCGGAGCTGCCCTGAGCACGCGTACGCGCTTCCTGGGAGGAAAAATGGAAAAAACCGAGTCCTATCTCCGGCAGAAAATCCTCTCACAGAGCTAGTCTGTGGCCGAAAAAAAAGAAGAGGGTCTTCTGACCATCCGACATCCGGGGTCGTGGGACGCGTACGAACACGTCTAGGCATTCGTCAAGCTAATCTCAGAACCAAAAACTTAATTCATCGATTGTGGCCAGGGAGAAGGCTGAACGAAAATAAGAAGGAAATACCATAAGCCGGAGACGGGGGGAAAGAGAAGGTCCAGGGGGGAAAGGGATTTATCGACCTCGAAGTACTTATCAACGAAAGAAAGGATGTGTTTAAAAAGCGCCGCTCTGAAAGCCGGCGGCGGCTGATCGAAGGCAGGGAAAAAGGGGAAGTCAGAGGGGAAAGACCCAATATCGGGAGGAGGCAAAAAACAGAAAGCGTGAGTTTGGGGGCGCGCACGCCACTAAGAGAAAGCGGGTGTGTGGTCTTGGGCTGCCTTGGGGCGGACTGAAAGGGCTAATGTGAAAACGCGGAAGAAGGGAAAGGCGGATGCCGCGTCGGGGGTGGGCCTTGCGAAATCACGACGAGACTCGAGGTGAGCCCTATTCTGCAGGCCGCTTCCTCATCAAGGAGAGAAAGAAGGACGATTGCCCGGAGATTCCAGTAAGGGAAGGGTACTGATTCCCCTCTGCGGGGGACGGAGGACAGTTATCAATCCGCCAAAATATAAACATGAGAGGGTGCCTTGCGGATAAGGTCTGCGAGAGAGCAGGGGAGAATTCCTCAGAGGGGGTTCACCCCCTATGGGGTCATCGCCGCCTATTCTATTCTAGAAGGGGAATACCGCGGGCTAAAAGGTGCCGATAGAGTCGGAGAAGGGGATGCCTTGACCTGTCGATGCAGACCAAGGGCAGCCGTAAGAGGGGCTCAAAAGGTGGAAGGCGGACAAAAGTGACGAGGCAAAACGGGAAAGACACTTGTCCTGGGAGATGAAGGGTTTTAGAGCTATGCCAAATAGAAAGCGGAATTCTTCTCCCGAATAGCTCGAACAGAGAGTGCAAGGAAGAGCGTATGGGGTAAACCCTCGTCTGTAATGAGAAGGGGGAGATTGAAACGGGGGACGAAGCGCAAACAAAAGTCATATGGGGTTTGAGTAATGCTACCCTTCCGGGAGCGCATTGAGTAAATCTTCGAGGGTTGGGGGGGATCGAATGTGGTCGGTGTTACAAGAGGACAGGTGTCTGGGGAGAAAGAATATTCAAATAGAACGAGGACAAGGGCTCTGTCTTCTATACTCAGTAGACGGAAATGGGAGAAGGCAGCCGAAAATCGGACAAAAGAAGGGTATGGAAAAAGGGGTTGTTTCGCAACCGAATACTCCTGAGACTTAGGAAGCCCGTTTGCTTGGGCGAGAACCCAGAATTCCTTCAGAGAGTTAAAGAAAGAGAAAAGACGGGAAGAGCTTTACGAAAACGAAAGACAGTAAAAGCCTAGTAGTAAAGAAATGGATGGGTGCGCTGGCCAATACCCTAACTTCGTCCGGAGACACAATCAAACTCGCTAAGGAGGAATACTAAGATCTTTTATCAAGGGGCCACGGACGAGCTAAAAGCGACTGAAATGACTTGGTACGAGGATTGGGAGGCGGCACCGTCTAAGTGGGGGCGAGGGGGCTCGGGTGTTCGCGTGGGCAGGAAGCAGGTTGGTGGACGGAATCACTACGCGCGAATGGGGGAAGCATCAGATCGTTTACCTGTCGTCCAGAGGATAAATCGTAAGATAACCCATTCCCGGGTAATCCAGCAAGCCGCAGGCCTAAGATTGGTGGAAACAGAAGGACTAAGGTCATTTCTGCTCTTGCTGGAAACCCGTATGAAAGGTTGCTGCAGTCTGCGCTGAAAGAGGGTCTGGGTGCTGCACGAAACCCGGAGGGGAGCGATCCTAAAAACCTAAGGGTTATTAGTGGGACCAAAGATTGACCCGTTAAACGACCTTAGAAAATAAACGCCGCGTGCGAGGGCATGAAAGTCTGCGGACGTCCGCGGAGCAGCTAGGGGGAAAGCGTTGTGTAAACAAGGACAAAAGATCGTCCGTATTTTCGGAATTCTGGGCATAAGGGGGAGGAAAGCTTTAAAATCACAAGGGAATCACGCAGTAAAACATCGGA
>Ga0179593_1485356_pt1 | contig 26677 bp, 29 predicted proteins | sample CZODoug2_1_08_16_FD_185931 | JGI IMG/M metagenome (GOLD analysis project Ga0179593, IMG submission 185931) | Vadose zone soil fungal communities from Angelo Coast Range Reserve, California, USA - CZODoug2_1_08_16fungal (PacBio error correction) | ecosystem: Environmental > Terrestrial > Soil >...
AAAGCTTAGGGATCCCAGACACTTGTCGGGGGGGAACGAATCCTGTACTTCTAGCCATAAAAAAACTGGGGAAATCCCCCAAAATCAAAAACAAGCACGCCGGTCCGACCATAGGAGAATCCAGAAAAAAAGAAGAACCCCGAGAAAACCCTCCACAGTGTATCAGCGGATCGGAGGAAAACCTGTGGGGGAACGGGGGGTCGCTGTCGGTTGGGATAAAGGGGGCAACCGTCCATACCGGGTTGGTGGAAACGGGGAAAAGGGGGGGGGGGGGTGGTCGTCACACCACACCGACTGAAGAAAAAAAAAAAAGGGACTTGTTTTCACACCTAAAAAGGGGGAAAGTTTTGAAACCCGCTTGGAAGTCAGGGATTCACTTGAGTCTCAAAAAGAGGGGGGGGTCCCTTTCCACAATCAGGGTTGCAGCATGAAAGGAGAACAGAAGGGAGTTGACGGTCACAAACATGACGAGAACTAAAAGAATAAAATCTCTGCCCCCCCGACAGAACAAGATAAAACCGGCCCACACCGGTCAAGAAAAAAAAAAAAAGGGATGATCCTGTGCCCGTCAATCGACCAAAAAGAAGGACAACTCCGCTGTCAAGAGTACCCTACCTCGAGTCAAGAGGAAAATCAGAAGAAAAACCATGCACCGACACCGCAGGAAAAGAAAAAAAAAATAAGACAGAACAACCACACAAACCAACCCGACTTCCTGCGCTAAAACAAGGGGAAGGAAAGTCGGCCCTAGGAACCCCACACCCACCGCACCCATCAACCAAGAAGCAAAAAAAAAAACAACTTGACCCGCATCGGCTACAACGACAAGGAAGAACCCAACCAGTTCGCCGACACCAAAAAGGAAACACTGACAAAAAAAAGAACAAAAAGCCTCCCACCACTAACGGACATCTAAGGCCGGAACTTGAAAATTCAGGAAGGACGTCATCAGGCCGCACCCACAAAAGGGATCGGGGAACTCTGTAAGCACCCGATTGAAAAACGTTTAACTCTCAGTCAAAATTTAAAGGGGCAAAAAAGAGGAGGAAGCATCCTACGCCTCATCCTCAACCTGGCCCGGGAGAAACGGAAAGGGGGAAAGGCCCTCAAGTAGACGAAGCGCAAAACGCAAAAAAAAGTCGTCATCTCTCCGAGGCAACAACGACAGCGACAAAAAAAAGGCAGAACTCCCTACACTAGAACGTAGCCGCATTGCAAAAAACCCAACCGTCGAAGCGAGTATTCAGAAAAATTAGCTGGGGTAAAACAACCCCCAGGGAACGAAGCACCTCCTCAAACACGGAAGTAAGCAATTAAGAGGGAGAAAAACAATGGAGTCGGCACCTTTCTCGGCACCCCAATGGAGAAAGCTCAAAGAGGTGTTTCCTCAGGATGTCAGACTCGCAGGAGGGAAGAATGAGTACCCCGTAAATTCTAAAAAGAGTAAAGGTCGGTACCGCAGCACGTAAGCTACGGCGGAAAAGCAGGGAGGACGAACACGCCGACTCCTCAAAGCGGGCCAACTAAGAACCTGGAACAGGTCGACAACTACCATCTGAAATTGGGGGGCCCGGGAAGGGGTAGGGCAAAGAAGACCAAGGACTTCAGCAAGACCATTCCGAGAAACATGTAAAATATCCCACGACCGCAACCACCTTAAAAGGAGAAACCAAAAGGAAAGGAGGGAGATCGAAAAACTGATCCCAATGCGAACGTGATCCAAACGGGGAGTCGCTAAAAAAAGCCAGTCCTGGAAATGAGGAACAACACGAGGACGGCTACCCTGAGGCCGTCGATGGCGAACCTCAGAGGGAAGGAAAGGTTAAACCGACCGAGAGATTCGAAAAAAAAGTGCAGGAAAGGGAAGTCCAAAAAGGACACTGAATGAATGCTCCGACTGGGAATGTGCCTTCAGACCAGAGAAAAGAAAGCTGCCGACCATCTCAACCCTCAAAGCCCAAAGAAAAAAAAAAACTGGGGGAACTTAGGAACTCAACAGCACTCATCGTATCGTCGGGGCACAGGGAAAAAGAAAACCGGTCGCCGAGAGCGGCCTGATCCTTCCAGTGGTGCCCTGGTTCATAGGTAGTCAAAGGGTGGGGAGGAAAAAAGTATCATCACTTTTCGAACGAAAGAGGATGCATCGGGGGGCTTGCCCGAGAAGAGGGAAAGGCGCGAAAAGAGAGGTGGGGGTTGGCTCGGACACACTCTGACCAATTGTATCGCACGATGCCCGTGCCAAGGGAAAAATACTGGACGAAGTGAACGGTGTCCTTTGAACCATTCTTTTCCGTTTCAGGGGGAGTGGGAAAAAACAATGTTTCAGATCCCAAGCGAGCATAAACGGAGGAAGGGAGGGAGGGCAGGAGATCGAAGTTTTTTCCATGTTAAATGTCAAAAAACGGAACATCGTCCTTTGCACAACCCCGAAGGGGGGGGGGCGTGGGTGAGTAGGCGGTAGTTTTACAGGGGGAAGCTTAGGGGGGGGGGTCATGTAAAATGTGGGCTCGCCAGGAAGTGGGGAAGTATCACAAAGGGGAACCGTCGGCGAGAACCGGCAAGAGTTTCGGGGAAGGGGTCTCCGCTGTCCGGTTTGAAAAACTAAATGCCGTTTGACGAATAACTGAGACCTTCATTGACAGTGGGGTGTCGTGTTTCCGACCAGTGGAAGTGAAAACTGTGGGCACCCGACTAAAAAAGAAAGAACGCCAACTGTATAAAAGGGGCACTGAGACGCTCCCAAGAAAAAAAAAGTTACGCTCACCACTTTGGAGGAGGGTGGCTTTCATTGACGGACAAACAGCCGCCCCAGGTAGCTGTTTCTTTCTTTCGCGCCTCTAAAAGAAGAAAAAAGTGAGCAGTGGGATTCTATAACGGGGAGGAGGGGTAACCCGTTACCTGCATTGTTCCTCGACGAGTGACACAAAAAGGGTGCGAGAATCACACGGAGGGGGGCCTCCTTTTAAAGTTCCGGAATCCAGAAGAAGAAGGATTCCAAAATCGATCCATCTCGACTATCTCAAAAAACAAAAAAGAGACAACAACTTTTGGTTCAACGCAAACTGATGGGGTGTGCCCTGCATGTTCGCCCCGTCAGGAGGAAGGGAAGTCCGGGAGGGTACCATCGCCCACGAAATCCTTGGCCCCGTCGATCAATCAAAATACCGAAAAGAAATGACGTGGCTACAGACGACACATTCGAAAGATTTAGGGAGAATCACCGTAACGAAGACCACCATTAGCAACTACCGCCCTGAGGGAGCGAGTGGTGGGATTCTTGTAATACGAACTACGACCACCGTGAGCTCTCGAAAAAAAGAAAAAGCGTGCACTAGCGGGAGGACCTTAGAACACGATCACAGAGAAAAGGAGAAACTTGCTTCAAAGGAAGAAACAAAAATAGTGCAACTTGCGGGGGACGGGTCTTGAGAAAGGAACCAGGAGTAAAGTCCTGACAATGCAAAGCGCCCATTTCTGGTATTAGAAAAAGAGTGAAGTCTCTGGGTCCGAACGTCTCCCGCGCTCTGGGAAGAAACCGAATCCGTGAACATTTCCTTCAACCAAAAAGTCGAAAACGCCACTTCGTAAGGAGGCGACAATGTGAAAAGATTAGAAAGGCAGAATAATATGACGCGTAAAAAAGCCCGCACGGAACCCCCTAACCAGAATGGTAATATAAGGGGAAAATCTACAGCCTAAAGAAAGGCTTGACAGAGAAGTGAAGAACTGTTTCCCTCCAAGAGTGCGGCTTCGAAGAATCCTTGTCCTTCTGCTTTGGGAGGGGTTGTGGAATAGTAAAAAATTATCCCCTGCAACTCTTAAAAAAACCCTCCACTCCCGAAACTCTGAGGTGAAAAGTTTCTGGGGGGGGTCTAAGGTTACCGTCGAGGGGTCCTCGCGCGGCTGGGTTAAGGGAAATTTTCTCTGGCGCCTAAAGTGGCAAGGGAAAAGGGGGGGCTGCTGCACGGGGCACGCTGCAACTGTCGCAATGCGGGTCGGTAGAGGGGGAGGATTGGAAGGGCTGGGGAGATTGACTTCAGTGTCTAAGAAGAATCTTGCATGCGCCGGTTGGCTGGGAGAAGGTCCTGATGTGGGTCCTGCTTTCACAGTGGGCGCCGAGAAGGGAAAAAACATCGCCTTGTCGCCGACCCATACTCGGAAAAGGTAGGGGGAAGTAGGTAGGTAACACTGCCGCAGGTAGAAGTCAAAGGAGCATGGAGGCCAATTTGTCATCAACCGCCACCTGAAAAAAAAAAGAAAGAGAAAGGGAAAAAAAATCAGAAAATGGAATCATGACTCCGCTGTCAGAGAGGGTTGGTGAGAGACCCGGCTCATTCCCTCTCATCCGGGTCAGGGGCAAAAAGGAACAAGTCCCCGTTTGCAGATTCATTGGAAAGTGGCCCATCCTTCTCAGTGCAAAGAGGGGAGAAAAAGTTAAAAAGAAGTCCATGTTTGCCGTTCTCCCGTAGCACCACGAGTCTCAAAAAAAACAGCCAAGGAACAACGCAGGCTCAGCGAGGAATTGATGGGGGGGGGGTGGGAAATTATCGTGGGGGATGGGAAGGGGACGAAAAAAAAAACACGGAAACTTCACCGGCCTTCCGTGCAGCTCCCGACCCGTTTAGGTTATCGAAGCTCGGTCCGGCTGGGATTGAGGCTAGGTCTGTCGATCTAAAACCATGGAGGGGGAGGGGCCGGAAAAAAAAAAAATGGGCGTGTTCCTGCGCATTCAGGAGAAATCAAAGGGAAAAACGCGTAGCGCTAAAAATTGGGCGGGCTGAAGAAGTTGTCCGCTTGGTCCTCAGAGGGGGGGGAACTTCAAAGGAAAAAAGAAAAACTGGGCTGCGGGAACACTGTCCTGTTGAAATGGGAACGTTCGCCGACATCAGGGATGGGGAGAATACCATAACTTGTCCTGACAACTCGGCAAAGGTGCACAAATGCAAAAAAAAAAATCAGCCATGCAGCACATCGAAATTTCGGTTCATCGTGTGCACTTCTTCGGGGAAAGTGGGGAAGCGTTGATTCTAATCCTCAAAGGGAAAGAGTTAGTTTTTCTCTATCAAGAAAGATGACGGGTATTCGTCCTACGATGTCTTCGGGAGGACCGACAAAGAAAACTTTCCTAACAACAGGGAAAAATTTAGGGGGGGGCTCCTGGGGCGCGTCGGTTCAGGAGGAAAAAAATAAAAAAGCTGGTCCGATGTGTTGTAACGTGACTGGGAAATAAGCTAGTCCGCCGCTGAAGACGGGGGGGAAGGGGGAAAAATTCCAGGATTCCCAGTGGCTGGCGATGCGTGAGGAGCGGGTTCGAATTCGGCACCGCCCGGCTAGCCGGGCCTGGGAGGGAATAAAAGAATAAATGGTGTCCGCCTCGTGACGCTCAGTCGTAAGGAAAAAGGCTGACTTGGCAAGGGGGGAGAATCTTCGGTCTGTGAACAACATACGCCACTTTGTAGAGGAACCTGGTGCTTGCTCGCATAGGTACCTGAAAAAACCCGAGAGGAGGACAAACAGGTTGCCCAACAGAAGAACCGCCTTTTCTCGGACTAAGGGAAAAAGGGAGGTATTGAGACTCGCTCGCCGCCCGACCTCTCAAGGTTTCTTGGTGGGGGGGGTGATAAAGGGCTGCACCCCGGGGAGAACGGGGCAAAAAGGAGGTGAGAACTTAACCTGTGGTTGCGTCCGGTTATTATCGTATCGGAGAAGTCAGCAGGAAAATTTCGGGTTCCTGAACACAGAAGTCAGGTTGGGAAAGCAGAAAAGCTTGGCCACCTTCCTGAAAGGGGGGAAGAAGGAAGGGGGAAAACCAGTAGGAAACAGCTGAAGGAACCGGGTGGACTTCACCGACGGCTATGCGGAACCAAGAAAAGAAGGAAACGTGTTCGAATGTAAATCCTCTCTGGACCTGCGAAGTCCCCTGAATTGAGGTAGACCTAAAAAGATGTGCACTGTCCCACCGCAGGTCCCGGAACAAAAAAAATAAAACAGGACCGGAGTGGGGGCAGGGAGAAGTTTCGGCCGCCAGAAAGGTTGCCACTTCGACTCTTCGGTTCACATAGCCCGAAACTGAAAAAAGAAAGGGAGAAAAGAAGGGGGTCAGGACAACATCACGGGGCCATTCGGACAAAACAGGGGAATAAAGAAAAACGGTACCAGGACGGTCAGACCAAGGGCACAAAGTGCGGGAAAGCGGAACAAAAAAAAAGGACCGAAGACAAACCACACGCAGGGAGCAGGAAAAAAGGAGGGGGTCCCTTTCACAAGAAAGGTAGTCCGTACAGAGAGGTTGAGAAAGAAGAAAAAGGACGGGGGAAAGAAGGAAATGACTACGTGACGCCACATCATCCGTAAAGAGAAACGAGAAGACACAGGAAAACACCGTTGTTTCCTGCGACTAGAATAAGGAAGGGCGGAAAAAAGGCCTGCCGAGGACATATGTAAAAACCGAGCGAAGCTTTTTAAGTGGGGCCTTTTTGATCGTTCCATGGACTTAAAAAATAGGGGGGAGTAACGTCCATTCAGGCTGAAGACAGGGTCTTATAGTCTTCCCGGGGGGGGGCAAACGCGGAGCGTTTCGCAGACCGGTCAAGGACAACGAAACAGGTCTGGGGCGTTGGCCGGAAAGAAGACGGGGAAACGCCGGAGCCGGTCACGAAAGGAAGGGAAATAAGAACCTGAGCGTTCCTCCTCTAGAAGCCCAAAGGAGGATTTCGCTTCGCTTGGGAGCAGTGTGATGCAAAGAGTCACAACGGGGTTTGGGGGACAAGGACTCCTGGGGGGTAAACGGGTCCAGGTTCTACAAACCTCCTTTTTGGGAGTCTGCCGTCGGCTTAGGGTGAAATACAAGAAAATTAAAACACCTTTAACACAAGGGGCAAAAAGCATTACGACTGGTCTTTTTCTAATAGGGGGGTCCGGCTTCTGTCTCGCCGTGCGGTGGGAGAAAAAAGAAGTTGGTTCTACATATGTGAAGGAGGGAGAAGAAAAAATCCCGTCCCCTAAGATTACAGCTGGGGGCAACTAGTTTCCCGGGGTTCTGTACGCAAAAACGTAGGGCGATTGGGCTGACGTCGGTCTGGGGGAGAAGGAATTTACGGCGGACATCAAGCTTGGCGTACCGGCCAGGGGTAAGCGACGGAAAGCTAAGGTTGCGTAGCCGTGAAAAAAACAGGGAGGATACGTTTGGGGCAGTTTCGAACGGGGGGATCGTGTTGCTTGGCGGATGGCAAAAAAAATACCCAAAAAACGTTAAAAAAAAAAAAAAATCCTGCGCGGGGGGGGAGAGAGTGAGGGCCTGGGTGGCGGCCGGGTAAGGAGGGGGAGATAATAAGGGGGCGAACAGGGTGAGGGCGAGGTGACGGCCGCGGCAGGGATAGCTTGGTTGCGTGCGCGCGTTGGGGACGAGGGGAACTGTTAGGGAAGCTAGTAATTTTAATCAGAATCCAGGGGGGTAGAAAAGGAAAAAGGCCGCATCGTTTGTTTCTGTTTGTTGGGAAGGTTCGGGAGGTGACAAACGAGGGGGGGGGCATGAATCGTCTATCGAAAAGTATAGCAGGGGGTTATGCCGGCTATTAGGGGTCCTCTCTAATTAAAAAAGGGTGGATGGATGGTTTCAGGGGGTTGGAAAAAAAAGGGTCAAGAAAGGAAAGGGTTGTCGATGCCGGTGTCGAGGAGGCCGGACGCGGAAACAAAGGGTGTGGGGGTTGTGAGGAAAAGGGGGTGTCGTGTGGAACGGTGTTGTGGGGGGGTACGAAAAAAGAAGCCAAGTGGGTTTTTGCCTCTAGGGGTGGGGGTGACGATGGGGTCGGGGGGGGCCCGTCTCTGGCATGTGGGTACGAAAGGGGAAGGGGGGGGGGCAGGGGGAATGGAACCTGAGATCGTACAAGCTGGGGGGGTGAAAATATAACTCGGTAGAGTAGGGGGGGGCAGTGTCCTGCCATGGCGGAGGAGAGTCGGGAGGGGGTGGGACGGCTTGTCGATCGGGTGATGGAGGGTTTTAGGGGGGGGGGTGCAGCCCCGTAACTGATGGAAGCCATCAAAGGTGCGGGAAAGCTAAGGAAAAAAAAAAACCAAGGACAATTGGGGCGAAACCCACCAAGTTGAAGAACGGGGGATTTCCCCCTTTCCAAAAACCTTTTAAAGAGGGCCCCCTGGGGAGGACCCCCGTGTCCCCGTGACCCCAAACGGTATTGAGGGGGTGCCAAAAACCCTGTGTCCTGGGGCATCACAACAAAGGTCTGTCCCAGGCGGGCGGAAAAGACACAAGTACCCTCGGCAAAACAACCCATACATAAGCTACTGGAAGGGGGCCAATCCTTATACACCTTGGGTCGGGGGGAAGGAAGGCTGAGGTGTCTTGGTCTTTAAAGGGATCCGGCTTTTATAAGTATTCTGCGGCAGTTTCAAGTTTCCGCGGCATGATGGGAAAGGAAAATAAGGTCGCCTCCGATCTCTCAACAACAGGAAGGAAAAGAGAAAGACTTCTGACGCGGTAATGAAAAGACAAATGAAAAATACGCGGGTCCATCAACACAGATCGAAAAGATTCCACATAAGAAAACTCCCAACTAGAAAGATCCCCGAAGAAAACCTACGGTAGAAAAATCGGCGCTTATTCGGGAAGACCGAGGTGGATGGCAATGAGACAGGGGGTAGCGATGCCAGAGGGGGGGGTTAAAGTAAGTTTTGGGGGGGAAACACAAAACACAGTGATGCGAAGACTCCCTCCTTGGGAAAACGTTTTTCACGGTCTACCTGGTCACAAGGGGACGGGGAAACCCCTACACGTTTTAATCGTTACTGTGGATAAAATGAAATGTGGGGTTCCACACATTATTTGGGGGGAAAAAGGAGACGAAAAGAAGCTGTTTCAAACAGGGGAAAGAAGAGGCCGCCCCATCCCAACGCTTGCCAAAAAAAGCATAAAAAAAGAACATCCCAACCCTGGTAGCGCGACAGGCTCGGAGGGGCCCTGCACGCTCGAAGAAAAAACGACCGCAGGTATCTACCAACTAGGAGCCAAAAATTCACCTGCGCTCCGGACCAACGTAAGGTCACCGACACCGCCACCGTTCAAAAACCCGAAAAAAAGTACTAACGGAAAAAGAAAACCATCTGTCACCCAACCAGGGAAGGAGACGGAAAAGTTAACCCACCCTTCTGCCCAAACACCCAATCAAAACCCCAAGACCCGACCACCTTACGCCTCTAATAAAAAAAGAAAAAAGGTTACAATTCTGGGACCACATGGGACAGCGAAACCCTTGTCAACAAAAGAAAAAGAAAAATCCTCCAACCACAAAATACCGTACCTCTAATAACTTAAGGGAAAATCATCAGTCATATTCACGGTCCCCGAGGGGGAAAGCATGCGGATAAACACCTTCAACCCCCGTCCAAGGGTCAAAAAGGGAGAAAGGACTCCAGAGTGCATCACCAAACGCTGAAAGCAAAGGAAAACCAACCTAAATGTCACTGGGGCTGCTTTCACCTTCGACAGGGGGTAAAAAAAAAAAAAGCGACGCCATCGCCCGGTCGAAAAAAGGGAGGGGTAAGACGCCGGACAAAAAAAACAGCAAGCCTAGCGGGCCCGAACAGCAAAGGCGACACTCTAATCGCGCACCCCCATAAACAAAAGGCACTCTCCGTAGTGCTGAAAGAAATGTAGGTCACCCTGCCCAACTTCTAGAACTTCCGCAACAGCACGAAAGAAAAAGTCGGAAAAAAAAATCCACTTCTCTCAAACCTTGGAAAACAACGAACCCAACCTTCCTTTACTCTCAGAGGGGGCCGAAAGTGCACTACTCGTCGGGCTAACCAAAGGACAAGTAAAAAGTCTTACCTTCAGGCCTGTCTCACAGCCGGAATGGAGAGGGGGACTCACTAGAGTGCTGAAACACTAAGCACTCAAAAATCTTCAAAAATTCAATGAAAGGAGTCCTGGAAAGAGGTCTACTACATCGACGGTTGGATGAAGGGTTTACTGGTGAAATAATAAGACTCCTACTTCATCCATAAACACCCGGAGGAGGGACTGGTCGAAATCCGACCCCTACCACCGGAGGGCCAGAAGAACCCAAGAAGATAAGGGAAAACCTTCGGTAAAGGGCGGGGGAAGGCACCTATTAGGAAAACGCTTTTGAGGGAGAAAGTCTCCAGAGGATACCAGGCCGCGGTTACTAGGTACACGGCCGTGTACGGTGGGGAACCTGACCTCTGGGAGGGAAAGAACCGATACTTCTTCTTCGACAACCCAAGGAAGAGATAGTCGCCTAATAGGGCCTAATAGTCCCGACCCAAAAAAAAAAAAAAGGAAAAGAGGCCTGGATCTAAAACTAAAAAGCCTGAACGAAAATCCAATGAGAGGGGGCCGGAGGAAAGAACCGAAGCCTCCTACCTAGCGGGAATGGAAGGGACGGTAATAAGCGAAATGGGCGAGGAGAGTCGGTTCAAATTGTTCATATAAGGTAGGGAGTGGATGCGTCACGGTTAGAGACACACTTACTCGAAAAGGGTCTGGGGGCAAATGTACAAAAAAGTTCGGGGAGAATCTGGTCACTGCTCTAAGGCTGAGTTTGTGGATCAGTAAAGGACAGGAATGAGAAAAAAAAACAAGAGTGCCGCATCCCTTGCCGAAGGGAAAGGTGGGGTGAGTTTTCAACCAGGTCGTGTCCCGAAGAAAGAAGAATGGGGGATTGCGATTGGGTCGCGGGCATCAGAATACGGGACACCCGAGTCATAAGGGGTTAACACGTAGGGCGGGAGGGGGGAAAACACGAGTCCATAGGGAAAATGCAACAAAAATTCAAGGACTGGTAGGGGGCGTTGGGATAAAACGGACCCTTCTCGGTGGGGGTCATCAAAGGGGGAACTTGAGGTGAAAAAGGCTTAAGGGGGAAACGCATTAAGGGGAGAATGAAGACGCCGGCCATGCGATGGGAGGGGGGGGGGGGCGACCTCTATTATGTGACTGAGCAGGTTTACTAATCCTGTGGAGAAAACTGGTTTAGCAACGTTCATCGGGGGGGACATCCATGAAGTTGAGGAACAGCGGCAAGACGTTATAGGTCACTCTCACAAAAGGGAAAAAAGAAAAGGTGGGCACCGCTCAGCTAATTACCCGCACTCAAAACAGGGTACTCACAAGTGATTTCTCTTTGAGGTTACCCAGAACGAAAGAGCCCAAATGATGAGTTTGCCAGTCCGGCCAGTTAATACTCCTTAAAAAAAAAAAAAAAAAAAAAAAAAAAAAAAAAAAACTTCGAGGAAGATCGCGATGTTCACTTTGCCTGAAAGGGGTTCACTCTAATTCAAAAATGTTCCAAAAAAGTGGGGGGGAAAAGAACCCGGAAATGGCATCCTCCAAATGGGCGTTCAAGGGAAGGTAAGGGGAAGCCAAATATTATCATCTAAGGACCACAGATTAAAAAAGAGAGCATGCAGATTCACCATCGAAGGGGAAGAGGTACTCCGAGAGAGTATCGGTGCTGGTTGCCCTAGGGAGGCCCCTGCAGAAATACTGGTAAAGACCACGGTAATTCAATTGATATCACAGCTCTCCTCACAGAAAAAGAGACCAAGTGGAGAAGGTACTTAGCCACATCGGCAGAGGAGAGAGTGAAAATCAGCAAAGCCAAACAGCCCCTGAAGCTTTGGGCGTGGGGCCCTTTTCCTGAAGAAATTAGGTCGGACGGACGCCACCGTAACGGGGAAAGGACAACAACTAACAGTTCAAAGGGGGAAGGAAGAGCGAGAACTCAATTTAACCATGAAAAACAAACGAACTCGAGGAACTTTCAAGGAAGCATTTACCAGATTTTTATGAATTAAACGGCGCTTATCGATCCTGTAGTGAGAATCAAAGGAAGCCAGGGAAAAGGCTCTGTAGGAATTCGACCGAAGATCTGTTCAGAAACAGGACAACACCACGAACCAGGGGCCTGCCGGCAAACGGGGAATTACCACTTCTCTGCTACAGGGGAAAAAATAAAAAAGAATGTCTGCTCTAGCCGAGAGACAGGGCACTTACACGATCCTCGAGGAAGAAAGATCGCAAGAAAAATGTTCAAGTCGGTAGTCGTTTTATAAAAACTGAAAGAATTTAAACCGGGGGCACAGAAGCCGGGGAAAGGAGGCGGGTCGGGGTCGGGAATGTAAACAAAAACCCCACTCACTAAAAACCGGGCATATTAGGGGGGGTCTTTTTTTTAAAGAAATGGGGGAAAAGATTGTGGAAGCATCAGGAGCCGGATGGGAAGCGAGATTGCAAGTGGGGAAAGGATGCAAAAGTGATCTTGAAGCGGATTTCTTCCCTGGGGACTGCGGGAAAGGGGGGAAGGAGGCTTAAAATGCGCTTCTGCAGGGCGCCTGACTAAAACGGGGAGACCGTGAAGAACATTGCGGAGTGTCCAGGTGGAAATGTCACTCCGCGCAATTCTTCGGGAAAAAAAGGAACGTTGCGAAGGCAACCCTGGGTCAAAAAACACCAAAAGTTATAGGGGGAAAGAGGTATGAGGGTGAGCAGGGACCCACTTAAAGGCGCCAGTTCAGCAGGCCCCGGAAAAACAGGAAAAAGGAAGCAGGCGAAGGCGCAGGCAAGCGCAGGGGCAGGGAGGCAAGCTGATGCCCATTGTCATACGGCCCAGCAAGAGAAAAAGAGGAGAGACATTGCAGCGCCGAGAAGGCCCCGTTGCAAGACCCCTTTTGCACAAAAGCCAGCGAAAAGAAAAGCGCAATGTGATCACATCGGGTGGCTGATCAAAAAACGCCCCTAACCCTTGCTCCAGCTTTCTCACCGAGGGGAGGGGGGAGGAGGAAATTAGCGGATGACGACCCCGTACACCGCCATCTTCACACAAACTTCCTGGAAGGAGAACCATCAGTTTGGGTATGTCCTGAACGGAGGATCGGTGTGGCGATTAGCCAGGGAATAAGGTTCTCGTGTTAAGTAGGAGTGTACGAGGCCCTAAGTTCAAGGGGGGTACGTGGATCTGGCAGAAGAGCAAAGCAAAAGACCTTTTCCTCAAAATCCTGAAGGGGTAAGATGGTCACGGGGACGGGGGCGGATCGTAATGGCCGGGGGCTGCCACGTTCCTGTGGTCATACGAGAGAGGAAAAAAAAAAGTTCTACGCCTGGGAATACCAGAACTTTGGAGGGGACACCTCGGGACTAAAAAGGCGGGGGGATAGCCCGTGTCAGACATTCCATGGAAAGGTTCTAACGCGGGGAACGTCTAGCTGGGTTCGACAAATGTTGAGGGCGCCCGAAATCTAAAGCTGCAACCAGTGTTGCTGCTGCTCTGCTCCAGGGGGAGGAGTTCGAAGGAGATCACGCTCTGAGCAAAGCCAAAGCTTCTAAATCGAGGTGAGGGGGGGGGGGGAGATGGTGGCCGCTCGGCGACCTTCGAAAAGGCCGGGGGAACGACATAAACCGTCTCTCTGCTCTAGGAGTTTCGGGGGAGGGGAACTGAGAGGTGAGCACGTGGGCCTCGGACTCGTCAGCTGCGATGCTGGGGATCCAAACGCCTTGCTAACATGGAAAAAAAACCGGGGGGGTGTTACTAGGCCAGAGTGCCAGGGGGCGCAGCAACTTGGGCTGTCGAAAGGGAAGAGAATCTGGAAGGGCTCATTTCTGTCGGGGAAAGTCCAAAAGGCCAGCGAAATTTTCGAGTGACCACGTCTCTCATCAGTGTTCAGGGGGTCCCCAAAAAGAAAGCCGGCGGACCACGTGGGAAAGGTAAACCAAGCAAAAGGGCCGACGACGTGCTAGTAAATGACGGCTTCTCCTCCCGAAAATAGAGAGGGTTACGTGGAGGCTGGCGTCAACTAAAGAACTATCTGCGTTATCAAGTAAAAGGGACTGTGTAAAAAAAGAGTGAGCTTGCTAGTTCAAATACGATGCTAACGTTCCTACCGAATTCCGGTGACCAAACAGGGCAACCTGCCGAAGGGAAAGTCCCGGGGAAAAATATAATCAAACGCTTCAACCAGGCATTGGGCATACGCTAGAGATGCGGCAAACTCAAGAAAGGAAATTGAAAAAAGGTCAAGAAAGGATAACCAATGACCTTCTCGTCCCCGGAACAAATTGACAGAAAAAATGGGACGCAAACTGGGGAAGAGCAGGGAAAAAAATTGGGGCACACCCAAAGGCAGTGCCGGAGTGGGGTCAAGAGGTGGAGAACCAACCCTACTATTGGTTCAAATCAGGAACAAGAAAGCGGAACTTATACTTTAGGAAAAAAAGGACCAGAACTTACAACAATGACCCAATCCATCCATGAAAAACTAAATGGTGGGAGAAAAAAAAACTTAAAAAGGGGGGCGGAGGGTGGCCAAGGCGTGAACTTCAGGACGTTATCTTACGCTACTTTCTTTAAACAACAAGGAGAAGTTTAAGAGACAGTTGTCCCAAGTCTCAAATAAAAAGGACTCAGGGGGAGAGGAGAAATCTGTCGGGGGAGGAGGAAGCTCAAACGACGCACATCACCGAACGCCTACGATAAAAAAAAAAAAAAATACATGGGGGAAATCTAAAGCAAAGGGGGGTTGTTGACCAGCCTGCGAACCTAGGGTTTCGTTCTCTGTGCCTGGGTGAGAGCCAAATCTGTGAAGGGGAACGTAGGGGGTGAGGGCCTTTGTTAATGGCAAGGGGGGTCGTGGCTTGGACATTGAAAAGGGAGGAGGGGGACGGTAGACGTGGCCAGTGGGGGTTACCAAGCGAAAAAAGGGCAGTGAGGGGATCTCTGGTAGGTAAAGCCGTCCACAGGGTTCCTGCGGCGACCCACGACGACTGATCCGGTCGCCGTAAAGGAGGAGGGAACCGGGAGCCGGGTCCAATAGAACTGGGGCACCGAGGCTTGTATCTCAAACTTAGCGGTGAGGGGAAAAAAATCTAAAGAGGAGGTTAAGGTGTGGCCAGCGAAGGTGGCTGGTCGGGAATCGGACTGATCAGGCGCACAAGGGGAATTGGGTCAAGGGAGTCGGGAAGACCGGGGAAACCGCCACGACACACTATAAAAGTATTTTCGACTATTTTAAAGAAAGGAGGGTTTAGCCAGGAGTTGAGGGATAGCGGGGGGTGTGGTCTCCGAGAGAAAAGCTCAAAGGGAGTCCTTAGAGGAATAGTCCGTAGGAGGGGGGTCCCGACGAAAGGACCTATGGGGAAGGTGTCAAGGAATGGGACAAGGAGGATTCAGGTGAGAAGAATTTTCGGAATCAAAATCTGACGATTGAGGGAAAGGGGTGCTACCGCTAAAGGGGGAGTATCAGTTATTCTGGACGGGCCGTTTTTTAGAGTTGCGGGCGACGTTGAGAGGGGGGGAGGCGTCGAACACAACAGCAAATTGTATAATCCCGTCTCTAGGAAAGTTCGCCTTTGGGGGAGGCCAGGGATCGAAGTAAGGAGAAAATTTGAATGTGGATTTCTGATCTGTAGCGGGAGAGTACCATTTTGGTTGCGGTCTAAGAGGGGAGTAGCGCCGGGGGAGGGCCGGTCCATGGGACATTACCATGGACAGGGAGTATTAGATATGGGCGGACTGATCGGGGTTGGGGTTAGATGTTGGAGTAGGTCATAGTCTGGTTGAACCGTGGTGGGAACTTTCAATAAGCGCGATGCCCAAGGGGGCGCGTTGAATAGGACTGAAGGGGGGGATATGACAAGGTCTACTTGCCAAATTCGACTCTTGGGGTGGGTTGGGGGGGAGTTCGGAGGGGGTTGCAGGTTGTTTGAAAAAAGGGGGAAACCAGGGGGGGGGTGTGAGGGGTGGACTGGGGAGGATAGTGGGTGTCGTGGGGTCGTCTTGTATTGGGGGCGGGGTTGATGGCTTAGGGAACTCCCAAGGCTCGAAGACTGTTGTTTGGGGATTGGGGAGTGTTTTGTCCGGCTTGCCCGTCTCAAATCAGTTGGACTGGGTCGGGTTCCTGGAAGATGTGGCAATTGAAGTGACTCGAGTGAGGGAAGTCACGGGGGTTTTCGATACAAAAAAGGACTGGAGAAGTGGGGGGGGGGGGGGGGTGGGGAAAGTGACTTGCCATTACTAAAAAATCAAGTGGGCCGGAAAGCTTTAAAGAAGGGTGGGGGAGGCGTCGTGAGTTAGTGGCCATCCTTTCTGTGTTGCCGGAGTACTTATAGAAGGTGGGAAAAAGATCAAAAGGGTCTAGCTGCAACCCGAACATTTTCGTAACGGGGGGAACCAATTAAAAAAAGTGGAACCCGAACTGGACGATTCCAAAAGACCCATTTGGAACCCGCGGGGGGACCAGGGAAAAACCCAGGAAGGTGTACCCCCCTGGGAAAACTTTATGGGAGGAAATGAGGCAGGGGGGGTGCCGAAAAACCCCCGGTGAGAAGGCAACACAAAAACACGGGTCAGGGCGCGTCCCCCCTTTGACACACCTGTAAAGACCCCGGGAGAAAAAAAGTACATAAAGCCCTAGATGATAGGAACTGTAAACCTTTTGCGGTTCTGAGTAGGGATCTTTAGGTAAGTTGGGCTGCCGTGGGGATGTGGAAGGGGACAGGGAAATGGCGGGGGCGGGGGATTAGCATCGTGATATATTCAGCATGAAGTACATGCGTGGGGGAGACGGGAAGGTCTCTAAAAACAAAAAAAGTATGAAGAAAGGGTCAAAAAAAACCCAAGCTGTATGAGTTCACAGGAAGGGAATCCCAAGGACCGGGGGGCATAAAAAAACAGATCAAGCCAGGGTCCGAAATCCCCACGCTCAAGAAACAAAAGATCCCCGACGAAAACCCAAATGTATAAGGGCTCGCGAGAAGGGGAAGGGTTGGGACCTCGGGGAAAAGTGGTAGAAGGGGGTCGTAGGGAGCTCCAGTAAGTAATAACTTGGGTGGGGGGAACCGTTTATCACCTGTTTGGGTGCGTTAACAAAACAAAAGGGAGGGAAGACGCCAGAGCGTTGGGGGACACCCTTGAACCTGTAAAAAAGTGAAGGGGGAACCTCGGGAATGTGAAAAACTTTTAATGCAAGGGGAGAGCGGATTAATTGGGTCAAGGAACACAATTTGGCCATACGAACAAAGGGATGGTCAAGTCGCGCGTGGCACACTGGGAGGAACGTACTCAGGAAAAAAAGGCGGGCCAACCACCCAGACAAACAAAGCTTCTACCAGCCGGCCCCACGCGTCGAGAAAATTCTCGTAAAGAATCTTCAAGACGGAAAATCGACAAAGTTACGCCTCTTTAAACCAAGGAAGACTGAAAAGCTTAGGAAACCCCCTAAGAAGAGTCCTAAAAAAAGAAGGGCACCGGAAAGAAAAGGGAACGTAGGGAAATACGGCCGCTACTTAAGCCACAACAATCAACCACAAGTCACCTAAAGAAAGATTCCTTCTCTGCTAAAAAAACTTCCGGCTTAAAACTGAACCCCCAAACAAAAAACGCCACCTCACAAAAAAAAAAAAGACACTCAAACAAAGGAACAAAATCTACTAATCCCACGTGCAGATACCCAAAACCTGTGGGTAGAAAAAAAAGGTCAAGCAAAGGAACCCCCTAGAACCTATAACACCCACTACGGGGGAACTTTACAGAGAAGCCGTAAACCAAATCAGATGAAACTGGAACCCCTCTCAAATCTGATTCACTTTCACCTACGCAGACTTGAACCCTCAATGAATGGAAAAAGATAACGACTCGGGAAGAAGACCTCCGCTTGAACGAAGCAACTTGGGCTCACCACCGGTCCCCGGAATAAATCTTAAAACATCTAAGGGGAAGAACACAAAAGAGCGCCGAAACAACAACTGAAGAAAGACTAAAGAAACTCCTACTCTCGAAAACGTCCCTTTCCTAAACAAGGGCCCCTAAGAAAGTCATCTCTCCTGGGATCCAGAGGAAAGGGGGAAAGGTGGGAACTCGAGAGCGTAGTAGCAAAAATTCCTCACCACTTCAGTCAGAGAAAAGTCCCCCACATGGGAAGTACGCCACCTTAAAGAGATTAATCTTCAAAAAGGTAGAGTGGATTTGTGGGGGGAAAAGCAACATTCTGCTAGACTGAGGGTAAGAGTGCTGAGGGAGGGCAATTGTGGAGGGAGAGGGCATTCTCCAAGAACCTCGGGACATCGGCAAGAAGAAGAAGCGTTGAAAAGATATAAATGTCACTAGGGGGTACTAAAAAAAAGCTATGAAGGCGGAAAAAGGGCATGCAAAGCCTGGAAGTCGAAATCACCGTTGGTGAGGTGTCCCGGGTTTTGAAGGGTTCTGGAGGGGCCGGAAGAAAAACCTTTGCAATGATCAGTGTAGGAAAATCCATCCCCGGAACAAGAGTCAAAGTGGTCCACCACCGCCCGACGCGGAGAGAAGGGCACTGAGAAGGGAGAACCACGGCTGGGTCCGAGGAAGCTCCAGGGCCTTCGAAAAAAAAAGACTTCTACCTGGGGGCCTGTCGGGGGAAGTTGCAAACAAAGGTGGACGTAGTTCTCTGAAAGAATATGCGGTAAGTCTGGGAAACCCCCTTTTACAGCTACGCGTAATCGCAGGGGGGAAAGGGATGGTAAGTCAAAAATCGGCAAAACCCGCTGAACTTCCGAGATCGAGCCATGAACGCCGTCCGTAAAAATCAAACAAAAATAAAAGATTAACCGCAGAAAGCGGCCACGAGCACAATCCACCACCAAAAAAAGGTTGCTCGAAAGAGAGGGATCCGAAAGAATCGCCATATATAGGTGAGGGGGAAAAATGTCGATAAAAACGTTTTGCCGACCGCACGAGGCAACGGGGGAGGGGAAAGTAATAGCGTCTTGGGAGAAGGGGACAGTAGAGGGAAATCCGTTATGTTGTTAAAAGATTTAATACCGTCCAAGCAAGAGGAACCCGCAACAGTCCGCCGGAACGTTTGGGCCTGATTTGGAGAAAACGCAAAAGATGGACAGGTGAAAACGAAACACGTTTTGGGAAAGAGCACAAGGGGGGCGCGGAAGACTCCTGGGAGTGTCCAGATCGAGTAGGAAAAAGGGGGGTGAAATAGTCAGGGGAGGCGGAAAAAAACGTCTTCACGTACCGGTGCAAACTCAGCCAAGCTTGAGTTGGGAGGTGGGGGTATCAAAAGGTGGAATGCGCAAAGAAGGTATTTAGGGAAAAATTGAAAGGGTCACGACCGAGCAGTTTCGCGGGAGACGTGGTAAAACGCGTAAGGAGATGGAATTCCTCCTTAAGTTATTTGAGAGGAGCGCAGTGACGAAGTCGTGGGGACAGAAAGACCAATGGTGGACACTTCGTTTGGAACGTCCAAGGACGGTTTGGTCAGCGTAAGACATAGGTAACGGAATTCAGGGAGCAAACGTATTTCCCCTTTCAAGGGAGACCGCGAAAAGCTTACAAGGACCAAGGAAACGGGGGAGACACGCCAGGTATGAGTCGGAGGGGAGGTGTACGCACCACCAAAAGGGGAAGTCTTAAAAAACTGAAAAAGCCGAACAGTCGTCGTCCTGGAGAAGCTGGGAGAGGAGGGGAGGGGCAAGGGTCCTAGAGGCGCAGGGCTGTAGGAAATGAACCCTGAAGGAAAAATCGACACCGGGGGGGATCCGGTTAGCGGTGAATTAATGAGGCATCGGAACATTGCCAGGGAAAGATATAGCCGGGGGGAAACCAAGCGTTGTACCGGGCAAGGGAAGAGTTGCACGCCGAGGTGGTTTTTACCTGAAGGTAGGGACGGATCATCAAAAAAACGGGAAAACGGGGTAAAAGGCCACTCCGCATCAGCAGTCGAAGGCTGCGCCGAGACAATGCGCGGGAAACGGGTGCTACTAAAACGTCCCGGAAAAATAGAAAATGTCACAGGTGCACCGACGAGCTGACCATTAAAAAAACCTAGAAATCTGTTGGTCCGGCGTGGACCTAACTAAGAAAGAGATCGAAGAGAACGACGAAACCGTGCCAGAAAAAAGCAGACAAACGAAAAGGGACGCAGGGGTTTCATAAGGAAAAAAAAGCAAAAGCACCCGCGATCAAGCATCATGAACGCTAGGTGAACGTGGTCCTGCACTCGCATGGTGCTGCCACGGGAGGGCTTCACCGGCCGGTAGGCGGACGAAGGGAAGCATTTGCCCAGGAGCATCACTGGAAAAAAAAACAATCTGCTTCGCGTTGCAAACATGAACGAAGACCGCGAAACTATTGGAGTCACCAATCTGAGGAACCAGATTAAGAAAAAAGGGTACCTAGGGAGGGAAAATTTTAGTCCGGACCTTGGATAATCAGAAAGCGCCATTAACACTTTCCCACCGCAAAGAAAACTTCCGAAAAAGGCGGGGAGAGGAAAGATCAAACATCAAAAGGAATATAAAGTAGATAACTGGGGAAAACACCAAAAACGGGAAAAAAAAGGCGGGGTCGTCATTATCACCGGATTTACACAAAAACCCGAACGAACTACGAGAGACAGCGGCTTGAGGGAAGAGAATGTTTCGCTAATTGTGAAAATTTAGTCATCAGAAGACTTTGAGGCGCAGGCTGGCGAAACTGGAACATCTGACAACTGTTCGCTTCGACTTCTAGGAGGCTGCAATGACTTCTGGACAGAGGGAAGGGGGCCTGGAAAAAGTGGCGGAGGGGGGAGAGAAAAATCAGTCTCATTCTTCAAAAGGGGTAAAGAGGCCTTAGGCAGAAACTGGTCAGGCTGCACTGTCTCCTGCTTCCATTTTCTGGGCCGTCAAGGGCGAGACCCGGAATCTCTAAAGGGGTAGGAAGGAAAAAGTCAAGGGTCGAGGAGGGGAACACAGGGTGTCAGCAGAAAAATTTCAGGAAAGTGAAATTGAAAAAGGCAGCAAGCGCAAAAGGAAAAGAACCCGAGAAAGAATCCCTTTCATCTACGGCCGTGCAGGGCAGAGCCATTGAGCAGGCGGAAGGAAACTCTTAAGAATCTCCAAGTGCAAATCCGAAGAAGGCGAAAGGCTTCCCCTGGGTCCCCGTTGGTTTCACCTTTAGATGAAAGGCGCAACTCGCGCCGGCCAAGAACCATTGCGGCCTCCAGTGAAAAAAGGGGGGAACTTCATCAAAAAAAACCTCCTGCTCGGACCCCCTCTGGGACATAGGTTTTGGGGGGTAAATTAAGCAGGGGGATAGACGAACAGGCCTCCTTCAAAAACTTCCTGTGAAGAAGCAGGGGGCGGGGAAAGGTGGAAGAGGAAAAACGGAAGACTCAAAGGTCTTCGAAGGGGGGGGAGAGTGCTCGTAGGATGTCTGGTTAGAAACGGACGGCGGAGAAAGTGTTACTGTGGGATTCTCTTGTTGGTCGGCGGAAAAAGAAAAAAAAAGGTCGGAGAGACCGTCAAAAGGGCCTCTTACGCTGGGGAAACTAGTCGTTGGGCTGGACTCCGGGGGGGGAAAAAGCAGAAGAGAAGGAGAAGGTCTCAGAGACTGCTGTATAACAAGGGCCAACTCGGCGTCCAAGAACTGCGGGAACGGGGAGAAAGCTTAAAAGACTGGGAATGGCGGTGCTGGGCCGGGAGACTCGAGGTTAAAGCGAAAAAATCGTCCGGGTGCGCCTTTTCCTGGGGAGGCGCAACGCCCGCAAAGAGACAATTTTTTAGTGGGATATAAAAAAACTAAAAAGGGGTTCCGACGAGCAGGACCGACCCAGGCAGACTACCAAACCGCAGAATGAGAAGGGGGGGGCATCAGGGGTGAAGGAGGGGGGAAAGAAACGATGTGGAAAGTCGTTTCGGGGAAAACGCGCAGGGAGTGCTGGAATGATCAGGGGGGGGAAAGGAATGCCGGCCCTGGAGAGGTAACGGTTAGTGCGATGAAAAAAAAGTCACTACCTGCAGGCAACCAAAAAAGGAATCGTGCCCGGGCCGAATCGGGGAAAGGGGCTGATGGGGCTCGGCATCTATGGCCAAAATTCGCTTTTTCAAAAGGGTTGCCCGAATTGCTCTCCAGGGGAAATGAACCAATGGGGAGATTGAAAAAGTTAGGACAACAGAATTTTGAAAAGGTTCCTAAAGGCACACGCCATGTCGAGGAAAAAATGCTTAAAGGGACCAGGAGCGGCCGTGATCGATGCCTGGAAAATGTTGAAGTAGATCCGCTGAGTGGACCAAAAACTCTGCGATTGGGTGTTGGGATGGGGGGGGGGCTTTGTCTTCAAAAAAGGCGGAAACCTCATTTCAAGATGGGGGAAACCTGGGGTGCCGAGGGGCCGTTCTCTGGTACAGGGATATGAGGGCACGAAAAAAACCGGGGTCACTTCAGTGAACGCGTACGTACGAATTCCTGAAATCCTTGAAATGTCCCCTTTGCAACATGGTCTAAGCTTCGTCACCGGAGAAGGGGTCAGAGAAAAGAAGTGCAAAGAAAAGATGTCCGAGTTTAAGCAAAAGTAACACTTAAAGACACGATGGGGGGGAAGCTCTACGAACATTTCCAGGGTTACAAAACGGAATGGGCTGAGTCCAAGTAGTCGCTGGAAAATGGGACACGAAAAAAACAAGACCATCATTGAATGGGAGTCAAATGGACATGGAGAGGTGGCAAAAAAAACCGTACCGCCCTCGTATTTGGAAACTTCTGCGGGGCCGTGCATAAATAACCGTAAAATGACCATCTAATCAGTGGGAGATGGTCCAAACTTTTTAGTACAACAACCATTACATAAGAAGACCCATTAAAGGCTCATTATCGAGAAAACAAAAGGGGGGAGACCGCTAGTGGAAGGGAAAAGGGAAAAAAGAGGGGGATGGATCAAAGTCCGGGCAAGTGTGTCCGGCCACGCGCCTGGCGGGGTCACGGAAAAGTGGGGGCGTCGGATTTGGGGGGGGGGGGGGGGGGGCGTCAAAAGCGATCTAAGAATTTGTGCCGTTTACAGAGGCGGAAAGGAAACTACCGTGAAATCACCTCACGCCGAAAAAAGTATGCGAAAAAGGGGGAACGAGAGCGGCCAGAAAAGCGTCGAGCAAACGTGGTGGGGGGGGTGCATTCCCAAGTTGCAGGGAAATCCTAGGAGGGGCCTTTCCCCAAGAGGGCTGTGGCGGGTCATGGGAGGTTGATGAAGTCAGGGAGCGGGGACTGGGTCGAAGGACTAAGCCTTCCCATTCTTCGGGAAGGTCGGGTAGAAGGGGAGGAGCTCTTATCAGGTGTTCTTGAGAACTCTTTACAGGGAGCGCTGACCGAAGTCCTCTGGAAAAAGACGGGAATCCTTGGACCGTCCGAGCCATGAGAAGGAGGTCCACTCATCAAACCCAGCCGTCGGTATCTTAACCGCTCGCTTGTGAAAAAATCAGCGCGTCGAGGGGGGGGGGAACAGAAGAAGGTCGTGAATTTGTGATGAGGATAAGGTTTCTTGCGACTCGGGGGCTGCGTCGTGCAGACAGTCAAAGACAAACAATCGCTGAGAGCAGGGTCTCAAGTGCGAAAAAGGAAAGGCCTCTTGGATGAGCAAGCAGGAAGGGGGGGTTGGGGAAATCGAGGGGGGCCTTCTCTGTAGGGGGGTCCTAACCCGCTTCATATGTGGAAAGTGACCTACTACAGGACCGAAGGGGAGCGTTTAAGATGGTAAGTTCAGGTTTCGTGATAGGGGGGGGCGCAGGGAAGTGGAAATCAATCTTAAAGGGTCCATGGTGTGCCATAGACCTATTTAATCATTGGCCTTAGAAGGGTTATCCGGGAAAGGATCTCTACTTGGGGATTAAGGTAGGGTTTATAGTCATGTGGATCAGGAGCAAGCATAGGGGAAACTTCTCTCGTCCTGTCAACTTCTTCCTGGGACCAGTAGGCTACTCTGAGTTAGGGTATTTCTTCGGCATTAGTGGGGAGGCTCTGGGGGGGGGGCGCGGAGGAGGGGCGATTAGACTGGTTGGTTTCGGGGTGCGGAGGTGTCGAGGACGGGATGAAGGGTCTAAGTTTAATCAAAAACCTGGACGTTTGAGGGGGGGGAGGGAGTTATTCTTAGTCGAAGAGTTTGGTGGAAATGAGAAGTGACTGACGGTCAGGATCCGTCTCTTGACCAGGACGAGTTGTGGGGGACGAATTTTCAAATTAAGAAAGAAAGAAAGCAGGAGAATGATGCCGGCGGGATTCGTCTTTCAGTCAGTCGGGGTGGGGGGGAAGGATAGTCGTCGGGGGGGGGGGGGAGGGTTTTGAAGCAAAGGCGCAGTGGTGGGGTCTTTGCCGCTGGGCCTATTTTGACTAAAAGGGCCGGTGGGGTGGGGGGGGTGTTGTGGGGGGGAGGGTTGTGGGGGTTTGGGTTAGAAGGTGAACAGGTCTCAGACTGTGCCAGACGTGGGGGTAAGGGTTTTCTGTGGGGGAGCTCAGCGTAGTGGTAGGGTTCAAGGTGCGGAGTTAATAGGCTTCCGGTGGAAACTGAGGTCGGGGAAGTCTAAAGGGTGTCGAGGAGACGGCGTCAGCGGCTGCGGAAAAAGGGGAAAGGGAGGAAATGACAGGTGTTTTGGGGGTGTGGCCAGGTAGAGATGGGGTCGGGGTGGACAGTGTGAAAAGTAAATCGTCTCTCAAGTGTGAAAGAGAACTCGAACTGTCATGCTGCACCCCAGATGTGCTCTTGGGGAAAGACAAAGGAAGACTCAAAAAAGACGAGCCACCCGTACCAAGGGAAAAAAAAAAGTTGAAGGTTCCCCCGGTTGGAAACCGGTTCACCGGGGGGGTAAAACCGTGGGAAAAGCAAAGGGGGTGGGGGGGGTGCCGACAACAGAACCGGTGATAAGAGGAACAAAACCAGGCGGCGCGGAACCCCGGACACCGACATCGCCCTCACAACGCGGGACCCCGCCTAAGAGAACCAGTATCCTCTCATGATACACCTTGGCGTTTGGGGCGGGGAGAAGGTCGGGGGGGGGGACCTAAAAGGGGGATGGTCTGACCGTGAAGCGTGGGTGCTGGCCTTAAGTGACCCGAGAGGTAAAAAAGTCCGCGTAAGGGTCTCCGGCTATATAGCAACGGATTAAGGGAAGGACACTAGGGAAAGAGTCACGCCTGCCGGGAAGAAAAAAAATATCCGGCACTGTGTCCACAAGAACAAAGATAAAAGGCCAGCCTATTCACCTACACCCGAGCAGAAAGATCACCGAAAAAAAAGAATATCAAGAGCAAGGATCTCGGCGCGAAAATTATGTCATGAGAGGAAGGGGACAGAGGAAGGGTGTGGACAGGCCGGAGAAGGGGTGTGGGGAACCGGGGTGGGGGCGGACAAACACACCCGGACGGAAGAAGAAAACGGAAAAACGGGGAACGGGGAAACAGGGGAACCGAGGGGGGAAAAAAAAAAAGGGAGGTACAGGGGGGATAGGGGCGGGAAAAGAGTCGCGGCAAACAGGGGGAGACGCCCCAGCTCAGGGGTGCAGCGAAAACGAAAAGGGGGGGCTTTGAGAGGCACACCATGATACGACTGACTCACGCCAAACCCCAGAAGAGATCCCGCCACACCCACGGGAGGAACGAAAAACTGCTCTTTCGGAGCACGCCGACGCCAAACACACAGCTTTAACAGCAAACTTCCCCGACCGAGGGAGGAAAAAACTCAGGACGTACAAAACTAGGAAACCGAAAAATTAAGGACACGACTCTTCTCTAAGGCGCCTACACACCAAAAACGTTCAAAAAAAACGTCCTTTCTCTTTCACAAAACGCGGGGACCGCAGGGGAAGAGGGGAACCAAAAAAAAACCATAACCACCCCGCCACCAAAAGGGGAAGAGGAGGTCACATCTTAAGCAACCTGAAAACCCACCTGGTGCCAAAAACATTTTTTCAACCCAGGCACCCAATCCGACAAGTCCAAACACCCATTGGAAGGGTACATCTAACAGGACAACTGGGGACACACTCAAAGCGCCGAGGTCATCATTCAAAGGAGAAACCACGTATACCGAAATCGAACTCGTAGGGGAACCAAAAAACTGCTTCACCGAAGAACTTGAACGACTAAAATTCAAGCCAGAGGAGACGCCGACCCGACAAGAAGAGGTAATAAAAAGTCCCTGCTGATTAAAGAGACGAAGGGGCGGTGACCTAACCCCCTCGAGGACGCAGGATCCCTCGGGGCGAGAAAAACAACCGCCTAGACACCACGAGGGAAATCCCCTACTTTCCTCCGATCAAAGAACGTAATCAAGTCAAGACCTTTGCCAAACGGGCCCGGGGCTAATAAGCCTTATGAAATGATTGGGGTCTCCTAAAATACGATAAAGGGGAAGAACGCACCCCCCCACTCTTAAACGCCATGACTTCCACTTACTGGGTCACCTCTTTAGCGGAAACCCCGGGCAAAAATCGCAGAAGGGTAAAAGAACAAGGGACATTTCTGCCACGACCCGGAACGAAGCTACACCGTAAAAAGGAACCAGGCTCCAACCCCTCGGAAACGATGAAACGGGACATCGGGATCAAAGCAAAAGGACAGAACACAAAAATTGTGAAAACCCCCCAGATGCCCTCAAAAGTCGAATCAGGGGAAACGAATCGTCGACAACGAACAAAAAGATGCCCGGGGGGTTTGGATGTCGCAGAAAAGCAGATAGCCCGACCACCCTTTCGAGCCCTGTTCAGAGAAAGAAACGACACCGACCGGGGGGACCAACTCCGCCCGGAGGGAGGAGCAAACTTATCACCATCTAATGAGGGAGGTTAGGGCCTGCGCTCAGAGGAAGGGCGAATCGACTTCTAAAGTAGTCCGTCGTAAGTGTAAAGGTGGTTGTTGGA
>Ga0179593_1480459_pt1 | contig 26675 bp, 32 predicted proteins | sample CZODoug2_1_08_16_FD_185931 | JGI IMG/M metagenome (GOLD analysis project Ga0179593, IMG submission 185931) | Vadose zone soil fungal communities from Angelo Coast Range Reserve, California, USA - CZODoug2_1_08_16fungal (PacBio error correction) | ecosystem: Environmental > Terrestrial > Soil >...
AAAGACAAAAAGGAAAAAGGGGGGAAGTTGGCGGGTGTTTGGAAAAAAAGGAGAATACTCTGTAGTTTTGAAAGAGGTCTCTCTGACTTCGGCGGAAGGGGGTTGGAACGAAATGATAAAATTCCATGCTACAAAGAGGAGGCGTTTAGAGGAAGGAACTGGGAGGGAGGGCGTCCCTCCCCAACGCTGTCTTCACATGGAAAGGAGGATGGGCCCTCTAAAGAAAAGGGGGGGCATTCAGCTGCAAAGTAGGAGGGGAACGAGGGATCAGGGGTGAAGGACGGGCCTTTCAAAAATTACCGGGCGATTACTTGGGGGGGAGGCGAGGAGACCGCCAGCTTGAAACTCGTCTCTTCATCTAGGGAGAGGGGGGGGCGAGGCCCTAAAAGGACTGGGAGGGAGACCTCTGTACCCTTGACGAACACCAGCTCTTTAATCCGAAGCCAGGCACAAATGGGGAAACCCCTGTCTTCCAAGGTAAAAAAAAAAGGAGTAAAATAGGAAAGTTGGACGGGGAGGCAGGTTTTTAGATCTCCCTTCAAAAGGGGTAAGGCTTACATGTCGGGGCGGAAGGACTTGCGGAGTAAAGTCCGGGCCAAAAAACGACCCGACGAGGACTACGCATAAATTGATGAGGAAACTGCAGAGCCCAGGGCCGGATCATGTCAAACCAGACGATATGTTGTGAGGGTATTGCGGAGAATTTGCTGGAAAGGGGGGGGGGGGGGGTGGCGCTCCCTTACAAAGGAAGACTAAGAGGAGTGGGCGGGCAGGAAATCGTGGATCATGTACCCTGGAAAAAAACACGTGGAAAGGAAGGAGAATGTTGGAAACGGGATCTTAATTCTGTATTAGCAGAGGCGGGCGATTGGTTCAAGGGTGATTATTACGGGCTCCACGGATACTGGAAGGGTGGCTCCAAGAGAGGGAAGTGTCAGTCTCGGGATAAACAGGCAGGTTAAAGTAAGCGCCCCGGATTTCGTGAGAATTTGGGGGGAGGTAAAAGCTGACACGAAAAAGGGGGGGTGAGGGGTTAGCCAGCCTGAGATCACGCTCACTTGGGGTCGTGGTTAAAAGAGGAGACTATTTGGTTCATGCGGGAACTCGGTCTCCCTGAAAAAAACCGACTTCGGAGGAAGCAGGAGGCTTTGGTCAACGCCCCAAGCCTCGTCGGGGGGTGGGTTATGTTAGAAAAGGCGTCTGTGGTTCGGCACAAGGGGGATTAAGCAACTCTTTAACACCTAGAATGAAGGGGGGGATTAAACCACATTGGGGGGAGGGAAAAGAGATGACTCAGGAGGGAAAACCCGGAATCCATGTAGTCACAAAAGAGATGCCAGAAAACGCAAGGTGGGTGTGCTTCCAGGGGGGGTCGGAACGGGAGGGAGATAAAAGCACGTGCTGCAGACACCTCGTCGCGGGGAAGTCGCGTTGTTCTCAGTATGGGCATGCGGGTGAGATGAAAGCATATTTGGCTGGGGTTCGAGAAGCGCCAGGAGGAGGGGGGGATGTTCCTGGTGTATGACGTGCACTGCGGGAAAAGGGGAAAAAGGGGAAAGGACCATGGCGCATCGGAACGTGATTCATCCACTTGAAAGTATAGGTGGAGAAAGATGAGGAGGTGGCATTGGGGGATGGGAGGGGAGGGGGGCTGACCTTTACCTTTCGAGTTAAGGAAGGAACGGCAGGTGTGTAGGTGATGGTGAATTAGAGTCGTTCGATTATGTCGGGGGATACTTTGAAACTGAGAAAAGTGACCCAAAGGGCTGCTAACCGGGCCGGCAACGGGGGGGGCGGCAACCTGGTTTAGGAAGGAAAAAGTGGGTGAGCAGGGGGAAACGAACGAACGACTGTTCGCGAGCGTGAAAACTCGATCGTATGGAGGACCGGCTGGAGGTGTAGAAAGTGTCAGATAGGCGCTCGCTTACATCCTTGGATCAATTCTCCATGTGGAAGGGGGGAAGGATGAGACACAGAGGACAAAAAAAGTACTACCCGATATATCTGGAATCATAAAATAGAACTAGCTTCAGTTTACCAGATGGAAAAGCTCCTGAGTTTTAGGCCGGTTGAAAAAACGAACAACCCGTGGGAAAACATTTCTAAAGGACAACAAAGTAAGGGGGGTCACAAAATTCGTTTTTTTGGGTTAGTCATTTTTTTCAAAAAGGGGCCAAATCGGGAAAAGAAAGAAATAACGAAGAACCTGTCATTTGGAGTTTTGAACTCATTTGGGAGAGGAGTACGGCGTCAGTCCTCCGGCAAAAGCCACTTGAAGAGAAAAAGGTGACATGATGGAACAATACTCTTGCTTCAATTTCAATGGGGGGGGAGAGGAGTTGGAACGACGACCAGGGAAAGAGAAAAACGGTCCGTTTCAAGGGGGGGTGCTGGGAAAGGGAAAAAGGGCAAAGGCAGAAGTCAGGAAATATGGAATAAAAAGTTCCCTTAGAGGAGAGGGGGTGATGGAAAGGAAGCAATGTAGCTTTCTTCTTTCGGTTAAGGGGTTGGGGGGGGGCTCAGACTATGAAGAGCGGACTGGCAGGGGGACCTGGATGACCCAAAAAAGTAGAGCGGACTCCAGGCTATCAAAGCGTCAAAAAGGAGGGAAGGACGGGGCAACGCGTCTGTTTACTTCGTGGCTTTCGCGCTATGGGAAGAAACGAAACGGCAAAAAGAAAAGAAGTGTCTCTTATAAATTGCAAGTCAAAGGAGATAGAAAGGAAGGAGAAAAGCCGAAAAAAGCAAGAACGAAGCAAAGACCTCATGCGGTTTCTATACAAGAGAAAAGGGAAGAGACAATCCGCGCACTGATAAAAGACAACAAAGCCAAACGGGAGGAACAATAAGATCAACTGAATTCTGGGGAGAAAGGGAGAGGGGAAAAAAGAGGACGGTGGGGCCGCATCTGATGAAGAGGTATCCATTTGCTGACTCGGGGGGGAAGAAGACATTGTTGAAAGGAGAGAATTGGGGCCAGAGGGAGTGCGCTCCTCTAAAGCTTGGAAGAGGAAGGGGTGAATGATAGCTTTTCAAGGAGGGAGAAGCACGCCCACGGCCGTGTGGGGAAGAGAGAGACTGCCGGCGGGAATAGAAGGGAGTCGGTCTTCTTTTTCCATTCCTGAAAGAAGAGAGTGGGCAGAGACTATCCCCAAAAAGCCCCAAAGGGGGAGAAGAAAGCTCAACAGGCGGCCGAAGAAAAAAACCAAAGAAGCGAAGGGCCATTTCTTCCTCATCGATTCAAACTTAGCATGAAAGCGGGAAGATCAATAAAAAAATGGGAAGGACGACGATGAAACGGAAATTTGCTTCCGCTAACCTGTAGTTGGCGGGAAAGAATCCACCAATTATTGTGGCAATAGCCTCCGAAGGGTTCCGAACTAGGGGTTCAAAAAAGAAAAGGGGGGGAGATGGTCAAATGCGATCCAGTGGAGTCGCTTGAGTACAGAGACATCCGTACTACAAGAAAAGAAAAAAGAAGGCCGTTCGGAGGGGGCAAAAAGATCTCCGGTAGTCACTTCGGGTCTGAGCCAACGGGGAAAACCTTGTACAAGAGAAAAAAGCACGATAAGAAAGAAACCCTTCCGGTGACACTTATGCCGTCGCAGAACCGGAAAGCGAGTTGTACGTGGGTTAAACTCAGGGGGGGAAGCAGAGGTGGAACCAAAGGGAACCTGAAAGGGAAGCTTCAATCAACGAAATAGAAACCAGAGAGGGTCATAAGGAATGACGAGGCTTCCCAGGATCTTTCCGTGGTCGGGGAAAGAAAAGGGGGCAAGGAAAACAACCTCGAAAAAAAAAAGGATTTAGAAAGGCTGGTTGGTTGTTGGGGGGGGGGGGGGGGGGGGTTGGTAAGACCGATCGGAGATGATTGATTCCCCCTGCAAATAGAGAGAGACAAGCCTACCAAAAGCAAGAAGAAACCGGATATCGGACTTTTTTCAGCTGGGGAATCAACGCGGCTACTCTAGGGTCAACAGCATCCCATCAACCTCGAGGGAGCACGCTGGCCGTGAGGGAAGCCCTTTTTGGGAAAATCAAAAGTCAATAGAAAAAGGAAAAAAACTCTTGAAGAGGTGGACATGGGTTTTCAAAATCAGGTGCAAAACTGCCAACACATAACCTAAAGGGGCCGCCAAACATAAACAAAAAAGAAAAACACTTGGCTACCCAAAACGCTTGGCAGGGAATATTCTAAAAAAAAAGCACAAGAACAGTAGGGGTGGAAAGAGAAGACTAAAGAACCCTCACGAGTTTTCACTATGGACCGGTTCAAAAGGAGGGAGGAATGGGAAAAGGTGAGTAGGTTACTTCATCAGGGGGTTAAAGTCCCACTCTAGAAGAAGAGACCAGCGCTGCGGGAGGAAAAAAGATGACGGCAACGACAGCAATACCAGGAGTTTTGGGGAAGGGGAGCGGTAAAAATCGGGTCGAACCGAAACAATAAAACAACGAGGGGGGAGAGGAGGAAAAGCATAGTGGTAATCCATCTGGACGCTCTAATGGTGAGAGGGAGCTCCATCTTGGAAAACAGGGAGGGAAAAAGGTTTGAAACAAACCCGCTTGCCATAGCAGGAAAGTGGGCGGAAACCAAACAGACGTGACTCCTTGAGAACACTAACCAAAACTGAACAACCAAGTGGTGGGGGAGGGAAACAACAGAAAAAGCGCCGCAAGGAGACATGCAGTGTCATCCGCACGCGACGCCTGAACCCTAGTTGAACCTAGGAAAAACAGAGGACCCCAAAGGGAGCAGCGAGCGCCAGGCGGAACAAGCACCCCCCGTTTCTTTCGGGGGGATCGGACAGAGACTCCCCACCTAATAGGATCTAACAATGTAGGGGAAAAAAGGGATAAATCCGAAAACATAGGGGAGCCGACAAGGCAAGGCCTCCGTTGAGCCCATAGCCATCACCTCAATTCGAGACACGAGACTGCCCGGATATCAGACATGTCTCAGGGGGGGGGAGAACGAGGCCCAGGCGTCGTAGAGACTGACTCCTTGTTTGATTTCAGAATCACTATCCAACAAGGGAGAAGGGAAAAGGGACTCGGGAGAACGTGGGGGGCATGGGCTACCTGGCTTAATGGCATCAAGGAGGACGAAACTCATACGGTGCTAAAAAACTAAAAACTGTTTGAAAGGGTCGAATTACCGTGTCTTGAGAGGGATGAAATCAGAACGAACGATGTGCCCGTGACCAAGCAGTCGGTCAACGCCTTCCGTTTTCATGGGTACAGAACGAGGGGGAAAGGGGACCAAAGCTACTCCACCTTAGAAAAACTGAACCCGTCCTTAGAACGGGCAGAATCACAAGGAAAAACCGCCCCCCTACCCTCTGTGGGGGAGGGGCCCACGAAGGAAAAAAAAGGGACTACTGAGTTCCCCCTTGGGGGGAGGAAGATGACAGGGCTACCAGCAGAAAGTGGTTTAAAAATTGGGAAAGCGGCCCGCGCACACCGGGCCTATAATAGGAAAAAGTTCTGCTCGTCAGAACGACTCGGCCGCACGGCACACGGAAGTCTTCACCCACCTGTGGCTAGACAACTTTCTCACCTCTCTCTCCCCCAGCTTCTTGGAAAAGGCTCACAAGGGTTGCAACGCTGGAATAGGAAAAGGATTGCAGAGCACGTGTGGTCAACATAGATATTCGCTCCGGGGAAACTCCAATGAACCTGTGGATAGATCCCTCCCGTTTCAGACCGCAAGTGAAGATTCGAAACCCTACAAGGTCTGCAAAAAAATGAGGGAGGGCAGCATTTTAAAACTCATTTGGTGACAAAATGCACCCCATGAAGCGTCTCCTAAAAACACTCAAAAAACGAAAGAATCATTGGGGGGGGCACAAAACAAGGGAGGGATCAACATCATTTAAATCAACGCAAGGAAAGAGGGTCGGGTGTTGGGCTTACCTAAGCGCCGAAAAACAAAACGGAGGAGGAAAGAGGAGTAAAAGACAACCACATTCTTTAAGAACTTCTTTTGTTCTGTTGGTCAAAACAATATTCCTACTCAGTTTTTTGTAGGGAGCGCAGGGGTCAGCGCTTCCCAGTTGGGGAAAGAACAAGGGCATCTGGAAGATCCGCGGTGTGCCGACCCCGTTTGTGATGGAGAGGAACGGAATGCGGCGAGGAGGGGACAAGTCCCCCTCCTTCCATACCAGGCTGGGGGGGAGGGCAGGGGAGTCCCCGCTTCATTTACACCCCAGAGGAAGTTCCAGCCTTCGGTCATCAGGTCCGTTCAAGGTCGTTGCGGGGGACCGAGCTGGGCCGTGATCTCTTCCCGGCTATTCCGTCTGTTTGAGGAGGGGGGCTTAAAAAGTCGGCAAGGTTGCCAGCTTGAGCGTCTCTTGCCCGAATAGGAGAGTTGCAAGGCTGGAGGACCTGGTTATGAGGGAGGGGGGACGGTACAGGGAGACCACCAAGCAATTTGTAAGGAGGAGAGACTACCCACTTGGGAAAAGGGCTTGCTGTCGTCGAAGAGGAACGAAGGGAGGGGGAAAACAGAGGTCGGGAAAAAGGGGGGGGACGGGGAGGGTAATTGGGGTGAGAGCAAAGAGCGGGAATAACGACGCCTTGGAGGGGGGTGCGATTCCGCCGGACTGGAGGGGGAAGGGACACTGGGGTGTACCTTGCCAAACGAAAGGGACGGACGAGGGAGGGAGCCCATTGGGGCATAGGCCTCCGAGCATCCTTTTGAGGGAAACCAGGAAGACAACCGATTTGGTCGCACGAGGGAGGAGAAGTGCTGGGTCCAGTTTTGGGAGTTGTCACGAACGGATCAAAAAAGGACACGCACGAAAAGAGGAGGTGGGCGCCGAAGTTTATAAGGGAAAATGCATCCTCCCAGGAAAGGAGGATACGACGCCGCGTCCCGGAAAAATGGGTGCCTTCTGCTGCATGGGGAGGAAGGGATGGGAGCAGGGAATTATAGAAGAAGGGATCACACGGCTCCTTCGTTCGTCTCGACAAAGCAGAGATGAGAGGGAACGTTTCCAATCGTCACAGGCCAAGTCTGACGTGAGATTGGATCCTCCTGGCGATTTGGCGGGGGAAAAACGCATGAGCTCAGCGAGCAAGGGGTTTTGAATGTGAAACATTGGGGGGAAGGATTGAGAAACCTTTGTTAACCTAATGGGAAGAAGAACTGCTGGATTATTAGGTTTTTCCTAACCACACCGGCGGGTTGGAAGGGGGGGGAGGGAGGGAGGAGAGTGTTATCCAGCCTGCGGGGGGGGGGGGAGGAAACTCATTGAACGGTCATCGGTCCTAAAGAGAGGACGAAACAATTTTTGCACGCAAACTACAGGAAAATGGCCGATCCAGAAGGGATTAAAAAAAGAACTACTGCCCTCACTTGTTTCAGAGGGGGGGGCGTGTCAGAGGACATCGTGCTAAAATCGGCCCTCCCCAATCAAGGGGGGAAAGAGAGTTTGGTGCGCATGCAGGAAGACAGAAGGAAGGTCCCTGCATGTCGTCGATGATGGGTGGTGATGGACGAGAGAAGAAAAAAAGATGGAGTCATCCAGGAGCTTCAAATGACGTTAACGTATCCAGGGGGTCAGGAGGAGGGGAAGGAACAAACCTAAATGAGAAGGGGGGGGAGGGGGTGACAAAAGAGGAGGAACGCTTTGATTGTTTCATGGTTAGGGGGATAGTAAAGGGATGAAAAAACCGGAGGGGTCATTACATTTGCGCAGGTCAAGGGGGGGGGGGAAAAAAAAGAGGGGCGTAATTGAGTGATGATCTGTTATGTGAACCGGGATGGAAGGACCATCTTGAGAGAGGACCGACACGCGCGGGCATCCCTCGTGGGTCACTTCTTTTTCACAAGAGGGAAAAGGAAGGGAAAGCCACGGGCAACGAAGTACAACTCTATCGGGATCCTGGGAGTAGGAGGGGACATTAGGGGGAGAGAGGGACTTGAAGTAGAAAGTCATGGGGCAAGCGGCGGAAAGACTTCGCAAACGGCAAGGTTGGGGAGAGGTGTTCGCTGAGCCAGACTTTTACAAAAGATCACGATAAGGAAAGAGGGAATGCAAGGAGTGCCATTAAAGGATGAAAATTTGTTGGTGTGGTCTGTTGACGAAGGGGAGGGAAGAAGGACCTTGAAGGAAATGTGGGGGACTGGACACGAGGATTAAGAAGTTTACACAAAAAGTGGGACAAAATCGGCGGGGGAAGGTTCTTCTCAAGAACCAGGTACGTAGGGGTGAGGGGATACTAGGAAACGGGTGGCCGAGTTCACATTTTTTCAAAAAAATTCAGAAATCAAAGAAACCTAAAGGAAGGGTGAAAAGAAAAATCCGGTTTATTCTGGCTAATTCCCTGGGAACAGAGAAGAAAAGAAGGAAAGGGGACCACTGGCCCATTATGAAGCTCGGAGGCTAGACCCAGGGGTGTAAGAGGGAGGGACCGACGAAACAAGGAGGAGACAGTGTAGTCATCGTATACAGGTTTTTCGTGATGAGGGGAAAAAGAAAGGAAGAAGTCATTCACTCTTGAAAAGGAGAAGACAATGGGCCAACCTTCTGGGGGGAGGCTAGGAAGAGAGGAGGGGAAAAGGCAGGGGGGAGGCGAGTCGATGAAAGTCTCAGTCATCGAGACAAGAAGCGAAAGAGAGACAAGGGTATCTCTCACTATAGGGAGGGCGAGGGGGAGTGACTGACCAGGGGCGGTCTTTGACACTCCAACTTACTGACCACAGTGATAGGAGAGACGCCGAAACGGAAAGAGACGACGGCAATCTCTACTCTACTAGGGAAAAACTAAAGGGATCACATAGGGCGAAAAAAAAAAATGCACTGCTTCTCGAAAAAGAGAGGAGTTCAAAGAATCTCACTATCAGAAACTTATTATTGGAAACATAGCTATCAGGAAGAGGCGGCTGAAAAACCCTTTAGATGGGGGGGCGAGAAGAAGTACTTTTTTCATGTCCTGAAGGAGAAAAGGGTGGGAGGGGAAATGTATCGGGTAAAAACTCAGTTGGAGATGGGTTGCCCTTCGGCGAGAAAGAAAGAAAACGTCTCTCTCATTTGATGATTTAAAATGGGGAGGGGCCTAAACCACGCTAAAGGCTCCTTGCCTCAATACGCCTTCCGCTGGGAGGAAAGCCTATCGAAAATTTCAACGCAGGAGGAATGAGAACGGTCATAACTAGCCTCAACAAACCCTTCCCCATTGCAATCAAGAAAAAGAGAGAGATCAAAACAAAAGAGAGGAGAAGGGTTTGCTCCTCCGGATATAAAAAAACGTGAGGGGAGGGAAATACGAAAACCTGTTAAATAAAAAAAGAAAACGGAACGGGTTCTCCTTGGCTGGAGGGAACTAAAAAACCACTAAACAATGCGAAGAAGGGAAATGGGGGACACTTGGAGTAGACCCCTGTGCCTAGCCAAAGTTTATGCTTCTTTGGACTCCAGAGAAAAAGGACGGGGACCAGGGGGGGGAAAAGGCTCTTCGGGGAAAAGTGAGGAATGGACCATGGGGGGGACCGGTGGGAAAATCGCACTTACCGTAAGCAGAAATCATTAGAAGGGAAAAGTTTGCGTCTCCTAACCTGATCTATGGCAAACTGGGGGGGAACCGGAACGGGGGGAAGCAAGACGAAGTCAACACCACGTCTCAAGAGCGAAAACTAAAGAATGAGGGAACAAAGGGAAGACCAAACACGAGGGAAGAGAATGAAATGACTGGCGATAGATACGAATCTTTTCTGGGAAGAAAAGGGGCTACTAAAAATAGGGAACACTGTAAGGGAGTGAGGGGTATTTTCGTAACAATGGAGGAAAAAGAACCCGAGGAGCAAATAGAGAAAAAAACACTCCGTAAACTGAGAGGGAAGAGTTGGTTAGGCTTGGGGTACCACTGGCTCACATTGTGAAAAAAGAAACAGACACAAAAGGCTCACCGAGGCAAGGGAACCGCAAAAAAATGGAACGTAGACACCTTTGTTCAGCACATGAGAAAGAAAAAGAAACGAGGGTACGCACGAAGCAGGGGTCCCAGTTGGTCAGACTGCAAAAAGGGAAATCCTCGGAAAAAACCAGGTACCTCCTATACAACCAATGCAAACACTAAAACTCACAAGAAAAAACGCGTGAAAGGGGGGGAAAGCAAAAAACAACCCGCACGATACATTTCGTTGGATGCTCCCGATAACTCTCAGATTTAAGGGGGAAAGGAGGCCGTCCCACTTAAGGGAGACATGACGAAAAATGGGAGTGAACATCAAAAAGGTTGAGTTTCCTAAACCTCATCCAACCGGGAGACGAAACAGAAAAAACGACTCTGCCCCTCCATTGCTCAAAACAGAGGTAAGTCACAAGGGGGAAGGTGGGTGGTGACGGGGCTGTGGCTGAGAGTGAAAAAAAAAACGGACGTGGGTGGATCTCATAGGTGTCCAAGGGGGGGTCGAAAGGGGATAGCGCGTTGGCAAACATAACTTTTTAACAAGAAAGGAGAGGCCTAAGTGGTGGGCAAAAACCACCAAAGGACAAGGAAAAGAAGGGAATGGCAACATTCAAAGAAGAAGGAAGAAAGCAGGCAAAATCAGAGAGGTGGGGTCGTTGAAAACAAGAAAGAAGAGAAAAGCACATGCATGGAATTCCCCGCGTTTAGAAAAGAGGATTCCACATGGGGAAAATGGAAAAGATGCCCTACCCAGCCCCAAGGGCCGTCTTTTAACACTAAAAAACTTGTCACGTAGTAAACGGGACCCACTAAGACGAAGAGGGAAGAGAGCGTTGAAAAAAGGAGGGGAATGCAAACTTCGCTAGGGAGGTCCGGGACAAAGGAAGTCGAATTTCATCGGGAGAAGATACTTGATCCATCCCAACGTCTCAGGTCTCTATACATATTCGGGGGTCAGAGAAAAGGGGGGAACCGGTTCGTATCTCGGGACTTACTAAGAGGATGCAGGTCGCCCGGGGAAGGGGAGAAAAAGAGGTCGGGCAGGGAAAGACGCGGGTCGGCGTCGGGTGACTGCTACCTTAAGAAGAAGGAAAAAACCAGCAATGCGGGACGGACTACCCATAAGTCGTGAAACTCTGTTGTACCGGGGAGAAAAAAAAGAAAGAAGCAGGGACTCCTCCGCCAAAAAGAAGCTGAAAACCAACAAGGCAGTACCAGCGTACGGGAGCGTGTGCCAGTTACCAGACAAATGACAAAGAAAGAAAAAATTCCGAGAAAACAACAGAAGAAGGGGCCTCGGAAGGGGGAGAAGCTCCAAAGGAAAACAGGACCTTCCACCACAAAATAATGAGGGGAAGAGAGGGGAAGTTACGACAAGGCAGGCCAATGGGCATTCATACAGCCGGGAATAAAAAAAAAAGTGGGCTACTGTCCCACGACGAAGGAAAGAGGAGGATGCCCGAATAAAACATACACGATGGCCGATTCGAGAAAAATAGGGGCGAAAAACGGGAAGACCTCAACATCCTTACCGGTAGAGACGCACAATAGGACGGCACCGCGCGAAACAGGGGGATCTGGCGGCACGGATGGCATAATTAATTGACGAAGATTACAAAACTTGGGGTCAACATGACCGAGTTGGAAATCAGAAGCCCGAAGGGGGGATGGTCGAGGCGTGTTGGCCGGTAAAAAAAAGAGAAAAAGGGAAACAAGCTTTTTAGAGTGAGGAGGGAAGTCATTGCGGTGATGTAATGAAAGGAGAAAGATACTCACCCATACTCTTGAATCGGAAAGGGGGGCCAAAACATCGGAGTGAGAAACGAATGGTGTTGTCAATCAAAACAACTTATGGAAAGAGAAAGAGAAAAAAAAAAAATGAGGGGGCATTCTTTTGAAGTGGGGACGCACGAAGACTGGGGGGGGAAAAGGGGTTTATGATACGACTACTTTTCTCGCAATGTTGGGACCTACAAAAGGATATAAAAAATGGAGGGAGGGCAAGCAGGTTCCATAGTTTTGGACGGGAGCGAAGAATGCGTGAGGAGAGTGGAAAACCACGAAGATGTAAGCTCTCCATGAGGGTTCTGCTGAGGAAACTGCTCAGAAAGGGGACACCTGATGGGGGGCCACGGAAGCTAAAAGAGCAGGGGGGGAAATCGCTTTGGCCGGAGAGGGCGTTTATATGAGTTCTTATACATTCCCTTGCGATTACTTAAAGGGGGGGCATCTCTTCGGTAGCCAGAGAAAGAGAGTCTGAATTGACATCCATTGGCGAGCGGCCTTTACTGGTAGAAGCAAAAAAAAAGAGTGTTAGTCCCTCTGCCTGAAACTTGGGGCAGGAAGGTTACGAGAAGAAGGGGTTCTCCTTACCCTGACGGGGGGGGTAAAGGGGAAAGTGGATGACGGGTTTGAAGTTGGCGGAAAAAAAGGGAACGAGAAAGGTCGATTCCTCCCGGGCGTGCGGGACTTACCGTTCGTCAGGGAACACGCACAAATAAGAAAGACACCGGGGGAAGGAATCGGGGGTAGGAGGGGGGACGTATCATCCGGGAATCAAACCAGTACACCCGAGGGCCGTTCTGTTAGGGACGAATTGCAGGTCAAGGGGGGAGTTATTCCTAACTATCAAAAACGCGCGGTAGGGCGGTCCAACGATAAAGTGGGACGGGATACCTCCAAGACAAGTATCCGGGGGGAAAGATTGGTAGGAAAGATGGAGAGAGCCAGGAAGAGCGGGTCGAGTGTGCGTTAATAAAGGTAGTAAAGATCAAAAGGGGGAGCAGTTCTTCCCTGAAAGGCCAGCGGCGATTATCTCCTTTGTCACCCAGCAGCCGGCCTCAGTCCCAGTATGAAGGGGAGATGTGGTGGAAGGGAAACCAAGGGGAGTAGGCGTTTTTCCCCCCCGTGAAAAATAGGTAACTTTTTCTGTGATCAATCTGACAGATGTGGGGGAAGAGGGGGAAACCGGGGACCAAATGCAGAGCGGCGCGGAGGGAGGGGGGGTCCAAAAAAAGCCGAAAGGGGAAATTTTTAAGTTGACTATGGGCCCAAGAGGGAAGGGCTGGGGGGTTACGCACTTGCATGCTGACGGAAAGGAAAAAAGGCAAGGGAAAGGGATTGAACGGAACCATTTAGGGCGAAAGCTCGATTCGACCCAAGTTGGGGGCCGAAGAAAAGAATGGATTCCAACGCTGAGGCCCTCCCAACTCACGGTTTGAAAGAAGAATCGAAATCGGGAGGGAGAAGAACCGGCAAAAAACTCAAAAAATGTGTCTAGGGTTCCTGCAGTGGGAATACGCCAGCGAGGTCATGAAGGGCAGATGTTAGAGGGGGGGGGCGGGGGACGCCGAAGGAAAGGAACCAATGCTTCCTCTTCGATCAGGCGAGGGAAAGGGGGAAAAAAGAAAAGGGGAACTCGTGCTGGGGAAAAGACGGAGGAAAAACCGAATTGTATCGTGCTGTTGAACCTCTTGATAGGGTGGTAGGGAGGGGGGCCATTGGGGTAGGAGAGAGGACCCTTATTGGAGCGGGAACCGGGGAGAGAAATTATCAAATGGGGAACCAAAAAAAGGGAGGCATTCAGTCAGGCGGATGGAGGGATGTGAAACGGGGGGGGATTTCTTTCCACGTTGTATCTGCAGACAAGAAAAGCTTGAATCTCAGGGTGGGGAGGGTGATGTCAAAACGTATTGAGCAGGGACGGCCAGTAAAAAAAGAAAGGAGGACTAGTCGACCGGGCGATATGATTGTCCTTATATCGGGGGGGCTGACCGGGCTTGAGGGTTTATAACAGATGACAGAAACTTGGGAAAAGGGGTGGCTACTTGAGATAGCCCCCGGTAAGTAAAACATTTAAAAAACATCCATAGTAGCGGTGAGGCAACGTCAGGAAGGTGACCTCGATTGGGGCATTTTGTTACTCAATGGCCCGAAGTGGAAAAAGGGAGAGGTGTGGGGGAAAGGACGGTATGGGAAAAAGAGAGGGTTAAGGTAGGAGACGGCAAGTACTTTGTTTCACGAGATACTTGGTATTAGGAAGGGGGCGAAAGGGGGAAAAAGGGGGAAGGTGAAGAAGAAATCCCAGAAGACAAAGCCGAACACGAACTGAATGAAAGGGGTATCGGGATTAGGGAAGAGGAACCTGACCTCCTCCACTTTATAGGACCGAAGGGAAAAAGACGGAGAGAAAGAGGAACAATATTTGGGGGAGTCCCGAACTCACTTGACGAAAAAACCCTTGGTCAGAGGGGGGAAAAAAAGTACAGGTTCTATACCCGCACAGAAGGCCAAAGAGGTGATCGTCCAGAGCAGGGCACATATCTTACCTGGGTTTAAAATAGGCACGATGGAGGTCTAGGTGTCCAACTTGGGTTCCTGGGAGGTCTCGGAGATGACCGAGGAGGAAGGTCAGTCCTTCGCTGGGACGGGAAACAAGGGCTAGAAAGGACGGAAGGCATGAAGGCAAAGGTTTCGAGTGGGAGGGGAAAAACTGTATAGAATAGGGGAAAAGAATCACGGAAACGTCGCGAAAAGCCGTGAGGTATCAGGGGAGATGATAACGACGAAGGTCGTATTTAACTTTATCTCAATATTCCTGAAGCAAGAAAGGAAATAGGAGTCTCAAACCAAAAAGTAAGGAGATTGATCACGTCCATCTCAATTGCTTCAGATCAGGGCCATCTCGCCAACCACAAAGGGGGGGAGAAAAAAGGAGAAGTGAGCAGAGCAGAGGAACCCTTTCGCGCTAACGCCTCATGGGTACTGAGAAAGGGGGTGAAAAGGGTAAAGGTCTAGCAAAGGGGGGGTGTCGAATCGTTCTCGTAGACCTCACATTTTAGATTCAGTCGGCAGAAGGGATCAAGGGGGAGACCTCAACGGAGGGGCGAAAGCCGTTGCAAAGCAAGCAAAGGAAAAACGCATTTCCGCTCATCCGCCTGGGGTATGGGAAGGCGGGGGGGGAGAAGAGAGAAAGCGATGGGGTCACGACGGAGGAAGCCCAGTCAGAAAATAGAAGGGAAAGACCCACGCAAGGGGGGCCAGAAAGCTCAGTCTTCAAATAACCCCATAGGAAATCGAAAGGAGGCAAGGTGCAGCATCCGAGAGGGAAAAATAAGCCCGTAGGGGGGGGGGGGAAAAGAAAAAAATTACTCGCGCTGAACGGTCCTCGAAAAGGTTCGGGGCCGCATAAAAACAAAATGGCATTCTCAACTAGCGGTACTAATTTTCAGTACAAGGGGACTAAGAATGTTCTCTGAGAAAAAGACGAACGGACTCCAGATAAACTCCGGACTTTATAGTCCAATCTCAACTCCTGGAATTAGGGAGGGGGAGGAGGACCAAGATTGGGGGGAAACACACAGGGAAGAAAGTCCCACCGCAACACAGGAGTAGGGTGAGAAGTAACGGGGGGGCTCTAACCTGAACGATTGTCCCCTTTCAAGAGGAAACGCAGGTCATCAAAAAAAGCCAGGAAAGGAGCTCGCAAAACAAAAAAAATGATCAAAAACGCAGGAAAAAGGCTAGTATCATGAAGAGGAGGATAGGGAGACTTGGAGGGGATAAATCAGCAAAAGGGGGATCGCGAATCCCTGTAAAGGGCTGATGTTGAGAGCGGAAAAAGAAGGCGGCAGCCTGCAAGGAAACCTCAACGGCGGGTCCACGCTCTAACAACCCAAGGGAAAAGGCGGGAAGAGGGAATCGGGGGCGCGTCGGATCCGTGTAACCAAACAAGAAAGGAAAAACGGAGCTGCAAATGCTGGGCACGAAGCACTCCGTTATCACCTCAACGTCAACAGGGGGGGGATCCACGAAACGACATGTACTACCTGACAGAATCTTTACAACCGTATATGAGGAGCAAAAGGAATAAGCTACCTAAAGGGGCCGCGAAGTCGGACAGCAATGCCCACCCTGTCAAAAACCATCAAACCAGGGAAAAGAGGAAGCACCAGCACTATACAGTTTTTTTCAGTAAACCACGACAGGAAGAGGGGAAGGGGGTCAGTGCTTGAACCTGTTAAAAAAGGGCGGTAAAGATTACTAATAAATTAGAATCCAGCCGGCTTCCCTCCGAACAACATAAAGAAATAGGACACACCTACAGAAACCGGGACGGAAAAAAGAAATTCACCATGTTTGTTGTGCCGGTCGATTCGGACCTCGATACAAAAGGGAAACAACCGTGTTTTGAGAGACAGAGTGACCGAATTGGTGAGGGAAAGGGGGGTCAATGAGTTGCGCGTGCCAAAGAACTTTTGTCTTCCGCCTTGGGAGACAGAGGGAAGGGGAAAAGACGGAAAGGGTGGTGCAAAAAAGCCTGCCTATAGAAAAATCAGGGGGAAGAAAAAGACCAAACGCGTGGGGGGTCTGGCACAAGACCGAAAAGTGCCAGTAGGGTTCATGTGCAACCCTCTTGAAGGAAAAAAACAGAGGGGTTTCTAGGAAAATAACTCAGCCACTATTTATCTAGACGCCATAGTGAAAAAGAAAAAAAAGTGGTAGTACGAAGAGTTCACGCCAAAAAAACTGGGAGAAAAGGGGCAGGATGCTCTTGGGGAAAAAGAGATCAGCGATGCCCACTTAGTAAAAAAAGGAAGATCCATGGAGCACTCTAAACTCTAGGACCGGAGAAAAACAACAAGCCACGCTCTGGGACGGGGGCGCAGATCCATAATTAACATACCCCCTTCAGGTCTCTACTGACAGACTGGAGGAGAGGGGGGGAAGACTGAAAGGCTGAGAAAAAAAAAGGAACGGCAGCAACGTCATTCGGCAGGGCCGGTGCTACCTTGGGGAAGATGAAAAAAAAGAAAAGAAAGAACCTCCCGAGTGGAGAACCATCGGGGGGATTAATTGGCTGATAAGGAAATACGAGGCGAAGGGACGTTCAACACTTCAGTTTCAGGGTGATGCGGGGGGGGGGGGGACAAGAGAAAAAGAAAACCGTTTCCTAGCTCAGGGCAGGCTACCCCCAAAGGGAGGAATTTTCCTCGAAATGAAACCCATGAAAAAAAGGCACGAACGTGACAACTCCCACTAGGGAAACCAGAAAACAAGAAGAGCGAAAGCAATTGCCTTTCCAAGCGCAGATGACCGGAAATAAAAACGCTGGGGGGGGGATGGGCATTTAGTATAGGGAAAAAGGGGAGATGTCCGCGAATTAAAAATCTACTTATATTTCCGAAGGCTAAGGGAAAAAGGGAAGAAGAGCCAGAAAACATTCAGGCAAGACGGGCCAAATTTCTCCCTCTAAATAACTGACATAACAGGAGAAAGAGGAACTCTACATGAATAAAGGGTTCGACTCCTTGGGGGAAACATCGAGGGAAAGGGATAAACAAATGCGGGGGATGTATTACCTCGGTTCTGGAAGTCGCCAAGGTCAAAAGAAAGAAAAGTCCCGAAACTCTGGGGAGGAAACTGGCGGAACACCTTGTGGGTTTTCCAAGGGCATGAAAAGTTGCATCGACCGGGGGAGAGGAACTTCCTAAACTCCCTCCATTCGTGATCTTGGGACACCACACACAACAGAAGGGGGGCTAAAACGAGGTTTCTCATCGTCAAAACAAGAGAGGGAAGGAAAAAAAAAAAGAAAAAGAGGAGAACACACAGATTTGCAGACGGAGTGTTAGGTACTATTAAGAAGATGGAGGGGTTATGGGGGATGATTCTTTCCTGCTGCAGAATGGTGGGACGACCTTAAAGAAAAGGGAGCTAAACCGCAATTTCCTACCAGAAGGTTGGGACTTGGGTATAAAGGAAAATGGCAGTTCAGCCTTCCCCCTCAGGTGACTAATCCAAAGGCAGGGGGAGGAGGATGCGGAATGCTCAGTGTTAACCACCAATTTCCAAGGAAGTAGGCCAAGCGCTGCCAGCAGAAGGAGAGGGACCGGTTAGAGAGGAGGGAAAACGGATGCCTATGGTAACTTCGAAACCCGGGTGCCATAATTACGCTGCTACTTAAAAGGGGTGGAAAGAGAAGCAAACTCGACCGGAGGGAGAGAAGCTGTACTGTAGCCCAAAGGGAGATCTTCGCATGAAGCCCATGTTTTTTAACCTTCCTTGCTGATAGTCATGGAAGTAGTGGAACATCCTCGGGTCGGGTGGGGGGAAGGGGTCACTTTTTTAATGGTTAAAAGGCGAGAAAAGAAAGTTCTCTTTCGGGGGCGGAGTCCGCAAATGTGGGTGGACTTTCTACCTTCGGTAGGGGGAACTGGCAAACGAACGAAGACGAGAAGCTGGGGAGCAATAGGGGGGGTTAGGGGCTGGAGCCGCAGTATCTGGCCGGGAAGACAGGTCGCCCAACCAGGGACAACCCTATGGTCGTTGATTGTAGGGGGGGGGGAGGATGGAGGGACAATGCGGGATGAAAAAGAACAGTGAGCCCGAACAGAAAAGGGAGGGGGGAGGCAGCAGGTGACGCCTTTACCTCCTTTCAGACGCGACGACACGGGGGAAGAGGGGAAGGAAGAAATTTACGTCCCAGAAGGGAGGGGGGGGGGGGGAAGAAGTTCCATATAGGTATTTATGTCTCCCAACTGGCGGCCTGACCCGAGGAACGTGGAAGGGTAGATCGTGTCAGATACCGAAGGGCGTATATTGGGGGGGGGAGGGGAAAACGAGTATGAAACGTGGTTAGGTTGGCACTCCTCAAGCCTGGGCTACGCTCACTTGGGCTTGCTTTAATCAAAAAGGGGGGGAGCTGAAAACAGGGGAGCATAACACGTCATCCTATTGGGTCTTTAGGGATGGAGGGTAAAACGACCAAAAGAAGGGGGCGGGTGAATGTGCTTTCTGGTCAGGGGAGACTGGGGGGGGAGCACCTGACAGGCTTGCGGCAGCGGGGTTAACAACTTCTCATGGGGACATGGGGAAAAAAGGGGCGCAAGAGATATAGTCCATTCGAAATTTGAAGAGGGAGAAAAAGGGATGCAGAGGACAACGAAAAAGGGGGGGGTTGGTTTTTAGAGGGGGGGAGCAGCTCCCTCGCTAACGGAAAAAAAAAAACCTCAAGTGTGAATACGAGGGGAACATATAGACACGTCATGTCGTACGAGTTCCGGGGGGAGGGGGAGAAAGGGGGACTCTAGGAAACGGGAACTCTAGGCTTCATCACTTTAGTCGTCCCTTCTGACTATTCAGTCCAGCCGTGTACAAGGGGGAAGAGGGGACCGGGGGAGGCTGGCGGGGGAGGCGGAACCCGAAAGGGGTAGCTGTTGAAAAAATAAAGGGCGAGGGGTTGGGCAGGGGAAGGTGGAAGTTCCTGAGGAAGGGGAGGGTCGACTGGGACAGTTTGGGGGGGAAAGCATTCTACAAGGAGGACCAGGGAGAGAAAAAAAAAAAAAAAAGATTCGGTGCTTGAACACGGGCTGGAGGGCAAAAGGGGGAGTCTGCTAAGCGGGCAGCGCCTAGTGTTTCCAGGGCACTTTTTCGGCAGGAGAAAAAGACAAAGAAATCGATCAGGCGTGTCGGGGGGCCAGGGAAAAGATGCGTTCGAGCGTAGGAGTACCTATTCAGGGGGGTGAAGGATAGAAGGGACTTAACATCCTGAAGAAAAAAAGTCCATGTTTGTCTAGTGCTCGCCATTACAAAAAAATTGAAGAAAGAGGGGCTGTAAGGAAGAAAAGGAAGGAAAGGATAACCTGATGTTGGCTTCATTGTACGACGCCTGAGAAATGGGGGGGTCGGACAGGGGGAACAAGACTGTAAAAGTTTGCCAATGAGGTTCAAGTTATACGAAGGACAATGTACTGTACTAGTGCATGGCAGGGACGGAGAAGGGTACGAGGTTCAAGGGTCACATGGAGAGAAACAAAACACCGGGGCAAGGGGGGGGGAATTGAACCGCTAAAGATTGAAAAAAAGAGGAAGGCGCCCCGGAGGAAAAACGTGGTCCCAATCTCCGTGCATACCGGACCTGGAAAATCCGGGAGAAGCGGAGGAGAGGGCAATTCAATATGGTGTGAGACCGGGGGATGAACAGGACAAAAAGACCGGAAAAACCTTAAAGGATCAGGAGCGGGTTTTCTTGTGAACAAATTCTAAGGGAAGATCCGGATGGCAAAAAGTGAACTAAGGACTTCGCGTGATGCAGATTTGGGGGGGGGTTGGTGGTTGGGGGGGGGGTTTGTTTTGGGGTGGGTGGGGGGGGGTGGGGGGTTTTTGGTGGTGTGGGGGGTGGGTTGGAACAACAAACAAACACAAAAAAAAGGTTTTGTGGGGGTGGGGGGCCCCCCCCCCCCCCCCGCACCCCCTCCCCCCCCCCCCAAACCCCCCCCCCCCCCCCCCCCCCATCCCCCCCCCCCACCCCCCCACCCCCCCCCCACCCCAGTACCCAGACCACCCACCCCCCCCCCCTCCCCCACGCCCCACCCCCCCCAAAACCCCCCCCCCACGCCCCCCCCCCCCCACCCCCCCCGCCCCCCCCCCCCCTTTTCTGCGTGGGAAAAACTTGTTTCATTAGCGAGTCGAGATGAAAAGAGGCGGTCTGGACTGGCTCTTCTTACACAATAAGAGGGAGGCATTAAATAAGCCAGATAAAGACGGAGTTCGGAGTGATCTCTGCAACTTCTTCAAATTAGAGGAGGGAGGTTTCAGAGGGGGGAAAAAGGGAAGAAAAAGAGGAAATGCGACGTAAACAGGGGAAAGTTAGAGGAGCTCACGCCGAATATCCTCCTGCAATGGAGTCAGATACCGAAAGTGCAAGAAGCACAATGGATCAAGAAAGACATCAGCTCTCACCCCCCATTTCTCGGGATCCATCGAGAACAGCATAAGAAGAAACCCCACCCCCCCCACCCACCCAACCCCACACACCCCACCCCCCCTTCAGGGTATCTGAAAAAAAACAAAAAGGAGGGGGAGGGAATAAGAGATAAGGGCGGAGCTTCTGCTTGTGGAAAGAAAAGAAGGGGAATGGGGATTTTGGGTTTTTCTAAAAGCGGTAGGTTATTTATCATTATTCTGCTCTTCCCGTATAAGACAAGAAAGTGAAGGAGGAAGCTGGAAAGCGGAGAATAAGATCCTCTTCTTCTTCTCGCCCCTGATTCACAGATGGACAGAAACGGAACGAAAAACGCAGGATCATACGCAAGGGTTGCCTCCCGCCGGAATGGGAGAAAAGGAAAGGAGGGGAACCCGCTTCTTTTCAAGGGAAAGGCAAGAAGAGGTCTAGACGATCCCCAACGCAAAAGTTCCACTCATAGCTCTACTGCAAACCAAGGAGGGAAGAGAAGGAGGGCTATTTAGACCGACAGCGGATGTAGAATGTACTTCTTCATGCGGTGAAAAAAAAAATTTAATCTCAGAGGAAAAAGGACGGTGGCCGCGCCCGGGGAGGACGTGACTCGCGCACCCAAGTCTTGCGCCTAGAAAGGTGGACAGAAAGGAAAGGGGGGGTAAACAGTATGTCCCCTCTATCCATGGTGAGTCGCAGAGGAGACGGAAGAGCTCCCAGATAAAACGGACAGGTCCAGTTCGGGGTTCTCGCAAAGGGTCATTCTTATGGTTTCTTCACGTGGGGAAACAATTGGAAAAAGAGCACCGGGAAAGACGGAAAAAAGAAAACCAAAAAAGTCCCGTTGAACAGGTTGCCGCAGCAGACAAGAAAAAAAGGGGAGGGTTGCAACTTTGGGGTGTACGAAGTGGGAGAAGATTCTCATCACCAGCAACTCAAGCGGTCGGTAAAAAAGGGGAAACAAAATCGAGGGAGAATGAATGACTCTTCAATGAAAGAGAGGAGGGAAAATGGTGGGTGTGAAACCCCGTTGAGAAAGCAAAAAGACCTCCAAACACTGGGACATTAAAGGATGTAGATGAAATAGGAGGGGGAAAACTACAGGACCCCGCAACCAAGTAGCAATCGCTCTCAACGGGCGGAGGGGGAGGGGCGGCGAAAACAAAGAGGAAAGGAAGCGTGTTCTCTTAAAATTAAACACTAAGGGTTAAAACGCAGAAATAACAAGGGAGAGGCAACGCTGCAGGGGGAAGGCCGAGATCCATCCGGAACGTGACAACCCCTTTTTCAGGGCAAAGCAAACGGCAACTAACGCAAAGAATCAGAAAGGGGGGGGGGTTTTAAAAAAAAGGCATCAGCTGAAGTCCATGCCCGAAATAACAGTTCCCCGCCCAAAAAAACGTCGAAAAACAGGATTTCCGAAGATAAAACACCCGCACGAGAGGGGAAGGGGGAGTGACTCACCTAACGGCCGAAACCCTCTTTCACGGTGTGCAAAGTAGTTCGCGTGGACGAGGAAGGGGGGGAAGGAAGGAAAGAGGTTAGTACATGTTCCTCACCCCCTACAGAAAGACCACTGAAGGACAGACCAGCTTATGGACGCAACCGCTGCACAATCTACTACACCGGTAGTGGTTGTACCGAGGGTCCAAAGACGAGGGGTGGCGAAGAAGACCAAAAAGAGGAAAACAATTCGTTGTGGAGAGGGCAACAGAGGGAACGGCAAAGCGAATGTATAGCGCTTGAGAAAAGAACTGGGATTTTCACATGCATTACGAAGGGGTTGGGCACCGTGCTTGCTTCCCTCAGGGAAAACAGACGGACGGTGGGGTCTGTTTATTCGGATGTCTGTTTTCTTCCCCATCCCACCAAGGGGCCATGGATCAAGTGCTCGCCAGACACAGGTGGAGCTAAACTCTTTTGTCGAATTACCTCTTTCCGTTCAGAAGGGAAAAGGGGGAGGCTGAGCAGTTTTCTTTGAAAGTGAAAAACCAGCAATCAGACACGACCAGGCGAAAGGGGGGGGACAGCCCGACGGGGATCAAATAGGAACCACCTAGTGGTTATGAGCACAGCCCAGCCAAGGAAACGAAAGGAGGACATCGTGAAAAGCCCCGTGCAACCAAAGGGGAGGAGTTAAAGCGTCTCTCCCACAAAAATAAGAAAAAGAAGTGCGAATTCACGGCGCGAACGGGGGTTCCCATAAGCGACGGACCACAAGGGACGAAGAGGGGAAACAATGGAAGAAAGTCCCGGCAAGCGTAAGAGTCTAGTGCCCCCAGAACTCTGAAAAGCAAGGAAGGCATCTGATCAAGAAAGAAGGCCGACTGAAATACCTTTCGTCGTCTACGTGGAGGAAAATAGGGCCTACGTGTCAAGTTATCCCACCGTGGCAGGAGAAAACGGAAATATTTCGTGCCGAACGTGGGGGGAAGGAAAAGCCAACGGAAAAGAGGAGACGAACTCAAAACTTAGAAACAGAGTTTTACTGATACATGGGAAAAGGGGGGAAATTCAGCGAGGCTCCTCACAAGGGGATGGGACCTTCGCAAACGTTCTTCCCTGTCTGTGAGTGGCCAGGGGGGGGAAGAAAAGTGTAACTGGTCAACAGACAACCAAGCTAAGCCCACCAACCTCCATCTCAAATTGATCCCAAAAAACCCAGGACATACCAGTCAAAATAATAGGGTTGCCCAAAAAACCAGGGGACACCAGCGTCCCAGTTGGGGTAATTCATAGCACCGAATAAGATCAGGTTGGGATAGAAGAAGAGAAGATAGAAAAGAAATCTTCCTCGGTCAACTTCTCCGTATACGATGTAAACGCTAGTACCCGAAGTTGTATCGCGAACAAAACGAAGGCAATTAATCAGCCCGGTAGACAAGAGATCAAAAAGAACGCTCATCTCTGAAGTGAAAAAGCGGGAAAGGGCTGGATCAGAAGAAGTAACGCTGGGTGCATCCAGCAGAAGGACCTAAAAGGATGTGGATAGATTCCCGAAGGGAAATCCGGAGAAAAGTCCAAAACCAGAGGGGGGGGGCGGACCGGCTCAATCTTGAAATACAACAAAAATTGGGAAATTCATGCACGCGAGGAAGAGCGCACTAAAATCCCTCCTCGTGACTTAGGGGTTGCCCCACAAACACAAGAATGCCAACTCAGGGTGGAGTTAGGACAGCCTAGAAAAAAAAGTAGGGGAGGAAATATTAGACAACCATAGGTCGGTTGCTGTGGGAGGCCAAAAGAAGGAAAAAGATGATTTTTGGGGGGGGATCGAGGGTACGCCGAGGGGAAGTTCCTTGGTGCCAATGATTAAACTGGGCCACCGAGGGCAGAAAAAAAACCAGAAAGGTTGTGATTATCTCCTTACTTAAAGTGCTAAGGAGACTGGACACACCGCCGAGGTAAGCCGCTCCAAAAGGGGGCTTCTGAGGAAACTCAATCTCGAGGAGCAAAGTAGACTGCTCCAGCAAAGGGCCCAGCGGAGCCGGTTCCTAGCTAGGAGGAGGGGGAAAGAAAAACGGGCGATGGATTAGGGGGAGGCGCATGTCTTCCCGGTCACAGAGGCGTCTCGACGAAAAGAGAGGAGGGGGAAAGAGGCAATCGAGGAAAAGCTAGCTGCCGCTACCAGTGAGCGGGGGGGAGTAAGGTTCAGATGAAAAACCCAACTTGGAAAGTCCTTGTCAAGTAGAAGAGGTCCCGGCCTGTAGTGGCAAATCAAGAGGTAGGGTTTTTACTTTTATTGGTGAAAAGTGGGGGGGGGGAGTATAGCAAGTCTTCGAAAGAGAATTGATTTTTTTATGGTGGCGTATCTGACTGACCTGGAGGCTGTTCACCTGGCCCACCTAAAGAACTCATCTTCTCTTCCTTGAACATCGGTCTGGGCTGGGCCCGATCATGTAAGGGAGAAGTTACCCGGGCCAACAAAGAGGGTGTAGGGGACACGTTTAGGGTAGGTGTGATTCTTGCATTTAGCTTCAAGAAAAGTGTCAAAGTCAAAAAACTGTCGTTGGCTGGCCTTCATGTTTGTCTTGACCCGGGATACAAAACGCAATAGCAGGGACATAACGACGCCGGGGACAACGACTGGAATGCAAAGAACAATGCGAGATTGGTCTAGGACATCCTTACTTAGACGATTTCTCCCGGAGACCAGGCCGGGTCGGGGGAAGCCCTTCTCTCAAGGATGCTCTTCTGACCAAAAAAGACGACCTTCGAATCAAAAAATTGTCGGGGGATTAGTGGGGGGGGGGGGGGTCTACCTCGGCGACGACACGGGTGGAGGGTAACCTAACGGGGAAGAGGCAACGCTCTGTTTCTTTATCGTTTGCATAAAACTATGGGGGTACATGCTGAAAAACGCGGGCGGCCTCAACTGCAGAAAGTAAGGCTTTGTGTCAAAAAGACAAAAAAGCGGAGGGGGGAGGTCCGTCTCGGCTCTTGGAAGAGGCAGGAGGGGTTTCGGACACACTTTGCAGGATGGAACGCCGGGAAACCACCGGAGGAATGAAAGGGACATCGGTCGCATAAAAAAGAGACCCCGCGACCCCTTGGCTATCGTGGCCCAAGGTCCAGACCACAACGGGGCTCGCTTGGGGAGTATCGCAAATCGGTGCATAAACAAAAGAAACAACCTACTGGTTCATTCTCGTTGGGTGGACTAAAGGCAAGGAACAAGGGCGTCTAGGAAGGAGTTGGGAGGGAGGAACGCCGAAAGGACCGTTCCATGGTGGGGGGGGGGGGGGGGGGGGGGGGTTTGTTTCTCCACAGAAAACGACGAGTTAAAAGGGTTCCAAGCCGTTACCAAGAAATCGGTAGGTGGAGTCATCCACCCGAAGGGGATCGAGGGGGGGAGAAGAGGAGGGAAAAAAGATGGTGGGGAGAAAAGGTTTGGCATAGCTAGTCGGATCATGTATGGGGACCGGGGGCAGGGAGGAGGAATCAAAGGGACACCAAAAAAATGAGTCAGAGAGCATTTCAGTTATGATCGGGCGCGGTGAAAACGGGGGCGAACGTGAAAAAATGCAAAAACTCGGCACGGCAGCGGGAGCGCTCGGGGGAAGAACACGGAGAAAAAGGGAGGAAACCGAACAACTAGGCCCTCGATCACGGACGTTTCGCGTACGAGCGGTGGGGACTTAAAGGCCGGGAGGGGGGGAAGGCATGGGCAAAAGAATAGCATCACCTTAAGGCAGTGGGTGGGGGCGAGGGGGGGCGAGAGCCAACTGTGAGGGGGCCGAATTGACTCCGAGATTATAGGTGAAAACTCAGGCTCGATGGGGGATCAAGGGGGTAAAAAGACGATGGAGAAGAGATGGGAAATTTACTTCTCTTGACTTGTAAGAAGGGCCATGACTTTGGAAGTGAAGGGACGAAACGGCAAGGCCCTGGTTCACCGTGCCACTTGTTGAATTCAGGGTGGAAAAAGGGGGTAAACCAAATGACGGGGAGAAAGAAAAGAAACGAAGAACGGACTTTTCCACCGAACGGGCAGGGGTAGAGGAAAAGGAACGTCGACCCTGGTCAAAAAAAGAAAAAATACACTAGGACTGCCCATCTTGAAAAGCAGGCTCGATATTCCCTTAATAGTGGGGGAGAGAGGGGGTACGCGACATTATCTTCACCTACTAAGGTCGGGGGGGGAGTTGGCGAAGAGCACTTCCAGAAGAAAGTCATAGACAGATTTGCGATAAAACTTATAGATACTTCAGAGAGGGAAAGGGGGGGGAGGCGTAGAGGATGGCTCTCCTTGGGGGGAGGACGACATTGAACTAGCTGATGGAAAAAAAAGACAAATAACGGAAAAAACATACTCTAGCCGAGACGCGCATCAAGGCGATAGGAAAATGAGTAATTTGGGAAAAGGGGGGGAGGTGATGGGGTATCGCAATCTTTAAACTCATAACAAACGTCTATGGTAGCGGTTCCGGCGCAACGAAATTCAATAACTGTATTGGGAAGAGAGAAGAACTTCTAGCACAGCAGGAGGACAGCACCAAAACGGAAAAAGGAGGAGTTAATCATC
>Ga0179593_1497871_pt1 | contig 26668 bp, 31 predicted proteins | sample CZODoug2_1_08_16_FD_185931 | JGI IMG/M metagenome (GOLD analysis project Ga0179593, IMG submission 185931) | Vadose zone soil fungal communities from Angelo Coast Range Reserve, California, USA - CZODoug2_1_08_16fungal (PacBio error correction) | ecosystem: Environmental > Terrestrial > Soil >...
ACCGACGAACACATTGTTTTCAAAAAACCACAGAAAAAACCGGATCCGCGAACCTGAAGATTCATTGCGCACGACGAAGAAGCCATGGAGAGAAACATTAACAATTGGTTCTTCACTTTTTCCGCCATTTTCCCCACTTTCTTGAAAGTTAAAAATCACGAAAGTTGCGCGATGTTTTCTAGGTGGGGAGAATGGGTTGTAAGGTTCACGGACAGGTGGAGGAAAATGGGGAACAACCGCCCCACCTACCAGTGATTTGTTTTGGGGTGGATTCGGGGGGGGGACAGATCACTGTTAGAGTGGAAAACAAAAAAAACAAAATTGGAATACCCCAAGGCATCCAACCGGTACCCCCCCAGGGGGGGGGGGGAAAATCCTCGTAAAAAAAGGAAAACACGAAAACGGTCTCTGGAAACCAAATCATATGGGGAACGAGGAAGAATGACTTAACTTTAATCTTAACGTGGGGGATCTCTCCAGCAGTTCCGAAAAAGTACTCCACAAAACCAAGGGGATGGGACGATTTTGCTCACAACCGGGGTAACCCGGCCAACGCTTTGAACGGGAGGCTAGAGGGGGGGGGGGGTTCTTAAAAAAGCAAGAGTTGTGGGGTAAGTGAGAGGTTCCCAATAGGAACGGGGAGGGGGGTTTTTGAAACCCCAGTATAAAAAACGGCGGATAGGCATCGTGGAAGGTCCTGTAGGGGTTTTGATGGGAACCTTTCGGGAGAAAATCTTTAAGTACTGCCCCGGCCCTAATGGTTTCTTTACTGGGTCAAAAGATAATGTTCATTCGCAAGTGAATAAAACAAAAAAGACGAATCACCAGTGATGGGCACCAATGGGGAAAGTCCATCATTCACAATTCTTGCCGTCAGGTAAAGGGGGTCGCCCTTCTTAAAGGGAAACTGGGGGGGGGAACAGGCCTGTCACCTCGGTTTCCTTGGTAAAAGAACCAGTCTTCGGGGGGGATCTGGGGGGTTGCGGCTACCAGTGCCCACCAAAAAAAAAAAAAAAAAACACCAAAAAAAACGGAGTTGGCGGATCTGTCGTAACCCCCACCCTCCGCCAGAACGTCCACATTTGTGAGAACTTCATGTAGTGCTGGCAAAAGAAAAAGGGGTATGGTTTCCTATTTAAACACCAAAGGCCATTTGAGAGAAGGCATACAGGACGCCAAAAGAAGAGGTACACCGTTCTGCTGTTCGTCTCAAAGATTTCCCGGGCCTTACGGGGGGGGGGGGGAAAAGAGAAGAGCAATACATCCAGGGTGGGAACAAAAACTCCATGATTCGCAAGAAACTAAAATCTCAAAAAACCGGCTTTCCGGAGACCCCCAAGTCCCCTTCAAAACAAAAAACTATGAGCAGTGTCCGCACAATTTTCTGGGGACGGGACTCTTGCAAGAATGGTTTTCTCCCAATCCAAAGCCCCATCCTACAAAGGGGGGGGGGAAGGGAAATGGACAATCCTAACCAACGGATCAATGTCCAGCTGGAGCACTGGGCTTCCTTAGGGGGAACAAAGAGAACAGGTTTGGGGCGCTCTCCCCAGGGTCCGCCAATAAAGTAAAAAAGTAATGGTCTCTTTGACCCAGGGGGTCCACATATGGGAATAAGGTTGAAAAACCGACCGGTAATGAGGGAAGAAAAATGTCAAATCTGCCACCACATTTTTCGGTCATCAAAATGATCGAAATGTTCCCTGGTGGAACGGATATTAAAAACCTTGCGGCACGCGGGTTGTTGTCTCTAGAAGAGATGGTCCTTCCAGCGTCTACGTTTCTGAGTAAAGTGGGTGGGTGTTGGAGTCTGGGTGGGGTTTCCAAGGTCGACAAGGCCGTACCTAATCTGGGGGCGAGAGGGGGAAAAAAAAAAGGGCAACGTCCCCAAGCCACCTCCTTTGGGAAAACCTCCGACCTCCTTCTTCAATTCGCCGGTTTTGGGGGGGGGAGGGGGGGGTCAAAAGCTTTTTCGTTTTTACAAAGGAGACTGGGGAAGAGATCGCGGATTGGGGGGCGAGAAAAACACACCGGAAGAGAGTATCTCGCTGGTCGAAAGAAACCTCTGGGTCGTGAAGGCGGCTTTCCCAAATCAGTTTACAAGGAATCTTTACTAAAAAGAAAAACCGCAGTAGAGGTGTTGTTTTTGGGAACACCGAAGGAAACCACAGTGCTTGGAAGTTTGTGGACAATGTGGGGTGGTGAACTCAGTCTCCATTGACATTCTCCTTCAGGGCCAGTGGGGAAGGTCCCGGAAACTAATTCACTTTTGAGGGTGAAGAAATCGAAAAAGCCGGCCCAAGAACCAAAATAAAAGAAATCAGAATACTATTTATATTTGGTAGGGAGTTGGGGAAAAGAAAAAAAAAACAAAAACGTGCGTTTAAAATGTGTTTGGTCCCTTCCCAGAGTTATACTGCGACTCCCATCCAAGAACACAAGAAAAGGAAATCCGGAAAGCCATCCCTTTTAAGGGGGAGATCCAAAGGGGGGGGAAAAGGGGTACTGTCTATTTTGTGTTTGTCAGCCTCTCGGTCCAAAAAGGGGGGGCGAGTGGTTGGCGACGGAGAGACAGTTACGAAAAACAGATGAAAGGAGTGACGGAAGGAAACCCAAGAAATGGGGGGGGGATGAGCCAAGAGCCAAGAAACGCTTAATCCCTCCTTCCTGTGGGTCGGGGCGGTATTCTTGAAATAATGAGCTCCGTACCTATCATATCCTCGGAATTCCTGCTAACGAGAGGGGGAATTTAAATATCCCAAAGTGGGGAAACGGTGCCATTGGCCAAGGTGTCAGACGCACCCAAAACGCGAAATAAGTGGTGTTTTTCTATCCCCAGCATCTTTACAGTTCCCGAATGGTACTTCTCAATGAATTGGCAAGGAGAAAAAATCAACCATTTTGAAAAGGTGGGGGGACCACCAAAAACACCGTGGAGATAGGAGAAAGAACAGAGTTCCTTTCAACAGGGAAATAGGCGGGAGACTAATCCACTTACAAGGGAATTAAAAGGGGAAAAAAACAAAGAAAAAAAAAAGAGAAAGAAAAAAAAAATGCCGGTTTGAACCACGGAGGGAAAGGCTCAATCTGTTTTCATCTTTCTTTGGGGGGAGAGGGGCCGGAAGGAGACGAACAATTTATTACTAGGTGGTGTCTTTTTCAGGCGGGGGGAAAATTCCCGGGTTCAGAGAAACTGGAGAGAGGTGGTTCAATTTTAATCAGCAAAAAGAACCTATAAAAGATTTGTAATTTTTTTCGATGTTTCGAAAAAGGATAGGAAGTGACTTTTGTTTTGTGCGCACAGAATGCGGGGGGGGGGGGGGAAAAGACTAGGGGGCCTTCTTCTAATGTCAGCACACCCACCCAGCGGACGAAGAGAGAATTGATTCTGCTACCCAGAGGGGGTAAAAAGGGAAAAAAACAAAAAAGCATATCAACTCAGAGGCAATAAAGGGAACGGCGGGGGATACCATTTCACAAATAAAAAACCTCGGGCAAAAAAACCGAAAAGCAGGGGATAAGAGGGGACGTGAATACTATCACTGTGTAAACCGGCCAGCCAGGAAGTTGTCATCTTCACGGGAAGGGGGGGGTCAATCATATTGAACAACATGACAATGAAATTAGACAGGTGGGAAAAATGCAGTTAACCGTGTATGGCGTCGACTGGGGGGGGGGAGACAAGCTTCCTACACAAAAACCGCAACCAGAGAGTTTTTCTTCACGGGGGGAGGAGAGGGCCCGGAAAAAGGTACCCACGCGGTTCACTAAGGGGGAAACAGAACTGACGGTTTATGGGTGCCATTGGGGCCATTTAGACGCAGGGCGGGAGTAAATGCGGGAACCAGGAATAGGTTTTTGAACTTTTCTCAACCAGGGGCCACAACTCAGCACTAACCTGAGGGGGGGTCAAAACTTAAAACAGAATCTCAAAAGAGGGGGGGGGGGGGGATAAAGAGGGAGAGGAGGGGGGAAGAAAGGGGGGTGGACCAACCTCCATCCAAAGCCGCCGCTTGGTTAAAAAAACCGGATGAGGGCAAGTCCAAAATCGAAGGGGAAAGGGCCTCAAGAAATCGGAAGGAGAATGCCCAGCCTCCCAACGAGAGTGGGGTACCAATGAGAAAGGGGGAGGATGAACCGTGGTACGTCCTGGTCCCGACTCTAGACAGGGAAAGAGAAAGTTGATTTTGTCTTCAGCCATGGTGACGGGATCAACAAACCTCCATATGGTTCCAACTTACGGTGATCACTGTCAGGAAAGGGGACACCAGGAAGGGGAGGGGGTAAGGTGAATTCGAACTACGGGTTTATATTAAGGAGTGGAAGGACAGGGTCACTGATGGAGCAAATTAGAGGTTGGGCGTTTCCGCGAGGGGTATTGGGGGAAAAAACCGCGGATCGATGGATTGCACCTGCAAGAGGGAAGAAAAAAGGGAGTCTCAATCAAAGGATATATATCAAGGCCTTGTGATGGGGGGGGAACCCGGGGGGAAGCACTGGGGAAAAAAAGTCCAGGGAATGTCCTTGCACACCACCACTCAGCATTGATGGGGAAGAGGCCAGGAAGATGGTCGTCAAACAAAAAAAAAAAAAAAAAACAAACTCGCAGGGATGAACTAAAAGCTTCCCGCCCTTCAAATTGTCCGGAGGAAGAAAAGGAGGAAAAGAGGAAGTAATTCATAGTGCCAATCTCTTGCGCCTGTGGAAAAGAAAGAAAAGGAGATACCCATTCATTAATTTCATAACCTATCCTCAGCGTGGGGGCAATTTCCTTCATAAAACGTTTGAGATAAAACCTGAAAATTTTTCTGATCACAACCAAAAGGATCGATTGTCCTCAGTCAGACCCCCTCTTTCTTGGAAGGGATTGGGGAAGGGAAAAATGTAGTCCAAATTTATTTATAGGGATGGCTCGAAAGAATTGGGGGACTGTGGAACCCAGGGAAGTCACGACAAATGTCTGATGTAATTCATCTGGGTACGGAACTAATGGGGTCAGGTATTTCAGTCACAGAAAAATTGAAAATTAGAAAGTTAAAATTCGCCTTTGGGGCGAGGGTGTTTCACCACTAACAAAAAGGGAAGTTTGGTTATTGGGGGGTCAGGGAAAACTCTTCCCTATTTTGGGGGGGGAGTGAAAAGATGTCGCCTTAAAAAAGTTAGAAAAAAAAATCTTTTGAGGCCGGGGAAAAATGCAAAACTAGTTGCCTAAAAACACATCGTGGTAAAATGGGGGGGAGACTACCATTGATGCAGGGGAATCAGCGGTTATTAATTAGGATCTAGAGGGAGAACCAATGGGAAAGAGTCACACATTTCAACTCACCGTGGGGAAAGAAAAGCAATGAAATCAACCTGGCACCGCTGATGGACTGGCAGTGGGGGGGAAGCCTTCCTTTAGAGTTACACGCAACAGGGGAAAGGTAAAAAAAAAAGGGTAAGAATTTGGGAAATGCAGGTCTATCGAAGACCGAGCCGGGGAGCAAGAAAAGGGTCCTCCCTAGTTTTGGGAGGGGGTTGACACCAACCAACAACTTTAATTTTTACCATTGAGAGAGTGGGGGGGACAAAATCTGACCTACGGAGACGGAAGTCCACTCTTTCAGTAAAGTCTACTTTTCCTGTGTGTGTAAAAGACATGGAGAGACCCTCGACAAGAATAGGGGGGGGGTCAGATCGAGCAGGGTGGAACAGCCAAAAGCTTTGGGGGAGCCCACCCCGTAATAGGAGTTGGGGGGAGGCAAGTGAAAAACTTGGAGAGAGGCTTTACTTGAACCTTTCCCAGCTCTAAAAAAGAGTTAGGGAAGGGGAAAAAAGTGGGGTTAAAAATATAATCTGACTGAGAGATCAAAAAAGCTCCTACCAAGGGTCAAGAAGCGACGTTTCTTCGGGGAGAGGGTTACGAATGGGGGAGCCCGCCGGGAAGGGGAGGACCTATTGCATTAATAATCAGGAAGGGGGAGGGGGAAAGTCATTCAGGGTGGTTAAACACAACTTGGGGATAGGAAACTGGCCCTTACTCAATCTTATGAGTTATAATGGGAGAGAAAAAAAAAAAATGTCTAAGTCCAACAGAGGAGGGAGGGGGGGGGGTGTGGTGTTTGGGGTCCTTTGCAATTACATCCATTGGTGAGCAAAAACGAGGGCAAAGTTTTGGGGCAGAATCGGTCCCAAAAACTAACACATGAAAGCCCCCCTCCGGGGGCCTGTTCCGGAAGGAGAAGAAACTCCAAGCAGCATCGGGACTCTCCTCCCGGGGGGTTGGCCTATATCTGATGGGTTACCCTTTCTAAGTTCGTGGGAAGAAAATTGTGGGAGATCTTGACCCTCCTCTTTCTTCCTTATAGCAGGTGGTCGGTGTACGGGGCAAAAGACACCTAGTCAAAAAAAGGGAGGGGGAGCTTCCTTGAATCATAAATTTGAACTTGCTACGTGGTCCAGTTGGGTTGGGGAAAAGGGTCTCAATGGTCCCCGTTTGGGATGAGGTTCCCTCGGAAAGGGGAAGGAGAGGATTTGCACAGCCCCGCCGTAGTCTCAAGGAAGGAAAGGGGGGGACTTTCTGTGGGTTCGGGTACTAACCGAAAGAAAAAGGGTGCTCTTATCTACCCCCAGATGACCACCAGAACTAAATCAAGTCCTCCGGGGAAGACATTACCGGGGAAGCCACCTTTTTTTTGTGTAAAAACCGGGGACGTTGGTCAGAACAGGAAGGGAATCAGGGATCGAAGTTCGAAGCCCTATTAACTAACTCAAGGTGGGCTCGAGAAGGTTTAACTTCTGTCAGTTTACTACTGCGGCACGGGAAGGAATCTGTAAATTAACCCGCCATCCTCGGGACCCGGGGAACTGAATGGGGGAAATCTCTTGGAAGAAAGGGGAAATCTATACCATCGAAAACGGGGGGAAAATATCGGTACAAAAGAGGGAAGAAGGGTGAAGAGGACGTAGAATGTCCCCCCCTAAGGTGTTGTAAAAACCTAGAGAGGGGGGTGTGGTATTTGCTGCGGAAAAAAAAGTTTGAAAAAAACAAGGGGGACGTGTTAAAGGTCAAAGACGGGCACCACCTTTGTGTGTTTTACCAGTTGGGGGGAGAAAAAGGGCTAACGTCCCACCCCAAATGACCGGGCTTTGGGGGCTGGGAAATTTAAAAAAGAGAGGTGGGGGAAGGTCGGGTTTGTTCCATTAGGCAAAACCAGGAGGGTTTTCCTATGGTTTTTCAAAAAGACTCTTTGTTGTCTCTGGCAATAAACCAGTCGGGGGGGGGGGGTTGGGGGGGGGAAAAAACCAAAACGTTCCAGGGAGTCGTTTTGATTTACCTTGCTCTAGGGATCAACGCCATCACCGCACGTGAAAAAAAAAAAAAAGGGGGAAAAAACGGACCGCAAACGTAGGGTGGAGGACAACATTCTAAGAAAAAACTCCTAGACAAGGAAAAGGGTTGGGGGAAAAAAGGGGTGGAAAAAAAAACAACTCACTAAAAAGAACGTTGGCAGGAAAGTGCGAAGGAATAAGGGAAGGGAGTCTTTGGGTAAACGAACAGTCGCGAAAGACTGTTCGTCCCCAACGTTAGGTTAGGATGAGCTCTTCAACACAACGGAGAGGATAGGCTCCAAAAGCACAATTGTGTTCTCAGGGTCTACGTTCTCGCGACGGAAGGGGGGACAAACGCCTCATTCCGGGGATCGTCAGGAAAAAAAAGAACTTTCCTGAAATTCACAGCGGGGGGAGGTCCCGGTTTCACCCGACATGGGGGGGCAAAAAGGTGGATAGGGGAGCGGGTGGGTGTAGCGGTTTCAAAACAAAAAAAAAGGGGGGGACGGACGTTTAACAAACCAAAACCTCGGAATGGGGTGTTGTATTGGGTCAACGAGCAAAGTTTCAACCACCAAGGGTAAAAAAAAAACGAAAAAGAGGCCGGTCCCCCCCACCAGCCAAAGGGGGTGGGTAAAGCAGAACGCACACTGCAAAGCGCGGGCCAAATCATAGAAAGGAAAAAGGAAATCCGAATCTTCCGGAGAGGCAAGGGGCCCAGTAAAGAACATGTAACTAAGCCCCCCAATTTTTGCATGGAGAGGGGGGGGTCAGGAGAGGCCTTCAACCAACCAAACCGGTGTGTGGGGGGGGGGACACCGCCTGAGTATACATGACGTTTTGTGGGGAGAAAGAGGGATACCCAATTCAACATGGTAGTAAGGGGGGAACGAAAACGAAAAATGGAACCATTTCCCACGTGGGGTTTTTGAGAATTAGGGGGGAGGGGGGGCCAAAAAGGATATCGTTCAGACCGCTGGCTTGGGGGGGGGGAACTTCTCGGCAAAGCACGATGATACAGAAAAAAAGGAAAAACCAAGGGGTTTCTTACCTTCGGGTCATACTTAAAATAAAGATTTCAGGATGTAGGAGGACAACCCCCGACTATATCAAGACAGGGGTCGGCCAACATATTAGGGGTAAATAAAGAAGAAGGGTCTATCTAGTCTTGAACTGGTTTGGGAGCCGTGGAAGTAGTGAGTGAGTCAAAGCGACCAAACGGTGCGACTGGAAATCGGCGGTCCTTCCGGATAGGGGGAAGGGGGCGAAGCTCAGTTGAGGTGTGTTCCATCTGAAAAAAAAAAAAATCAAAACAAAAAAAACCAAACCTACTAAAAAAAAAACAAAAATTGGCACCCATTTTGTTTAAAGTACAGGGAGGGGACCCTGTGAATTCGTCAAAAGTCGTGTGGAGGGGCAACTCGGGAACAATATCCTTTGCAAGGGGAAAAAAAAACCAAGGGGTATCGACGGGCCCCCAAGACAAAGACACACCGGTCCCGGACAAACAGCAAGCAAGTGGACAGGTCTGAGGGTCACGATCAGAACCAGGAGTTTCCTCCCTACTGGGGGGTAATATATCAAATATCAAACAATTGAAAACCAAAAAAATGGAGGCTCATACGAACACGACGGCGGAAGGGTCCGTTCAGAAATCCCCGCAAGGAAAAATGGAAAAAAACCGACTAAATCAAACCCCCGTCAGTGAAGGGGATCAGGGGGTGAAAGTGGGGGGGCGAAAAACCAGGTTCTTTCATCGTGGGGTCTGCTGGTAACCCTTTTACAGCCACATAAGGGGGTCCTCCCGGGGGTGCGAAAGGGAAAAGAAGGAAAGGGGAAAAAAAAGTTCCCTCAAATGACCTCATGGGAAAAAAAAAGGAGGGGAGGGCCAGGAAGAAGGTTGCCCCAGAAGTTGGGACTCGGCAGCACGCAACAACCAGTTTCCTTCAGGAATTATAAGGGGGGGGGGGGGTTCCTTTTTCCAAGCATAAATGAAATAACGGGGGGGGACAGGAAAATCAAACTGTCGGTGATACACTTTTTCAGGTGAGAAAGGGAAGAAAGTGGTTCTTGGGGACCATCCCAAAAATGGGTCTCCTGTCTTTGTTAGATTTTATCAACTGGGGGGGAAGTTAGGGGGGGGGATCTTTTCTCGCAGCCCTCAAAAAGGTAAGTGGGGGGACACCACTCCAGTCTGAGGGGGGAAGAGTGCGGCCAAACCAGCCTGTAATTTCCCAAAGTCCCCCCCGGGGGGATCACAGAACCGGTTGCAGAATCCAAACCTCAAAATACTTCTGATCCTGGTGGCTTAAATGGGGAAAAGAAAGGGGCAAACCCTACCAGACCATATCTTACCGCACAGAAGAAAAGAAAAAGGCGTATTTTGTCGAGATCGGGGCCCAAAAAAGAGGGGATCAAAAGGAACAAATTGTGAAAAAAGGCTACTCTATCCTCTGTGAGGGGAAAAAAAGATGAAAAAGGGTCCCCAACTTCTGGAAAAAAAGGGATAGGGGGGGTTCAACCTTAACTCAAGTCCTCACCTTTTGGGGGGGGAACCAAAAAAAGAACGCACAAAACCCCGGCCTTTCAGTCTCACAAGGGGTAAGAAAACCCAAAGGGAAGGAAAAAACTTTCCTATACCTGGAGGAAGAAGAAAAAAGCAAACTCCTTGACAATGACCCGATTTCCGGCCCCTTACACCCGGGGACCTGGAAAGGGGGGGACTCCGCTTCATCGAACAGGGGGGGGGAGGCTTCAAACGGCCCTGGTACATGGTACCTCTTTGGGACGAAAAAAAGGTTTAAAGGGGTTTTGTGGGGGGAGAGGAACCCAAAACTCCATCCTCAAAAACCTGCCTCAAGTTGAGGCAAAAGTCGTCAAAAACTCCAGGGGGACCGTTCCACCTTGGGGGTTGGGTAAGAAGAGGCGGGGCTCCACTTGGGGAGAAAAATGAAAACGAAGGGGGGTAAGACAATCCTGCTAAAACAAAGATGGCAAAAAACGGATTTGCCGCCATACCAAAATTTAGTGCCTTGGAAACAACAAAGGACAAAGGGGGGGGCTGTCTCCCTGTGACCCAGGTTTGAGGAAACATAAATAAGCCAAAAGGGCGAGGGGGGTGTAAAAAAAAAAAGGGTCAGCTACAAGTTTTGTGTCTTCGTTTGAAAGTTTAAAAGGGGGGGAGAAAGAACCCCGTCAAGAGGGAAGAAAGCTTGGCACCAAAGTGCCGTTAGAAGAGAAGCGGCAAAAAAAAGAAAGAGTTTATACAGTTCACTCGGTCCGAGGGGGGAAGTCAGACATGTGGTTGTTCAGAAACCAGGAGAAAGAAAGCAAAAATAGTCAGTGGGGGGGTCATAGGTAAAAAAACACAAACACAGTCGGTACTAAAAGACCATGCCCTCAAGGGGAAACGGGGGGCGGCATAATGGGGGTAATCAGAGGGAGATGAGGGGGGGGGGAGTACCTGGGAGCCTTCTCCGGGGACAAAAGGAGAGAAAGAAGAAGGGAAAAGAATCGAAGCAGCAAAAAAAACCACTTGGCATTGTGAGAAAAAAAAACCGGGAAAAAAAACACTGAAAAAAAAAGAGAAGGGGAAAGTTGGGTTCCTGTGGAGAGGTAACGTCCCATGTCTGGGACATGGGCGCCGGCACATAAAACAAAACGGCAACCCGCCGTTATTTTGGTGCCGTTATTTTCCGCCTGTCCACTTCTTTGCCGGTGGTTGGGGGGGGGGAAAACCCCCTTGCTGTGTGTGGGTAGCCAGTCAATAATTTGGGGTGAACAACCAACAACTAGAAAGAGAAACCTCGAAAAAGTCCACTCGGGGGGGGGAAGGCTAGGAGGGGAAACGTGTTTTGCTGCAACCGGAGGTCAAAAAAAATGGGAGTCAAAAAGCAAGGCAAATAAATCTCGGAAAGTAGAAAAAAAAGGGGGACCTCCCGGTGAAAGCGGACAAAAAAAGACAAATCGAAAACAAAAAAAAAAACCTTCGTAATTGATGGTTTGCTTCAGGGGGAGAGAGCAAAAGTGTTTAGAGATCCCAACTTAAAGAAGTCGGGGAAAAAACGGCCTGAGTTCTTCGGGGGAAAAGGGAAAGGGGGGGGGGGGGGTAAGCACGTTTGTCTCGGACTCGGGGGGTTTAGGAAACCTCTGAACCCGAAAATAAAAGAAAAAAAAAACAGAGGAAAGGTTCACTCAATGTACCTCTCGTCCCAGGCGGGAAAAAAAGAGACCAAAGAACCCCACACCCGAAAATTGGGGAAAAAAAAAAACTTGGCAACGTAACCACAAAAAGAAGGGTATTGCGCGGAAAGAACGTGACATGGGGCGGGGCTCCCGTTGAACGTGGTTTTCATTTTTCCCTTGGTAAAAAAGTCGAAGGGTTGGGGGGGGGATGGTCCGTTCTTAGGGGACACAAAAGCCAACAAGGGCGGTAAAAAAGGATGGGGTGCAAGACCCTTTCCAGGGGGGGGGGCAAAATTAAAACGCAACAAAAAACAAAAGGGAGTGGAAGGATACTATATAATGGGGGGGGGGGGTTGGGGAAAAAAAAGCAGGCTATTCAAACGCGTGGGGGGAAAGGTAGAGAGGTGGTCCAATCAGGAATCACCTCAAACGCGGAAAAAAAAACGTAAAAGGGTCCATCGCATCAATTCGGTAAGAGGGGGGGGGGGGGATGGGGGAAATTTAAACAAGGGACGAAGTGTTCTCTCGGGGGGGGGTACTATCAGAAGGGAAAAAAGGGGTACCTATTGCTTTTGTTCGGTGTGGGGCTCAGAGAGTCAAAAAAACAAATCAAGTAGGGGGCGGGGGAAGAGTACACGAAAGGTTGACGCAACGAATAATGTCAGGTCCAAGAGGGAACGAAAAAAAAAAGGAGTTGGAGATGAACAAGAAAACTTTCGTCAAAGGGGGGGGGGGGGGAAAAAAGCAAATTAAACCGAAAGGGTGGTTTTCGTTTGGGGCAATGTCTATGGAAGGGGATGGAGGAGGGACCAGCCCGGCCCTCCGTGGAAAAAAAAAGGGGCATCGACTTGTCAAAAAGCGGGCTCTCCACAAGGATGGAAAAAGGCGTGATTTTTGGAAAATTAAACTAAAAATCGGGAAAACAAAAAAATCAGTGGGGTTCGGGAAAAAAAAACAAAAACATACAATTCAGGGGAAAGATAAACAAGGTGTCGGAAGCTCTCTATTAACCATGAAATCACACATCCTCCGAGATTCAAGTGCGATCCAAAGAACTTCCCTACACGAGGGATAGGAGTCCATAACCCACATGGGCGCTGGCCGAAAATTTTCTTTATGGAAGTGGGGAGTTGAGGAATAGATGGGGAGGATCGGGGGTAGGAGGAGAGGGGGGGAGAGAGACGGATTGGGGGAGAGACGCATGATGGGGATAGGTAGGACGGGTCGAGAAGGGGAGAGGGGGGAAGGGGAGGTGGGTGTGTTGGGGGGGGGGGGGGGAGGAGGGGGTGGGGGGGGGGGGTAAGGTTGGGTAGGGAGAGGGGGGAGGGTAGAGAGGAATTTGCGTCGAAAGGTTCTTCCCCAGTTAGTGAGTTTGAAAAAAAAAATGAACCATCTCCGGGGGCGAAAGAGGAAACAGGGTAAAGGTTGTTCTCTACCTAAGGTTGGGGGTATTCAAGGTCAACGGGGAGGGGGGGTAAAACCAACCGGGGGCGAGGAGGGCATATCCGAGGACCAGGAATTTTAGCCTGGGGGAAAAAAAAAAGGTGAAAAAATAAACAATTATTAATCCTGGGGTTGAAGCGAAATTTCACCTCCCTTGACACAGTGGGGGGGAAAATGGGGGTATTACTTCGGTCGCACGAAAATGGGGGGGGGGGGGTGGGAAGTGGACATACCCAAGTCCCCGGTACAGCCCTTTTTGAGCTGGGGGGGTGAGAAAAGACCGAATTTTTCTTGGAAACTAAAAAAAAGACAGATACAAAAAAAACGAGGGTTTCTTAAAGCGAAATTTTGGAAAAAAAGGGAACTTAAAAGATCTTTTAGACAGCCGGGACCTGCGGTAAAAAAAAAAAAAAAGAAAGACAAACAAGACTTGGAACCCACCTTGGAAGGGGAAGGCATGGACAGGGCAGGGTGGGAAGCGAAAGGGAAAAAAAAAGAAGACAAGGTCACAACGGTGAGAATTACCAGCCTAATCATCGTTGGAAGGAGGGGGGGTCAAGAAAAAAGCCGGTGACGCGGGAGGAATGAAAGAGAGGGTGGATAAAGCAAAATACGGAATCCTGAAGCATTGGGAAAAGGTTGGACAAAAAAAAAAAATTGTACTCCCAATGGGGGGGTTGGGGTTAAACCCAATCACAGATCTGGGAAACCATGGCTTGGGGGGGGGCCAAAAAAGAAAAAAAAAAACGGTCGTTTGACGAATCACGAAAGAAAAATCAAGGGAACAAAAAAAAGGGGGGGGTTCAGGGCGCATCATGTTAGGGAAAAGGGCAGAAAGAAAGGGGGTCCCTGGTAAAAAGTGGTTGCAGGTTGGGAGAAGCAAAGGAGACTGGAAAAATAAGACAGCAAATTATTTGGGAACTTAAGGGAGGGAAAAAAAAGAGACCAACGGAAAAAAAGGGGACTTGCTTCAACCGCTTCGACACAAAGGGAAACTGGGGGGGTTGGAAAAAGATCCAGTGGGGGAATAGGAAAAATATCGGGGGAAAACACAAAAAAAATGATAAATCCTACAAAAGAAAAAAAGGGGTTGAAGAAAATAAAACTTGGGAAAAGGGGAATTAGCCCTTTTTTTCCCAAAAGGAAAACTGCCCTAATTCATGTCGTTAAAGTGGGGGGGGTAAAAAAAAAATGTACTAATTCAGCTGTACCCTGGGGGTTACAAAAAGGAAAAACTGGAAGAAAGGGTAATACAGTGTATGGGAGAAGAAGAGGGGCAAAAAACTTGGTATGTTGGTTGGTTGCCTTTTCAGGGAAATGGAAAAAAAAAAAGTAAAAAGATCATTGGAGAAGGGGGCATTCATTCGGGAAAGCAAGGGCGACCCTCTGCCCGAGAAGGAAAGGACAGCGCATCACGGTCCAAAAAGGAAAGTTGGGCAAAACAAGAAACATCGTGTGAAGGGAGGGAAGGGTTGGGAAATGGGGCCGAAAGGCTGAGACAAAGTTCTTCTCCCGCAAGAGGAAAACGAGATTCTATTTCAACCAAAACCCGAGGGGGTGTGCGGTGGAAAGAAGGGCGAAAGGTTTAACCCTGGGGAAACTTCCTGGGGGGAGGGGGGTTCGTTGCCGTGAGAGCAGGTGGTATGGGTTCGTAACAATCCTGAAACCCAGGAGGGTTGGGAGGAAACCCCTCCTTGTGCGGGAAATGTTAGAAAAAAAATGACTTGGGGTCTTTTGCCCTAGAAAAGAAAAAAACTAATTAAAATCTGAGAGGGGTCAAAGGAAAAAAACATCATACTGTTCAAGAAAAGAAAAGGTTCCACGAGAGAGAAAAAGGTAGAAAAAAGAAAGCTACCCCACGATACTCTGGGGAGGGGGGGGAAGAACCAATAAAGCCATCTAAGGACAGAAGTACGCCAAAGGGGCCAAGTGCGAAGGGAAAAAAATCCTTTTAATCTGAGGGGAAAAAGGGGGGAGGGAAAAAAGAAGGTTCCCCCCCAGGGATTCCACTTTGGGGGAACAGAACCCTACCCTTGGTGGGGGAGTCTTCATCTCGGTTGGAAGAAAGGGGGTGAGAAAAGGGAATCCCCGCCGGCCCTAGAGAAAACATTTTTCAACAGGGATATGTCAGAGGGGCACAAAGGGGGATATGCTGGACCGGGGCAAGTAAACAATGTGCCTGTTAAAGGAAACCCCTTCGTCGGGGGGAATTTGGGAACGGTTGGTTGGAGGGAAGGGGAAACAAAGAAGAAAAAAAGGGGGACCCTGCAACCGGGGATTGGGCGTACGTGTGCGAACTGGGGAGAAAAACGGCAGCGGGGGGGTTCTTCAGGGTCTTAGGCCGTTTATATGGAATGGGGGGGGGGGAAAAAGCTGGGGGGGTTTTGTCAGACGACTTAAACCGAAAGAACCACCAAGGTCAAGGGGGGGGGTGGGGGGACGGAATTCTGTGGTACAACGTTGGGGGTGTGAATAAAGACGTTATATAAAGACAAAAACACCGCGAGGGAAAAGGGTCAGGCCAACTTGGGGTTGACTTAACCGATCAAACATCACGAAAAAAAAAAAAAGAAAAGGAAAAAAAAGAAAAAAGTCGTGGTGAAACCGGGGACCCGCAACGAACCGGGACAGGGGGGGGGGGGGGAGGAAAGGAAGAAATGAGAAAAAGAGAACAGAATGTAAAATGAATGCTGTCAAATCCCAGGAGGGGGGGAAAAAAAGGTCGAGGGGGGGTTTCGCGGGTCGGAAAAAAATGATCTCCTCAACCAAACAAGATGGGAAAGAGTCATCCCAGGAAGACCACGTTCGAAAACGGCGAACTCAGCGACGCTTACTTTCATGCGCACAAGCAAGAAAAAAGGGCGGAATCGGTGCAGTCAATTTCACTCAAGTTGTTAAGGGAAGGGGGGGGGTTCCACCACACCAGTACATTTTGCGGGGAAGGGGCTACACGGGAGAAAAGTTGTTATAAAGGTTTTGGTCGAAACGTTAAAGAGTGGGGGAGTAAAAGACCCACAATCAGGAAAGGGGGTTTTGGGTCTGGATCTACAGGGGGGAAAGGGAAAAAAGTTGGAAAGCGGGGTTCATCCAGGATAAAAGACACAAACAAGAGCATTTTGGGTCAGTCGAAGTCCAAAAAGAAAAGACGCCCGAAAAAGAAAAGGTTCAATTATATAACTTAAAAAAATTCACAAAAAAGCCCCAGGGTCGGAAGGACTCCAAATCCCCATGACATTGAAAGGGGGGGGGGTAGAAAAAGGGGGGATGCACCATAACCTTCCACCCAAAGGTTTAACACAGGTTTGCCGGAGTGGGCGTTTTTAATGATCCATGAAAATTGGGGGTCTGCCGCATAGAACCCAAAGGAAAGAAGAGCAACAGTTCCCGTTTGGGTTAAAAAAAAGGGAGAGAACATATAGGAGGGGAGTCAAAATATATCGGTCATTTCGAGTGGAAAGGTTATGATATCACTCTTAAGGGGGGGGGGGAGAAAAAGCGCTACGGAAAAAGAAGACCCCAAAAAGGTTTCAACAGCAGGTCAGACATCTGGAAAGGCAGGGGGAAAATAACCTACCTCCCCAAAGGGTAATAGAAACAAAAGGGGGAAAAATGATAAGTCCCCCAAAAAATAGGGAAAGGGGTAAGTGTTCATGGAATTTTGGGTCTCCGGGATTAGTGACGATTTGGCTGGAGAAAAAAACTCGGGGGGCGGTAACCCGGCGGGAACAGTGAGGGATCTGATGCTATCAAGGCCGTGGAAGGATGGGTAATTGACAGGGTCTTCCCAGAAAAACGAGAAGAAACACAACAAACCGTTTCAACCCGGGGGAGCGGGGAAATGGCGGGGCAAAAGGTTGGAAAAGTGAAAAAAAGACATAAACAACATTTTGCCCAGGGGTATGGAAAAAGGGAAAAGAGGTCCACCACGAAAAACGGGCTACAAGCCACCAACCCTGAGGCTGCTTGAAAAATGGAAAAAAAGAAGAGAAAAACCTGATTAATTTGAAGAGATCTGGGGGGGGTGTGAAACAGGATGCAGCGGGGAGGTTAAAATACAAAAAACTCACAACTGGATCGCATGACTCCCTAAGACAAGGGTCTCAACTCCGCGACCCAGGGGGGAGTCACAAAAAAAAAAAGTAGATTGGCTCAAAAGAGGGGGCGCGAGGGGGAGACTGTTGCGGCGGGGGATGGGCACCCGGGGCGAACCGATCGAAGCCGAGGAACCTTTTCTTTCCTTTACATAAAGTCGGAAACCGTGGGGGACACAATTATCCTAGCACGCCTCACATCCTGTTCAGGTAGGGAGGAAATGAAAAACAAAACACAGGGGGAGAAAACACGAAAGAAAGAAAAACCAAGTTCCTCCAAAGGGTTAAAATGGGGAAGTATCCCTTGGGGGGGGAAAAAAATTGTAAACCGCAGAATATAAAGGTTGTGTTTAAAAGAAAAGGGAAAGGCGGGTAAGCTGCATCTTGACCCGGAAAAAACTGGGGGGAGGGACCACACCAGCTTAAAACCAGATCAATCCGCTTGGAAAAGAATGGCAGTTGAATATCGTTCGAAACAGAACCTTCTTTTTGGGGGGGGTTGGTTTTCCACACTTGTGGTAAAAAAGATCTTCCCGGGAAGAACTGGAACAAATCAAATTTTCAAGGGAGGAGAGGTTCCGCACAGGACCGACCCTTTTTTAAAAAATCAAGAAAACAAAAAAGAAACCATGTGAGAGAAACGTGGGGGGGGGGTTTACAGAATCTTTTTTGCTTTGGGAAAAAAAGGCACAAAAGAGCCTGAACCGACGGAAAGCTATGTTGAAATTCTTTCGCCCGGTAAAAAAACATAGATCGTTCAATTGGGGGAGATCCTATGGGGGTTGGGTCAAAAGAGCAAAACTACCCCAAATCATGGTTGCGAGAAACACAAAAATTTTTAGCGGATTTCGGGGCCGGACACAAGTTTTTGTCAACCCTCAGGACGAAGAGAACACTGAAAGTGAGGTAAATTCGCAGAAAAAATCGGCCCTCCCCCTTGGGAAAGAAAACAGAGTGTGGTCCTAGCGAAGGGGGTAGTCCCTTGTCAGCAATTAGTCCCAATATTCCGGACCGCGGAAAAACACAAGGGAGTCCTTCCACTCGGGGGGAAGAAACTGAAGGAAGAATCTGTCTTTTAATCGCGAGTTTACCCAAGACGTTGCTTTTACCTGGGGCACCTCAGTACCCTCTTTGGGGTTTGGACATCCCGCCCTTCTAAGGTCACCGGTCCACAACTCTTGTAGGTCTCAACAAGGACCAAGGCATGTCGAAAAAATTTGGGGGGGGTGAGGGAAATCGCGGTCAAAAAGAACAAAAAGAAGTAGGAGATCGTTTGGCGGTACAACATCGTTTCCTGGGTTACGGGAGAAAAACACATAGCAGAGGAGGCCGTCAGAAAAAAACAAGGGGTGGCAAACTCCAAACTTCTTTGAGTTCAACAAAGAAGGTGAAGGTAATGCATGAAAGGGACAAGCCTACCGTTCAAAAAAGAAATCTGAGTAATTTTAAAAGAAAAGAAGGGTGTGGCCGTTCCAGGTGAAAAATGGGGAGGTGAAACCCCCTCTTGGTTGCCCGTGCGGTAGGACCGTCCTCAGAAGGTAACATTGGGAGGAGGGACAAGCTCTTGGGGTGGGCACATTCCCCCGACCCAAATAACAGGGGGGCTACGAAAAAGAGAAGGAGGGTATAAAGGGACCCTAAAGAAAAAAAAAAAAAAAGGGCTCCCTCACGGATGATAACAGTACGAATTTGAAAAAAAAAAGGGGGAGTGGAAGTTGTCACTTGTACACATTCTGAAAACAAGCGAAAGGGGACACATTTCCGTCCGGGGTACAAAAAGACACCATTATTTTTTTGGGCGTGATTCTGGGCAATTCAGGGGGAGCTTCTGGGAAAAAGCTAGGATATCCCCTCCAGGTTACTGGGGCGGGAGGGTCACCAGGCACTAAAAAGGCCCCTGGGGGAGTGGTTGGGGCAAGAAAAACAAAAACCCTTTGGGTTGCCCGGTCCCCTTTTGATCGAGAAGGGTTGAACCCAATCAACTTGAAAAACAAGAACAAATTAGGAATACAAAACTTCCCCGTTGGGGAATCGCCGAGTCTCAGAAAGATGAAAAAATGAGATAAGGGGACAAATCCGACCTTAGCAAGAGAAGAGGTGGGGAGGGGGTCTAAAATGGAAAGAACACCTCCTCTTTTTGAAAGCCACCTTCCGTAATGGATTGGGGGGAGAATAGAGCCTTCCACTGTTGATTTTTTTAATGCAAAGAGGTCAGGGGGAGAGGGAATTCATAGGGGCCAACTTTTCTTGGTTGTCAAGGTGAATCAAAAAGTCGGGTGACCACGGAAGGTTCATTATTTCAAAAAAAAAAAAACGCCAGAAAAACGATGGTGTAGAAACCTCGATTACCCAAAGGCTCAAGAGAACGGTCTCGGTTTCTTGGGGTTTGGGCTCTGGGGGTAAGAAATTCACCATACGGATTTTTAAAGGGAGGGGTTCACACGGCGGGGGGGTTGGGGGGGAGGTAGAAACTGGCTTTGGATTTCTAGTGTGTCAAGAAGGGGGGTTAAGGGGAAAAGCTTAGGTGGAGAGGGCGTCAAGGGGTGGGGAACCTTTTTCAAGAGGATTAAAGGGAGTTAAAGGTATAGGGTAACACACGCGTCTGGAAAGAGGGATAGTGTCACCCATTTAAAATCTGACGAAACGGGGAGGAGGTAAAAAAAGAACGAGTAGGTGTAAAAAGGGAGGTTTTAAGGGTTACCAAAAAAAAGTACCAAGGGGGCGTTTTGTTGGGGGGGGGGAGAGAAACAACTGAAAGGAGGTATTCCAAGATTCGGTAAACAAGTCAAAAGAGCAATGAAGAAAAAACTATTACAATAAAATAAAGGTAGGGGGTTGAAATTGCGCTTCTCAATTGGAAGCGGGGAAAAAAAAAGTGGGGGCACAAGAATCGAAAGGGCGACGTGCTGATAAAGTTGGGGGACCCCTGGTGTACTAGAAAGCTGAACGAATCTCTTTAAGAGCCAAGACGGAAAGCAGGAATAATTCCAGACGGAAAAGGTAGGGGGGTAGATGAAACTTGGTGTGAGAAAAGTAAAGGAGCTGTCTTAACGTGAAATTAGCGGGTAAAAAAAGAAATTGTTGGGGGCGTGGGAAAAATGACTGGAGTCCGGGGGGAGGTTTAATTGGGGGTAAAAATAAGACAAAAAAAGGCTAGGCACAAGGGCACAGCTTTGGGTTGATCAAAGATTATCCAGAGAGATTATTATGGGAGGGAGGGGGATGGGGTGTTTACCCCCCCATCCCAGGAGGGAAAAAAGGAAGAGTTCAACGTGAGGGGAAAAAACACCACTAAGAACTTAGAGGGGGTGGGAAGAAATCGAACGGAAGAGAGTGGGTTGCTTAAATTCGACTTCGAAGAAGGGGGCCCGGGACGAAAAGAACTCAAGGAGAGAGAAGGAAGAAATGCCAATTAGGGGGCCGTGGGGCCAGTGAGGGGGAAGACCCCAGGAATGATAAATTACTGGTATGACGAACGGGGACGCTCGGGCAGGATATTCTGAGAAAAAAGGATTTGTGGTGGGGGGAAGCGGAAGTTTTTTTCCTCAGAGAAAACACCAAAATAGAGGGGAGAGCCTTAAAAACCGATACACTTTCGGACTAGAAAAAAAGAAAAAGGTCCAGGGGCAAAGGATGTTTGATGAATTTGGTAGAGGAAAGACCCAAGGGGGGAAAACCTTGGAACTCCTTCAGCCTTGAACGAATTTAAGAATCCGAGGGGAAGTAATTGGCTTATCCATGCAATACCGGGGAACAGGGTCCCCCCAAAGGGTCGAGAAAGGGGTGGCGCATTGTTGGGGACACCTCCCGAAAAATGGGAGTGGGGGTGATTCAGGGACTCCTGCGGGGGCAGAAGGGGATTCGTCTCAAAAATGGTGTCCCGGGGCACAGTACCTCGAGTTTGAAGAGAAAAAACCAACAGGTCCCCCCCCTGGATGAAAACTATATAGGAAGAGTCAAAGGGGGGAAATGGGGAGGGGGGGGATAGAAGAAACATTGCCTATCATAAGGGAAAAAAAACAAACCAAGTAAAAAACCACTGTTTGGTAGAAAAATGAAATTCCTGAGACCTGAGAGGAAAGAGGCTGAGAGGAATTGAAAAGTGGGTCAAAACTCAGAAGTCCTGGGGGGTGAAAGGGGGGGGGCTGGAAGGGAAAAAAATCCAACTTTTAAAGAAAAGGGTTGCTGAAAAGGGAGGGAGCCTACTTGACTCCCTTCTGAGTTTGGAAACCCTGGGTGTGGGAAGTTTTTTAAAAAAACAAAAGAACAGGAAGCTTTTCGAACCCTTTTGTCCCTCTAAAAAAAAAAAAAAAAGCCCCAAGCCGCACTCGAACGAGGAAAAAGTAAAACAACTTGTGTGAATCAAGGACCGACGGCCACTCTCTTATTGGAAGCGTTCGGAGAAAGGGAAAGTGGAGGGGGGGGGGGAAAAAAAAGCTTCTCTGAGCCAAAAGAGACAGGAAGGAATTGTTTTCAGGGAGGGCCAACGGGATTGGGGGAAGAGAAACTGGGGCTTTGCGGAACAAGGGAGACGAAGAGGAAGTCGAATTGTGAAAAAAAAATAGAGGGGGAGAAAAAATCAAAAAGACTCAGAAGAAAAAGGTACATCTACAAACCTTTTCCTAGGGGGGATGTCAAGATGTTTTACGAAAGAAAGAAAGTGGAGAGTCCAAAAATCCCGACGAACTTCAATAGGGACACTTAATCATCCAAAAGTACTGGAGGGGGTTTGGGTATCATTTATTTCTGTGGAAAAAAGGGGGGGAAAAAAGAAAGTGAGAGGGTAAAAAAATGGGTCTCCCCCATTTGGAAAGTTGGCAAAAATCGTCCAGTAAGGAGACATTGAGGGGAAGTTTGAAGGGGGGGGAAGTGAAAAAACCTAACTCAAAGGATGGAAAAATAACCGAAGAAGGGAAAGGGTAACCACCGTTTTCTTCGGTCAGAAATTGGTTTACGGGAAAAGGATAAGTTGGTACGTGCAGGTTCCCTTGAGAGGAGAAAAAGAGGTCTCTGGGGGGACTGATCTATGTCAAACACCGAAGTCGGAAAAAACATACTGAAGGCATGAGATTACTTGGCCTGGGGGGAGGGCGGGAAGTTGGTAAATGTTGAAAAAAAGAGAATAAAAGACGAAGAAGGGCGGGGGATTATTGTCGGTACATCATTAAAAAAAAGCTGTTGGGAATCCACGACGATTCAGAAAGAAGGGGGGAAGGGGCTGTAGGGTTGGGTTGTACTAATATAAAAAAGGCCACGCGATAAGCAGCACATCCCATAAGAGGCCCCGACGAAAGAACCTGCACCTTCGTGGGAAAAAACAAATTACGAAGCTAACCCAAAAATGAAGAAAAATATAAAGAATGACGTTACGCCGGAAAGGGGGGTAGAAAGGGGGTTATCGTAAGTCAGGGGGAAGGACTCCACTGCATGTGGCATATGGGGGGGGTTAAAAAAAAGCACAAAGGCGGCGTAGGGAAGGGTTTTCCCTGGGTTAGAAATACAGCAATGCACGAATCCCAATTGGCAAAAAAGAATGGCTAGTCCTACGGAAAAAAAAAGAAAGGGCAGGTTTGGCCGGGGGGCCCTAAAACTTCAAAGGAAAAAAAACGTATTAAAGACCGACGTCGTCCCCCGAGGACAAAGGGGGGTGGGGGAGGGTGGGTGAGCCAATGGCTACTCCAAACAAAACCAGAAGGGGTCAAAGGGGCGGTAACTTTTTCCCTGGGGGAGAGGGGAGGGGTCGGAAAAGGGTCGGTTAACACGGGGGGGGTTGAAAGGACGTGGGGGGGGGGGGGGGGGGGGGGGGGGGGGGGGGGGGGGGGGGGGGGGGGGGGGGGGGGGGGGGGGGGGGGGGGGGGGGGGGGGGGGGGGGGGGGGGGGGGGGGTTGTTTGAGACGTCGGAGGAATGACCACCGATGGTGGGGTACATTTCGGAAGTTGGGAGGGGCTTTGGAAAACCTCCGGACCAAGAGGGCCACTCAAAGAGGGTTAACGGAGGTTAACGATAACAAAAAATATAAAAAAACGTCTCAAAAAAAAAAACTAAAGAAAACTTTTGGTGGGATGAATAGGTCTTAATTAACTAGTCCAGGACGGAAAGGGAAAGGTGGGAGTCCTTCTCGATATCGTTTTAAAAACAAAACGTTAAAAGAACAAAAAATGTGGCGGGGGGGTTGAGCCTCTCGAAAAACAAAAAAAAACAAAAGGGGGGGGGGGATTAAAAAGAGGATCAATGAGCGTCCCCCAGGAAGAAAAAAAGGGAGAACGGGGAAAGTAACACATGCGAAAATGAGACATATTTCAAGGTAGAAAAAAAACTCAGGAGGAAGTCTCCATTTGTCCTCTTCCCCCTCAAGGGCTAAAAGGGAACGTTGCAGCGTTCCTTAGGGGGTAACCACCCGGGGTGGACGGAAAGAGGAGGTTATCTTATCTTTGTATAGTTTTGGCCCAGGGGGAAAGTAAAAAAGTTGGGAGGAAACTGAAAACCCTTACCTCTCTTTCCAGGTGTTTTTGGGGGTTCCTGTCGGAACTGTAAGGAAAAAAGGGGGAACAAAAGTCGGTACCGAACCCCCCAGAAAAAAAAACACTGGGTGGAGAAACAATCCTAAACCTAAAAAAAAAAAAACCAGAACTAATTTTAAGAAAAAAAAAAATAAATATAACGCGACCATAATTCTAAAAAAAAAACTCGAAGACAAAAAAGGTTGGAAAAACTTACGTCAAAGAAGGAGGTGTGCAGGAGTTGTCAAGCTTGGGGTCTTCCACAAAACTTGGTAAAAAAACCCAGTGTGAAGTAGGAATACTTGTTTGACTTAGAAGCACAGCTTTTGGTGACGTGAATCCTCCAATAAAAGAAGGGGGAGGGGGGGGGTACCCGGAGAAACATAGGACATTAAGGGCAAAAGGGAGGTGGCGGAGCTTCCTGTGGTAAGGTATATCAAATGAGGAACAGAAACCCCCACTCCACTATGGTGGAAAAAAAAAGGACTGGGGGCAGGGCAAGAACATATGCAAAATACAATCCATTAATTAACGCAGAAGAACAAACCCAAGAAGATCCCAGGGATCCAACCGAAAAGTGAAGGGACCCGTAAAGGGCGGCGTGGACCAACTTCTATGTCGTAGGGGGGGGGGGGACGCCGTTACGAGTTTTTACTTGAGTCAAACCTCCTTTTGCTGGCGTGAACGTCCTTTCGGGGTATCCATGGGGAGTCAGGGACTAATCGGTGGGGGGGAAACTACGGGGTAAACCCCAACAGGTTAAAAAAATCCCACCAACCTACCCAAAAAGGAAGAAAGAACCTTAGGGGGATACGGTCTTTGAAACAGAAAGGGGGGGTTTAGATGTGAAACATAGGCAAACAGGGGCCAATGGAGAATACGCCCCGGGTAAAACACATAACCAGGTCCTGGCATCAAATCCAGGGCTTTGTGTTATCTCCCGGGGGTGGCGCCGGTTTGGGGTTTAACATAAGAAGGACGGAAAACGCCCCCAGAGAAACTCTGGGTCAACAGAAAATTCCAGTAATATCAAGATCGAGGATCACCCCGTGAAAAACGATGTAACGTGGGCCTAGGTGATCAAAAAACTTTTCTGGAGAAGTCAAGAGGCGGGATTTGGTTAAATCACTTCAAGAAAGGGGGGGCCCAAGACATTTGGGGCCAAGGGGTGAAGACTCAAATGAATCCTCGAAGGGAAAAGGGCAAACTAAACAAAAGTGGTGGCCGAAAAACACATCAAGGTGTCTATCGTCACCAAATTTGGCCATCCAAAGGGGTCACCGGAGGAATCCCAAAAAACCAGTTTTTCCCCCAACTTTTCAAAGGAGGATAGAGGGGGGTGTGTTTAAAACACCCAAGACCTGAGAAAGAGAATGCCGGGGGAACAAGGGAAAGTCCTAATCTGTTTGGGAGGGGAAAATACCAAGGATTATCTCGGGAAACGTGGGAATTGGCCCAAAAGGGGTAGGGGTCTCTTGGGTGGGGGAAGAAATAAATCTCGAGAGGCCTGTATTTCAGCCTCCAAAAAGTAGACCTCTTGTTTTCGAAGAAAGGTCCATTAGCAAACAGGGGGAAGGCAAAAGATGGGCTAGAGAAGTCACTGGGGCCTTGGTTCAGTCAAGACTTTTAGACCCCAAGAAAAAAACTCCTTCTTCTAAAAAAAAGGGAAAACGGTTTCTTAGTAAACTATATCTGTTTCAGTTGACAAAAAAGCCACATAGGGGAGAATGGAACAAACTCTCCGGCAAGAGGAAGTGGGTGCGTGTCCAGTGGAGAAAGCAGAGAAAAGTCCCAATTAAAAATAGAAAGAATGACTCTGTGGAGGGGAACCCAAAAAAAAAGAGGAAACTCGGCTTCCTCTCCCAAAAAGAAAGAAGTTTGAAAAATCTTTCATGAAAAAGGAAATTAGCTTCTGTAATAAGGCTTTTTTTTTGGGACACCTAAAAAAACAGGAGGGATTGACAATGCGGTCTGGAATAGGTCAAATCAGTAGCGGGACTCCCTTCAGAAGGAAACAAATAAGAAGTTTTGCAATTGGCAGGTTCCTGGGAAGACTTCCGGGGAACCAAACTTCCCAATAAGTCAAGAATAGACTTGGAGGGTGGAATGAGGGGTAGAGGCAAGCTTGGGTAAAGGTTTTGGGAAAACTGGTCCCACACTTCCAAGCTTTGGAGGGTAGAACTCCCCTACATCCAGAAAACCCAAGAAGTGGGCAGAACCAGGGCTGTGAAAAGGAACAAAGGGGGGGGGGCAAGTCAGACTTTCTAGGTTGGTTGGGGAAGGAAAAATCGAGCGTGGGTCAACAAATGGCATTAATAGATCTGGTGGCGGAACGAAAAGAAAAATCTTCAAGGGGGAAAAGAAAAAATTTCAAAGGGGGCCTTCCCGGAACCGAAATTTATTTGGGTAAAAGGAGGGTTGCGAGACAAAGGGGGGCTAATTGCCTAAAAAAAAAAAAAAACGGGGGTACTTGTCATTGTTCCGCCATGGATCGAACCCGGTAAGCGAAAAGGTCTGACAGTGGTGACAATGAAAAAAGGTGTGAAACAAAAAGGTTTCCGTGGAAATAAACACCCATGAAAACTCCTTTTTTTAGGAGCCGCAGTCAATCGTTTGAAGAAGGTTACAAAGAAGGGTGTGCGCACGAAGCCTCTTTTGTTGTGGGAAAATGGAGCACCAATTTCAAAGTTGGAGAGAAAAAAAAAACCCTTCTGTCCGGTAAGAATGACGGAGGGGGGGGGCGAGCGCCATCGAGTACATGGTAACGACAGGGGAATTGTATTAACAGGTTCATGCACCTCAGTCAACTCCTGTTGTTCCACCATGAGGTTAAAAGAAAAAACTACAAAGGTTATGGTCGAGGAAGAAAGGTACCTGGGCCTAAAACGTGGTGAAAGCGGAGACTATAAAAAGAAGGAACTGGGGTTTGGGTCCGATGGTCGATCCCACGGGGAAAAAAAAAAAAAGGCTGGGGGGGGTGCAAGAAAAACTGCCCAGGGGTTTGGTGAAAAAGGGGGGGGTCTACGGAACAAACTCAAAGGACCCAAAAACTCGAACGATATCAGAAGGGGGTCGAGCAATGCAGGGGGGGGAAAAGATTAATTTCGGAAAATGGAGACGCATAAGCCTCTTCGTCG
>Ga0179593_1347161_pt1 | contig 26666 bp, 29 predicted proteins | sample CZODoug2_1_08_16_FD_185931 | JGI IMG/M metagenome (GOLD analysis project Ga0179593, IMG submission 185931) | Vadose zone soil fungal communities from Angelo Coast Range Reserve, California, USA - CZODoug2_1_08_16fungal (PacBio error correction) | ecosystem: Environmental > Terrestrial > Soil >...
CATTGGTCGAAAAAAAGGGCCCGAAGAGACAAAAACATGGGAAGGGAAAAAGAAAAAAGCACACCCGGACTGGTCAGACCATTCAACCCCGCAAAACATGGAAAAAAAAACAACGCCCGGGGCAGCAAAAATGCGCCTGGGTGACTGGTTAACCGACTGAGCCTGGGGAGTGTCACAGCCAGACTGGGTACAAAATAAAAAGTGATGATAACAACCAGGACAAAAAAAGAAGCTCCTGGCCAAAGAAAAAAAAATGCGGGGGCGGAGGTATCACTGTCTAGAAAAAACTGTCAGGGTCCGAACATCGGGCATCCCAGTCGGCAGCCCCGGGGAACAGGCAACCCCCTGCCTATTAGAAGCGCACCAGGGAATGGGGGAGTGACACATGAAGGGGACAGAGATGAGCGCGAGAGAAGAAGGGGGGGGGTACTACCGCCCAACCTTCTGAGAACAAAAAACAGGGGAATTTCAAAACCTCCCGGCAAAACAGGATGAACAATGACAAACGCAGCAAGAAGAAAAAAAAAAAGGAAAAAAACAGCATACAAAAAAAAGAACCAAAATAAAATCAAAAAAAAACACCCAGTCACGAGGCAAGGGGGGGAACAAGAGGGGTCGAACGCGGAACGAGGCCATGGTAAAAGACGACGACTTTCCTCTTAGAGGGCAACCGGGGGGCAAGGTAACAAATGGAACCGGGGGGGGAGGGGAACCGCGGTGGCGACGGATGGCAGAACAGAACGACCCTCCTAGCGTAGTGACCGAAGTCCAGGCTGTTTACGCGAAAAGAACCCGCGAAGGGGGTGCCAACGGAATTCAATGAAGGGCGGGGGAAACCAAGGCGGACTACAAGAATGTCAAACGAAAAGGAAAAAGTCGGGACGCCAGGGCAAAGGCCAAACAAAAGAAGTGTGCACCATCGGGAAAACCTCGGGGGTAATTCCTTTGCGGCTCACTAACGTCGCGACCAAAGGAAGGGCCTGAAGGAGGAAGAAAATGGCGGGTGGCAATAAAACTCGGAAGGCTGACGGCAAGCGAAGGGAGAGACCAAGGGGGCCCAAAAACCCCCTAAAAGGCGACCAAACTCCGAGACCCGCTCCGAGAACTCCCACCAGGAAGTAAGACACCAGGGCCCGGGTTGACTGAAACCGAAAACAATGCTGTCCAGTAGGACTAGCGGAGAAGCGTTCGGACGATGAGAAGCCGAAAATTCCATCAATAAGGACTTACCGTTGGGTACAAAAGGAGCCCTTGTGGGGACCCAAACAAGAAGGGGAAAGAACAAAAAAACTCCACTACAAAACCGCAGGAGAACGGCCCATAAAAAACGAAAAACGAGGCCCCATGCTGAAAGACCAAACCAAACGCTGACCGATCAAACGGACCTTGCAGTTCCGAAAAAAGGGAAAAAATCACTTGGGCAGTCGGTCCAAGGAGCCGGAACTTCCTTTCCGCATTTCCACGGGGGGTTAGGACTTCCGGCATCCTAAAACGGAACTAAAATCCACGGTCTGTGGGGGCACCGAGGAAAGGAAAAATAAATGGCGGGTGACCAAACCGTCCTAGACCCGGGGGGGGGAGAACGTTTCGGGTCTCTCATTGCCCTGCGCGAGAAAAGGACATCGTGCGTCAAAATGATCACAAACCCCACGAGGGAGGGGGGAGGGCAAACGGAAGAGTACGCTAAGCCGTCACGTGGTATGGGGAGGGTCAAGTGACTGCAAAAGCCGGGGGGAAAAGTCGCGTGCAAGAATGGAAAAAAGAAGGGCGAAGGATCAAAAGAGGGGTGGGCTAAAAAAAAAAAAAAAAGCTCATCATCCCTGGGGGCCGGCCAGAATTTCCGCAAGTACCATTTAAATGGTCCACGACGGTGACCTTGAAAGGAAATCGGCTTGTGACGGCGCCCGGCAAAGTCGGGGGGTGAGAATGCTTTTGATAAAAAAAAAAAGTCTTGGCAAGGGAAAGGGACGGGTGCTGAAAGGAAATCAACCGGAGGAGGGACCTACGCCACGCTGACAACCGTAACACAAAAACCTGCCAATCCGGGGGGGGACCCCGCAGCCATGGGGGGTGACAAGTGGGGAAACACTGGGCGGTCCGGGTTCAAAAACCCCACCACTGCCGAGAAAAAAAAAGGGAAGGCTCGTCCAGACCAGGTAAGGCAGGAAGAAAAGCCCAACGGGGAACATGCCTTCCTTGAAAGGAAAAAGGCCCCAGCAAAGGTGTTCGGGGGCAGCAAAGGGCGGGTGGGGGACGGCCCGGCTCGGGCCGGCCCTTCAAGGCACAAAGCCAATGGGCCCTGACCGCGAAAAAGGACGCTCGCCCTGGGGAAAAACCGCCTGGGGAAATCGGGGTCTGCAGGGACGGACCCACAGCTGAGCAAAACGAGGATCAAAACTACGACAAAAGGGGGAAAGTGGCCTTAAAAAAAACCTATTGTCGCACGGGTCCGAGAAGGGGAAAAATAAAGAGCACCTTCCTGGCAACATCGACGGCCACCAGTTTAGGCTGCCCAACGGAACCCTGATTACAGGCCAAAAGGAATAAAGCAACACAATGCTCCTTCGAAGAAGGCAGAGCCGTGCAAGCAGAGTGGGTGCTGAGGAACTCGGGGGAATTACAACTCCCGGGTCCCTTATGGGCTAATTAGAACGTGACTCTGGAGTTCTCTCAAGAATACAAATAGGAGCCCTAAGGGGTCCGACAACGTCCAAAAAACTCTGAACGGCGCCATGGGAAAGAAGGTAAGGTGGGTGGTACGAGGGAATCACCCAAACAATCTAAGGAATGCGTACAACTTTGGGCGACACAACATGGAACGTCATGTGGGCAACGGAACGTCAAAGAAAAAAAACGACAAAACACTGACCGGCCTTGGACGCTCTCAAAATGAAGCAGGGACAAGGAAGTCGCCGACAAAAAAAGCAACCATTTGGGGCTAATAAAAAAAAGAGGAAAGGGGAGGGAAAATGCAATATTCAACGGAGTTTGCCCAGGGGACGCGGGGACGTTGCTGGGCGGAAAAGGCCTGGAAGCGCAGCTCCAGGTGGAAAACCTTGAGCCTCACCCTGGGACCAAGCTATCGTGGAGGGGGGGAAGACGGTCCCTGTGGGCGGGTTTCTCCCAACCCCCGACTACGCTTCGAGAATCCTCCGCAGCAAGGCCGGCCATCCTGGCAAATGAAGCCCCAGGGATGTAAAGGGACGAGGGGGACCAGGGGGACCGGGGGGAAACGCCGGGGGGAAACAAATGCCTGCGCGGGGGGAGAGACGTCCTCCAAATCGTACCCCGACGGAAACCAAGCTTCCCCAACCAGGGAGGAGGGACCAAATCACGAAGCGTCAGGGAGAATTAGAAAAAGAGAGTCAAAACAGTCCATCTTCAAAACAAAACAACTTGGAAAAAGAAGAAGAGGAGGCATCCTGTAAACTGGGGGGACTCAAAGAAGTTAAATTTTCCGCTTTCTTCAATCTAGGAGAACCGGGGGAAAAGAAGGGAAGAAGAAAGTTCAACTTCATCAAGCCCACCTCGTGGGGTCAAAATCGGGGGGAACACAACCTCTTTCCAAACCGAGAACAGGGCCGCCAAACCATGTATGTTGACAACCTGAAACTATTATTCGGGCTAAGATAGGAGGGGTCGGAAGAGTAGGAGAACCACGCACACCCGGTCAACCTAAAAACCCCCAGTGCGATGCTTGTCGACCTATGCCCTGGAAAAGGCCCTTTTAAAATGGAGAGATAAGAACAGTCAGAGTCGGAAAAACAAAATAAACCAAGCCCTCCAAACAGAAAACGGATTGGGCCTGGGGGGTAGCGTCCAAAGCGGTTTTGACTGCCCGAAAAAATTGGTGGAGGTGAGACCCACCGACCTTCCTTTCTGGCGGAATGTTGCTGAGTCAGGGAAAAAGCGCTCACAAGATTTAGAATGACGTCAACGGGCAGGCGAGGGGTCGCAAAAAACAAAGGGAACGAAAACATGAAAGGAGCCGTTGGGGGGTGATGTTTCCAGCAGACACTTTCCAGAAGCCAGGCGAAAGGGATAGTAGCCGATTGGCTCGGAACGACTGATCAGAAAGGAGGACGGAAAGTAAAAAGAGAAAAGTCAAACTGTGTGCTAAAAGAGAACGGACGAGGGGGGAGGGGAGGTCTGGGCCGATAGAAGAACAACGATGAAGTATGCAGGGATGTGGGGTGAAAACAACTGAAACCGGGGGTTAATGGTTTGGGCACTTAGATTGGAACGGACTGTTGGGGAAAGCTAAAAGAAAGTGAAAGTTGAGGGGAAACGGACGACACCGGCTTCTGTTAAACGATACGTGGGGGAACCATCAAAAGACGGCTTAAACCGGTCTGAGGAAAAGAACTCCTAAAGCGGGGGGTACCGGAAGGAAAGAAACGGTGAATAAAAAAAAACGGGAGATCTTGGAGGGGGGGGGCAAGAGGGGACTTGTCCAGTCCCAATGTGCGGGGGGAAAAGCATAAGGTGAGAAAAAAAACAAGGGCAGAAACCGATTTTACGCTACACGCGAGAAATGGACAGGGCCTAGGGACATCATCCCATACAGCGGACGTATATGCCACTCTGCTTTGAAAAAGGGGGTGAAGGTGAACTTACTGAACCGAAATTGTCCCCAATTTCCGAACACGGGGCCGCTGGGGCGGGGAGTGCCCCAACCCAAGCGGAAAGGGAGCAAGGAAGGATAAGGGTAACTGTCCGGTCGCCCGCAAAAAAAAAACAAACCACTAACTTATGTGCCGAAAATCCACAACCAACTGTTAAATACGAGACAACTGAAAAGGGCGGGAAAAAAAGGTGGGGGGAAAAAGACAGGTCAAAAACATCTAAAAAAAAAAATGGGGAACGGCTCGGGGTTGTGCGGCCACCCATCGCAGTCGGGTCCCGAGGGTCCAGGAAGGACAAGGAGCGACTGGAGCGAGAAAACGGGGAAAAAAAGAAAAAACGTGACTGGCTAAGAGCATCGTGTGGGGGGGGAGATAGGAAGAAAAAGGGTAGGCAGGAAAAGTCGAATTCGTTGCCGGCACGCCCTCAGGGAACGGTCACACCTAAGGGGTGCAGAAGAGGGGGGGAAAGGCAAAGCGGCACACCCAAGTAACGGTACCAAAACGGCGTGAAAACGGCGCAACCGGGGAAGTGAGGAAAAGCCACGGGGCAAACAAACGGGGCAAGAAAAAAGCCCTTGATCCAAAGTCGGTTGTCCTAAAAAAACAGTCAAATAAGGAAGGGGGCACCAGGGTAGAGGGCAGGTAAGGTATAAGGGGTCTACCAGTTGGACTCTTATCATGTCAAAGGTCCAAAAAAGGAATCGAGGATGAACTGGTCAGCCAATGGAGCGGCTAATAAAAAACCAAAGAAAGCCCGATCAAAAAAAGGGAACCGAAAGGCGGGGGGGGTGGGAAACAAAAAGGTTCCATTGTTTGTTATTACCGGTCGAAAAAGGGGAGGGCCCTGGGGCGGCAGAGGGGTTGGCCCCCGCCGTCACTAGCAAGGTGCCTGCCACGGAACGGAAAAGGAAGAAAACACCAGCGGGGAGAAGACAGGACCCGCGGGTTTCTAGACGACTTTTAGAAGAAAGGGACGGGGGAAAAAGACCAAAAGAAGCGGGAGGGGGGGAAAGCCGGTGGCACCACGTGGGGAAGGCGGCGTAACACAAGGGAGACGGGCGAGAAAGAAGGCTCTGGACCAACTGGGTCCAAACCGAAGGGAACGGGGGGCCCCGGCAACGGGGCAGGGCCGTCCACAGACGGGGGGGAGGTTAAGACAAGCGTCTGGGGAGGTAGGGAAAAGAAAAGGAAAACCGAGGAAAGACGGTTGAAACCGCCAAACATTCTTGAAAGCCCTCGTCACGACAGAAATCAAAAGGCAATTACGAGGGAACAGCCAAATGGGACCCGTTCTAAGAACGGAAAAGGAGGGGGCGGAAGGGGGGTACTGGGTCAGGCTAAATGGTTCATGAGACTGGACCCCGGGAAAGGGGGGTGGGGAAAAAAGGAAACCGTGTCGGTTGCCCGGCCGGTGAGAAGGGGAAAAAGGAACAACATTCGGCGGAGCTTGGCAGAAGCTGAAACGAAAATAGACTCAAGGGGAAAAAAATGTCAAGGGAAGGACCGGGATACGTTCGGCCGGAAGGGAACCCGGGAGCGGACCAGTTCTGATGATCCTGAAAACTCAAGAAAAAAAAAAGGCGGGCCTAAAAATCACAGAAAAGGGGGAAAAAACGGCCGGCAAAAGGAAAATCGGCCTGGGTTGCCTCAAAGCCGACCTGTCTGGGGAATGGTTAAAAAAAAAAAGAAAAGGCAAATTTACCAGGTCGTCACCAAGACCTTTAGCAGGAACCGTCAAAAAAAGCTCAGACGCCGACAACCGAACCAGCAAAGGGGGCGGCACACGGGCAGTAAAACGGCGGGCGGGGGAAAAACTAAAGGGGGGGGGAAGAGGGGAACCGACACCGGACCGGCGCTCAGCGTGGGGGGGGGGTGAAAAGATACCGGGCTTCCAAAGGGGGTCAAAAAGCCCAAAACCGAAAAAAAAACCAAGCCACGCGGTGGGCGTAGGTTTGTCTTTCCAAGGGAAATGGTGAACATGGAGGGGGCGGCCCTACCCATGGGTTGATGCATCCAACAAGGAAAAAAACAAATCATGTCGCTGAGTGCAGAAAAACGCCTCCAAGCCAAAACGAGGGGCGGGTCTGCAAGGAACGGGCACGGGACACGGGCCTTGCTGGACAGGATGGGGTTGGCGACGTGGCAAGGTAGGGGGTGAAAGCCTGGCCCCGTTACAACAGGGAACGCGTTTTTGGGGGTCTTGGAAAAAGGGAGTCCACGTCGAACCCGTTCTGATCTTTTCTTCCCCCACAAGGGGGTCTTACAGAAGGGGGGCATGGGGGACTAGAATCGAGATAACGAACCGCCGTGGTCAAAAGGGACAGGGGGATCGAGCCAAGGGTTTGTCAGAGGAACATTTTTCAGAGGGGCCAATGAACAGCACCAAGCGTGGTGGGAAAGGAAAGTAGAGCAAAAAAACAAACCGATGGAAGAAAAGGAAAGAATGGGACCACCAACCCCTCTGTTTGATGGGTTCACTCCCGGCCACACCTGATAAAAAGGAGAAGGAACAGGGAGAAAAGAAACAAGGTCTACCCAAAGCGTGTATAAAAAACTCATACCAAAACGAGTGCAAGTAACATAGGAATCGGGGGAAAAAACGGAAAGGGAAAGAAGAATCGGAAACAGAACTGTCGGGACTAATCGAAACAAGACAAAAGAAGCGCGTGGTAAAATGTGAACGGAGGAAAGTGGCAGAAAAAAAAAACCCTTAAGGACCAAAAAAGCCAAGCAAAACGTAAATTCACCAAGCACTGGCGGTGGCACAGGGAAGGAGGCAGACAGGAAGTCGGGGGGACTTTGGGTAAATGAACAGAAAGAACGACCTGGAAAGGGGGGTGGAAAAAACAGTCGGGGGGCCTTGCCTCAACCCCGGGAGGGCCCTGCCAAGAAGGGGGTTTCAAACCATAAAGTGGCAGACCGGAGCTCCTGCCGGGGCGGGGTGGTCAAAGGACTGGAAACACCGGAAGAAAGGGTTAAGGAGGGGAAAAACCAACGAACCGGAGCATCCTCATTGGGCACGTAACAAAAAAAAGAACCCGATAAAACAGAAGTGTCCATCGAGACAGGAACCGCCAAGGCAGCAAGGGAAGGTGGGAGAACGGAGGAAAAGCCTGGGGGGGAGTGTTTCAACTCCCCTCCAAGAAGGAACGACCTTTAAGGAAGGGACCTGCACACCTTCCGCCAGGAGCGTGATTGGGGGAAAAAGCCCGGATTTCGGTGGGGGACAGGCAAGAGTTGATTCGAAAGCCAATCAGGGTGTGAAAAGCTCGGCAAAAAACACGGTCAAGCACTAAATTGGGGCAGTGGGCAAGTCCGGATGCATCTCGGGAGAAAGGATCGGGGTGTGGGCGTCTGGTTGCTAAAGGGGTAGGGGTCAAAAAGAAGAAGCAAGATCAAAAAAAGTGCCTAAACGAAAGAACCCCTGCCCTGCGAAAAAGACAAAAAAAGGTCCTCCTGGACAAAACATGCACGAAAGGGACCGGAGAAGGGAAACAAAGCACCTGAACAGGAACAAAAAAAGGAAAAAACAAGAAAAGCAACGGGGAAAAACTGGTCAGGGCCCCTATTCCAGGGGGGACATCCTAAAAAGGGAGCGCGGGGTGGCCTGCCTCGAAGGCACAAGGTACCAAGCTCTGGTGTTGAGGAACATCAAAATGGCATAAGGACCCTGGGACTAAAGGGAAAACGACCCGACAAAAGTGATGACAGATAAAACTACGAGAGGTGAGCCTCCCGCCAGCCCAAGAAAAAACAAATGTGGACCCCACCCAGGGAGGGGTGGGTTAATCGGTGACCAGCGAAGACATCGTGACCGCAATCAGGGCGGTAAAAACCAAAGAACCGAGACCCCAAAAGAACTTAAAAACAAAGTGGAGGCAGTTTCAGCCAACACGGGCCCGGGGGGGACTTAATTAAAAAAGCTCCCGGGCGAGAAAGGCCCCACGGAAACTTAAACAGAAAAAGAAGAAAAAACGACGGACGGGTCTTCACGTCCCTGTACACGGGCTTGCGGACCCCGAGGAGGCAAAATGGGGATGCCCGCCACCGGGAAAAACCAGCAACCCCGAATGATCAAGAGAAACGACCCACCGGACTAACGAAACAAAACCAATGGCCCGTGTAGGACAAGCAACTTGCACAAAAGGATTCACTTTAAAAAAAGGAGACTCGGTTCGCCCGAGGCCCGCCTCAAAAGACCAAAACCAGTACAATCTGCCAGAAAGGAAACCGGGGACATGATGGCGGATTGTGGTTCGCCAAACCAGCCGAGCGGACCTGCGAAAGAAATCTACCGCCCCTCACAAACCGAAGGACAAAGGGCGAATCAACCAGCCCCCGGAGAATAAAATAACATCTTCAGGGTCCGGACATGCCCTCGCAAGGAAATGGACGAATCCCGGTGCAGAACGGGCGGTCCAGCGAAAAAAAAAGGGGAAGGTCGGTGGTTGGGGACAGAGGCAAAACGGACAATCGGGGAAAAAGGTGAGTTTTGACCGGCCAGACCCGGGCGCACATGGGCAACTGACGATTACAGGGGAAGAAGGGGGACACCTCAAATAAAGGATCAAAACCAACAAAAAGGGATGCCTCAAGGCTCAAGAAAACGATACAAAAAGGTACAAGTGAGTCAAAAGGGCGAAAAATACAACGAGTCGAGCCAACAGACAGGGACCTAGGGACGACGCCAACTGACAAACAGAAGAAAAAATGGTACTGCCACAAGACCTGGCCATGGGTAAAAAAAGGCCAGCCGCTGGGACGCAGCCGCCATTAAAACCTTTGCAAAAATGGCCTTGCCCGCCCCACCAAAGGTATACAGGGATTAGAAGTCCGTTTGGTGTGGGAGGGATAATCTTGCGGAAAAAATGAAGTTTTCTGGGGGCAACGCCGGGTGCAGTCAGACCAAGAGACCGGGGATAGACTTTTAGGGACCCCTTGAAAACTCCACCTTCGGACCAAAACAGGGCACGTCGTGACCGGAACCAGGTTGGGTTGAAGGGGCCGGGTGGGTACAAACTATTCAAACGACAACTGCTAAACAAACAATGATAATACTGAAGACCTGGGGTTTTGGGGTGCAAAAGGTGCCCTAATCCGTGGATGGGCCGTGAAAATGTGCAAAAAAAGAGAAAGGGGAGAAGGCAAAAGCGGGGTTTGGGCGGGGCCAGCTGGGCGGGGGGGTTGGGCCCCGAAAAATCGGAAAGGAGAAAGAAAACCACAAAAATGGAAGGAAAGCATGGCAACCGGGCCACGCTCGAAAAACCCTTTGGGGGAAAAAAAAATCTGGAAAAAAGAAAGTACGAGACCCAGCAAGAGGAAAAAGCAAGGGGGGTCGGCCGAATAATAACAAATGGGCCGCCCGGACCCGGAGTGAACAAAACAACTTTTCTCGGTACAAAAACCCAAAAAGCCGCACAAAGAAGAAGAAGGCCTGGAAGGAATACGTTCGACTTAAAAACACAGGGGGAGCAAAAAAACGGGGAACCCGGATGGGCATACCAAAACCCGGGTAAAAGGACAGCAGGCCCGGGAAGGAAAAAACATAGTGACTCAGCGGGTGGTCGTTTCCGAAACAGCAAAGAAACGGGGAACTCAAACAAACCTGCGATTGGAGTTACAAATCAACGGGGGGGGAAAGGGGTGGTGGCCTAGCAACACCGGCCGATAAAAAGTCGAAGGGTAAGAAAAAACAGAAACTGTTGGAACAGATCTGACGCCGGGCAAAAAAAACGCCGGGTGAAACGTGGCCGAAATATCAAACCGCCAACGGCGCCTGGGCAGGCGGTGGGAAGGGTTTGGAAAAAAACTCCGTTGTTCAACTAAGTCAAGAAAAAAACAGACACACGGCGCGGCCTCGGGTACAAACGCTCGCAAAAAGGCTCTGAAAGGAAACAATTAAGCGACCGCTCTGGAGACCGAACAACAAAGGTGGGTTTGGGGGGGGAAATAAACCATAGAAGCTCAAAAAGCCCCATATTCACCCTTTGGTGCCGCGGCAGTTCCCAAAAAAAAGGTTGAAGATGGTTGTAGAAAGAGGAAGTTGAAAATGGTTCGCGCTAAACCAAAAAAACTTGTCCAAAGGGGGATGAACCGGGGCCCGCAGGGTCAAGATGGGGAAAAATTGGGGGGGGGTAATTTGGGGGGGGGGTGGGGGTGTGGGGTGCCGGTTGTTCAGGGTGGGCGTGTTCCCCTCCTAACTGAAAAGGCCTAAATACATAAGGGATATCTAAAACTTGTTTCATGTGGGGTTTTTAACAGGAAAAAAGGCTCCAAAGAAGTCCGCAAGGGTCAGGAACAGAACCCGGAGGGGACGGGAAAGAAGGTGGGTGACCGCAGAACGCCCCAAGCTCCATGGTTCCTAGGCCAAGGGGGGGTGAAGACGGCGGTTACCAATATAAACAGTCGGAAAAGGAAACAAGGTGGCAGGTCAAATAAGAGAAGAGAACCCCGTTAATAAAACTGCCGGAAAGTAGAATCACGAAAACAACAAAAAAAAAAGGAGGGGAGAAAGGAGATAAATGGGATATGGCCTGAGTAAGGTGGGCAGAACGATCTGGAGGAAAAGAGCTTATGCTAGGGAAAAATTTTAATAAACAAAGAGGGCATCTTTCACCGAGGAAAGAAGCAGCCCCAACATTGAGGTTTGACGGTCACGCGTACCACCTCCACCGGGTCACAGATTAAGCCATGCGCCACAAAAGAAAGGCGTTTTGGGGTTTAAAAGAATACGCAGGATGGGGGGAACGGGAACGGACGTCGGCGGGTCGGGGAATAGGGAGTCTCCACGCCCAACGGCCAGGGTACCACGAAAAAACACTGCTCTGTTCCAGAACCTGGAATCCACCTGTGAGACCGGGGGGGGAAGCGTCGGAAATCCAAGGGAATAATACGACCAGAGAGCAACTAACAGCCTCTTAAAAAAAGAAGAATAGGCCTTGTATGAGCAGATGCGTTTGACGTCTAAAAAATTGGGTTTGGTGCCGGTGCGCGCAAGCCGGTCCCGGAGGGTCCAATGTTGCGAAGTTGACAAAGGGAGGAAGACAACAACCAAGGGGAAGTCACTTAGAAAAACAGGCGGAAGGTGGGTCCCCCCAACAGTGTGACAAAGGGGGAAATGCATGGGCCGGTGGGGGGTGGTTGTCAAGCCAAAAGTTTCACCGTCTAACCCGGGGCGCCAGAATCTGGGTGAGGGGTCTAAAAAAAAAATTCCCTAAATACAAAAAAAAACAGAGAAAAACGCGGCGAGAATCCCCAGCGGAAAAGGGGGCGAATCGCAAGGGTCCCGGTATTAAACGTAGGCACGAGGAAGAAGAAGCAGCTGGGGTAATCCAACCAGAATGTGAAAGCAAGGGAGCAGGATGTGGGAAAGGGGGGTGGACACCGATCCACAGTTCCTTGGCAAAACACTCCAAGGTGGAAAATGGGACTAGTGAAAAGACGACTAAGGGAAAAGTGACTCGATACCAGGTGGTTCGCCCCAAGCAGGGTTCAGGCTGGGACAAAAAAGTAGAGGAAACTAGCTCCAAACGTGGGATGGAGAGAGAAATCCAGGTCAGCCCGTTCAACGGGCGAAACACAGTTGTCCTGGACATCGGACGGTCAGACCAAATGGTAATACATGCAACACGAAAGTGACCAAAACAAACCGCAAACGCTTTGAAATAAAACACGGACCAGGGGGGCTACTCTTCACCGGAACCACAGAGGAAATGGAAAGTGAACTCAGGAGGAGGGCAATCACATAACACACTCTGGAAAGTAGCAGCAGATGGTTCAAACGCATGGGTCCCACGGTTTAACTCTAAAACGCCGAGTTAAAAAGGGGAACACAACCAACTTTCAAAGAAAATCCAGGGGTCGTGCGAAACCTCTTCAGGGAAGAAGACAAAGGACTGTGAGTCCATTGTTAAGCAGAACCATAATCAAGACTTCCACTTGGTAATAATCAAGAAAAACAAAGAACTGCTGAAAGAAGAATCAACGAGATTGCGGGGGAAAAAGACATGGTTGACCAGCGCAGGTCCCAGGAGGGCAAAAACAGCGGCAAACATAATTAGCTGGGGGGTCGCCCAACGCTGGAGAGTAGGCAGGCCCGTAAAGGGGGGTTCAGATGGCAAGCGGCTAACTTCGCGTTTCCTAATGAAAAAGGAAGGGCTTTTCAAAACAGATTTCAAGGTCTAGCGGACTCTCGTGGGGGGTGTGAGAATAAAGGGGGGGGCAACCCTATGTGGGGGGAGGCAAGACGGGGGGAAAAAGAGAAATCAGGGGAAAGGGCAGAAAGAGGGAGGACGGTCAAGAGGTGACCGGGCCGAAAGGCTAAATAAAAACTGAGCGGTTCACTAAAGCGCCTGAAGACGACGGCAGGGAACCGGTAATGCAGGGAAAACTCCGGGAATGAAAGGACGAAAAAAAGGGATACTGCGCCGGACAGTGCAAAAAGACCAGGCTCGGTTCGCGACGAATAAGATTAAATAAGGGGGGGGGAGACAGGGGGAATCAAACCAGAGGGTGGGGGGGCGGAACCAGACTAGGGATCATGGGGACAAAACGTTAAAGTAATTAGGTAAGGGGCGTGACTGAAAAAATATGCAATGAACGAGGGAAGGGAAAGTCAAAAGACCATGTCCCAGAGGAGGGGGGGGTTGGGTGGAGTAAAGGAAAGGGTTGTCGGAGGACTGTTGGGCTTGGAAAAAAAGACCGGATAGGGGAAAGTTGGGTCAGGGGCCTGTCCCGCACCGCCGTAGACGCCATGGGAGGGCCAAAGACCGGACAAAGCAGGAAAACCCACGAAGCGGGGGAATCGTCCAGGCCTGCAACGGTTCAGAGAAAAGAGAAAAAGGTGAAACGACCAAAGTCACCACTGGAGATAGTCCATGTGGGGGGGGCCGGGATGATGCAAGGGCACCAGAAAAAAGCTGAGTCAAAGAACGGAGAGGATGGGTCACCGGGGGACCAAACGAATTGGGCACCCTGTCAGAAGGGTCTGATCTCCCAGAGGGGGAAGGGCATCGGGGGTCCCACAAAAGAGTCTTATCGGGAAACAACCCCAGACTAACGGGGAACCAGAAGGGTGTCCACGGAAACACCCCCGGGGTGAAAACTTGGGCACGGGCAAAAAACAGAGACGAAATCAAAAAGAAAGGAAATTCAACTCATACAGGGCCGAAAGGGGGAGGAAGCAGGGGCCACAGGGAGTGTTTCGGGAAGTGTACTTGGAATTCATGGGGGTCAGGAAATCAGGACACGTGCAGGGTGAAAAAGCGAAAGTTCTCGGTGCAAAAAGAAAATTGGAAGGGGCCTGTATGTCAAACAGTCGTAAAGGCAGATAGGGTGCTAAGACGGAGGAACCAGGAAATAATCTACCTCCAAACAGGGAATCCGGGGGGACTCCGAAGAGATCGGCCAGCGGGAAGGAATGGAAAAGGGAGGGGCGACCAGGCACAGCCGAAAGCTTGAACCAACCAAAAGGCTCTAAAAGACCAAAGGAAAGGAAAGAAAACACCCGGCAAGACGAAGGGAATCTTTTTTCCTCAAAACCTGATCTGCGGTGGCCGGGGGAAGCAGAAACTCCTGGAAAAAGAGTCAAATAGGAGGGGGGAAAGTCGGAAAAAAAAGGGCCGAAGGGAAAAAGTCCGTCCCGCAAACCCAAAACCAAAAAAAACCATAACCAAAAAAGGACATTAAGATCAAAAAACCCATGTAGGGGAGCCTGGTGAAAAGTGAAAAGAAAAAAAGACAGGAGGCATAAAGGAGGGGCAATGGAGATAAAAAAAAAGATAAGAAAAAAAAAAGAAGGTTGGTCAAAAAAAAAATGACCACCCGCAATCTAACGAAAGTTTTTGGTCGGGAAGCTTGGGAAAACAGGGGGGAGTGCGGAACTCCGTGTGTTGGGCAATAAAGAACAAATATCAGGTAGATGGAGGGGAAACAAAAACGCCACCGCAGGGAAAGAAGGGAGGATCCAGCACATGGTTGGCCATCCAGCAGGGGATGGGGGGGGAAAAGGGACTGGGGGTAAGCAGGTGGAAGTAGGGGGGAAGAAATCCTCCCTTGGGCACTGGAAACGCTGGGGGGAAGTTGAGGGGGGGGGCTGATCGTCGACCACGTCAAAAGGGGAAGATTGACCAACTTCTACAAAACTATTACGTCATTGCAAATTCGTAGAAGAAATCCTCTTGTTTGGACGAACAGGGAGAGATAGGGGAAATCCAAAGTTTGAGGAAGGGTAAGTGGTGGCCGGAGTGGAAAAACAGCGGGGGGGGGAACCTCAGACTCACTCAAAAAAAATATTATATTAAAAAAGGAGGAATAGGCCGGGACAAACACGCCGGGGGATGTTCACCGAAGCCACAAACTGATAACTGGGGAAAAACCGGAATCGATCACAAAGGGAGAACCACGGCGTCAAATTCGATCCTTCCACAAAACAAAAAAAGGCAAGAAAAAAATCGGGGATAGAAAGGGCAGTTAAATCCACGATCCGGGAAAAGACAGGAACGTTCGGGGAAGAAGACCCTCAACCGACAAAAGAAACGTGGTCCAGGTGAAAAAGCGAAGGGGGGAGGACCACTACTGTACCAAAACACCAAAGCAGGAAAAAAACCGTACCTTCCAAGAAACGGACGGCAGGGGGGGAAACCAATCGTGAGAAACCACGTGGCTTTCAGTGGTGGTCCTGCAAACCAGGAAAGCCGACCTTATCGTTGGGGTATCGGGCCTGGCCGACAACCCCAAGGAGGGCCAAAAAAGAACATTGTTTCAAAACAGACAGGGAATACCAAACAAAGAGGAGAAAAATGAGGCGGGGGGGGGGGCAGAGGTGCTTTAAAAACCGGGAAGCTCCTGGTTGCGCAAAAAATAAAAACTCCGCCGAGACAAGACAGGGTGGCGGAGAAAAAAACACAAGTCAGACCAAGGGGAACAGCCTCGTCAAAAGGACCCAAGGATACAAAGAAACTGGAGAAGGTGGGAGGAAAGGGCAGAAAATTTGACAAGGGAGTAGATGACATAGAAAAAAAACAAAACCGACCTAGGTCCAAGTCTGGGCTCAAACAGGACAAGCAAAGCGTAAGGCACCAAGCCAAATGATCGGGGACCAGAACTAGTGGTGCATCGGTGGGGAGTTTAGAAAAAGATATAAAAAAATGTTCGGTTTCAAAGAGGGAAAGCAACGTCGCCGCCAAGGGGGAAAGGGGGGCGGACATGGGCCCGGGACGCAGAAGGACTAACCACAATGGGTAAAAAAACGACTGGACTACGTGGGGCTGGAGTGATAGAAACTATCCCAGGAAGTCCTAGGAAAAAAAAACCGAAACGGACCACCAAACCGGAACCAAAAAAGACCGAGTAATTTCAGAAATTAGGGTTCCAAAAAAATGAACCGGTTGGGAGAGGAAAAAAAAAGACCCAGAAAAAAGGAAAAACAACAAAACCGGGGGCCTAAAAGCAAGGGGTGAACAGGGGAGCCACGAAAAAGGAAAGAAAAGGACTGTTAAAGGGAGAAACAACGACGGGGGGAGAGGGGAAAAATCTTGAAATGCGAAAGAAGGAAACGGAACCCCTTCTTGTGGGGTTACAGGCGGTAGCCGGCTTTGAGACTACTAAACCTCCTAAATTTTAGGAGATCCCGCAGAGGGGGACGCTTCCTCAAAAGAGCCGGTTGGCCCCCAAGGCTTGTGAAGCGGTGACGCAATCAACGGGAGGAGACTAACAGCCTTTCGTAAAAAGAGATCCAACGCCCACAGACAGGAAAAAACTCGACCTAAGAGTTCAAATGAAACGTAAGGGGGGGGCGGGAGGAAAAGCTACTTCCCTAGAAACGGCTTCCATGGACGATCAAAGCGAAGTCCTGACAAAAGGGGGGGCTCCAGGCATGCGGCACAGAATTGGAGGGAGACGGCGGGCGACCAGTGAAAACCGCAAAACCAAACACAAAAGGAAACGCACTGCTCGGCGCTAGGCGGCCCACTCCGTGAATACTGAAGAAGAAAAAAAAAAATTGCCAAAGGGGAAAGGAACCTGAAAGGGGGGGGGGAGGGGGAACATGAGACATGAGCGGCTCTCATGAGGACGCTATAACCTCCAAAACCACCGGGAACATCAGGCACTATCTGAAGAACAGGGTGGGGGGCCATTGTCAACACCATAAGGCGAGTCTAACAACTAAACCTCCTCTACAAAGAAAAAGACCGGTGGGAATGGCTGAGAAACTAAAACTTTTGGAGGGAAGGATCCATCGTCGAACGGTCCACTGTCAAACACTTTCCTGTTGGGAACGAAAAAAGGAGGTCCCAGGCCGGGGAAATACTGTTAAGGTTCGTGGGTGTCCCCCCACCGGCCCACTGACCCGGAAGTGTACCTTCCTCCAAAAAAGGGGCGCCCTGGAAATTAGGAAAGCCCGTACGGAAGAAAAAACTGGAAGGCAAAATTTACGTATCACAACAAAACCACTTGCGGGGACTTGGACGAAAGAGATATACAGACCGTCAGTTTTCAAGGAATGCGCAAAAAAGCAAAAAAGTCCAAGGGGAAGAGACGGGGTGGGAAAAAAGACGAAAGCCGGACCTCGCAGGGGCCTAAAACCTGAGACCGTCCCTGGGCAACGGCCAGAGCTTGGGGGAGGGGCCGCGCTCCCAAGAAAAAAGGACATTTAGGAAAAAAAGTCGTTGGGGGAAAAAAAATTCACGGGACTTCGAATCGGGGAAAAAAGATCCGTTTGGGTGGGAGGATCTTGTATGAACAAGGGTGTAAGGCAGTGAAAGGGCAGTCCACAGAGGAGTATTCTAAACTGCAGGACCAGCCAGGGGAAAAGTGCCCAAAGGGACCAAATCTGAAGGGGGGGGTGGGACCTGTGTAAACTCGACTCTACTGGGGGGAGGGTTTGGGCACGAAAGACCAAAGTCTACACAAAGGCACGGATATCAGGAAGACGTTGGTTCTTGGATGAGACCCGAGGAAATGCCCAAAAAAAGATCCGTAAGTGCATCGTGGGGGTCGACCATAGGGGGGGAGGAAAAGCCCTCAAAAAAAACTTTGGGTTGACCCACAGGGAGAGGCCGGCATACTGCCCCCACACAATTGTCAACCCTGACCAGGGAATCTACTCCAGAAGCATCGCCCCGGTTGGCTTGAGAACCAGGGGCTTCAAGAAACCCAACACGGCAACTAAGCAAAACCACTCAAAAGAAAAGTACGACCTGGTTTCCGTAGACCCTAGGCAGGAACCGGTCGGAGGGGGGACAAAAAACATTTGTCCTCCAAGGGGAAATCGGGAAGTGCCCACCGTGGAGCTTAACCAACTGCAAAAAGGAATGACCAAGGGGGGGGAACCAGCATGTCTCCAGGAGAGAAAACCAAAAGTCGAACATAAAAAAAAAGGTGGTAGTAGGCACGAAGAAAAGCAACCCGGCAACGGGGGGCATTTGATTCGGGTTGTGTTGTTCGAACAAAAGGGAGGTGTGGGAGAAGGGGGAGGTAGAGCCGCCTGGCCAACCGAGAAAATGAAAAAGGCAACGTAAAAAAAAAGATTGTTAGGCCGGGATAAAACGTGCAACCGCGTCAACAAGGGGACACACCCCAAATAAAAAAAAGGGGGGAGAGGGAACAAACCAAGAAAAAGTTTAACTGCCCCACAAAACATTCAGGGGTACACACCGGGGGGAGGACCCAGAACGGGTAACAAGAATCCACAAGAAAGGACTCTGCCGTGGTTAACTCTGGAAGCAAAAACGATGAAGACATTGAACAGGAGGCCTCAGAATCCAAACCAGGGGGGGGGGGGCTGAACGTCCAACCAAAGTCTATTCTCACAGGCAATAATAAAACTTCGGGGCGAGGGGGGGGGGAGGGTGGGCTGGGTTTAGGGATCCATTAAAATGACTGTCAAGAAAAAAGAATCACATTGGCCAAAAACACTGGCACGGGAAAAGAGGGGAACAGAGTATCGGGGGGGTTGGGGAACGGTGATGGGTTCGTGGGAGGCAATAAGAGAGTCCGACGACAAAGAGTGGTACCTAGATCCAAAAAAAGGTCACAAAAACCATACAGGGATGGGAGACATGATAGGGGGGACCCGAGGTGGGGGTGACGCGACCCAAAAAAAGGACGGGGGGCCGAAAAAAACTACAAGGTGAACGTCTTCCTAGTAAACCAAAACGTAATGAGGAGAAAGGGGGAGGAACATACCTCCAGCAGTTTGCAGGAAAAAGACATAAAAATCATCCGCAAACGAACACGGATGGAAACAGAGGAAGAGGCAAGGAAGGGAACGTTTTACGCAAAACGGCAAAATAAAATAGGGAACGACCACGTGGAGCTAGGAAATGTCCAAAGACCCTTGGGAAGAGCAGACGACAGAGGAGAGTAAACAGGCACAAACTTCGTGGCGGTTAAACAGCGTAACTCAACAACTAAAAGGGGGGAAAGGGAAAGAGGAGGCCTACATCCAGGATTCCCCAAACCAACGGGGTGGACCTTTCAGAAACTATGAGGGAGGTGGAAAGAGAGGGAACCTGTCGTTTGACTAAAAACAGTTGGGAGAAAAAAAGAGAAACACCGGACAGAACCCCACTCTTCGGCAAGGATAACCGGTGGGGGAAAAAAGGGAGCAAGAAGAACATGATATAGGGGGAACAACCAGCAAACTCCCCCGACCCGTCAAAGACCGAAGATGAAAGAAGTTGGGGCGCATCTAATTTGACCGTTCCGTAAAATGGGGGTTTTGGGGCACGTTCCGCACTAACCAAGGGGGGGAACAAAATGCGTCCAGGTTTTTGCGACGTGAAAAGACCCAAAGAGTGGTTCCTGATGACGGACAAGGGGGGGAAAATAGGAGAAGGGTCCCGACCAACCGCTGACACCGCCCGGGGAAGGGGGGGGGGGGAAATGGGAGAGGCCACGTCCCAAAGCGTACCGATAAAATTTCCGTGATAGAAATCCGAGATCTGAGGCGGCCAGGGGGGGAGAATCCAAGGGCCCAGGCAATGGGAAAACCATAATTTCTTAGGGTACGCCAGGGGTAGGAAGAAAAAAAAAGCCGGGGAGGCCTATTTGGCAAAAAGGAGCCAACGGGGGAAGTTTCCCGGAAGGGGGGTTGGCTGGGGGACAGCTAACAGGGAACTTCATAGGGGACCCCGGGAAAAGGGACCACCCTGCCTGAGGTGCGCTCTAAAAAGGGGTCCAACACCTCTTGGCCTCGGGGGCAAACAAGGGAATAAGTCAGAGAAAAACGGCCGCGCACAGGGGGTCTTCCTTAACGAAAATAAGTTGGAGCCTTTCCACCCGGGAGCGGGGAATGTGACAGAGACGTGGAAGCCATGGTGGGAAAAGGGGAAGAAAGGACTAAGCACCGGGGCCACCCCAAAGACACGACTAAAAATCTTGTTCGACGCTGAACGTAACACAAGGAGGGAATGGGGAATAGCGTCATCCCAAAAACAACCATCGGAAAGATTTTGTAAACAAAACTTCTGTTCATTGGTGGCGGTGGGGGAAAAAATCGACCAGAAGGATGGTCCCAGGGGCAACCACAAACTGAAGCAGAAAAACGCTTGCCATGAAGGGCATAGGGGAAGGAGACAAACCGCGCATCAAGAAACCAGGTCAAGGAACCAGCCGAAACAAAAAAAAGTTCAGAGGGCCGAATAGGAGACAGCCACCAACCGAAGGGAGGAAAACCTTCACGACAAAGCAGAAAGAAGTGAAAAAGATTAAGTCGTCTCAATAAACGCTGGGGGGGGCCAAGGAACATGGACTTAGCGGGTGGGACGAAAAGCTGAAGCCGGAAGGGGAGGGAGGACCTCGGTCACGTCTTGGGGAAGCCGAGCAATTTCACCGACGGTACGGAGGAGAGGGATCACGAAGGAGTGAAAAAAAACAAAATGGGGGAAGACAGTACGGGAAAGAGGGGGGTAGGGGAAAGAGCAATCGAATCAAAAAGTGCAGGAAAGCGTGGAAGGACTAAAAAAAACCTACTTTGAGAGGGACAGGCAGGGCAAAACCAAGACCCTGGACCTTCAGAACGCCGACGGGGGGAAAAAAAAAAGAAAGGGGGGGGAGGAAAAGGGGGAAAGTGAAGTAAAGCGCAAGGTCAATGAAAAACACAACTGTTATCAAAAAAAAATTTTGCTCCTCAAGGAATACTTCTTTCCGGGAGGGAAAAAGGAGAGGAGGGGAGTTGATTAAGGGTCTAAAAAAGTGTGCCGGAACAGAGAATGTGAAAGGGGAAGATCGTTCGATGAATTTCATACAGGCGGAATCTGGGCGAGATCTCAAAAAATCATCATGTCCAACGTAGGTAAAAGGGGACAGGGGGGCCCCGTAGTCCAGGGCGGTGAAGCGGAAAAAAAAAAAAACCAGGGGTGTTTCTGGGGTTGTTTTTTGTGGTTCAGGGGGTCTCAACGTAAATCAACAACCCAGGACATTCAGGGACCGGCGGGGCAGAGCGGGGTCAGGCCAAACAGTGTGTCCGAAACCTTGCAGGGAAAACTCCCCGTCCGGGAAATAGAAAACGAGTCGAAAGGGCAAGGTCAGTTTGGACGAGCAATGTCCCGAAAGGGAGACTCATCTACGGTCCGGGGCCGGTCAAAGGAGGCCCCGGGTGGACCCCGGGAGCTTGGGCTGTAGAGGAAAACGCGGGGATCGCAACCCCGTCAGGGAGGCGTAAAAAAAACGGTGAGAACAGACGGTTGTGCAAGCAAAAAAAAAAAAAAGCACTGTAAGTGGGGGAGGAAACGCAGGGAAAAAAGCCCTAATCACCTAGCCAGGGAAAACTTACAGGGCCAGAAATTCGAAACTCTCCGTCAAACCTGGAAGGGGGCGGAAGGGGGGGGTTGTACTGTTCAGAGTTTTTTTCATGATCAAGGAAAAGGGAAAGGAAGGCCCAGACCTTGAACGGTGCGCCAAAAAAAGGGGAGCGGTAACCTAAGGCGGAGAGAGTTCCCAGAAGCTGAACGACACTGAACAACGAAGAGACGAACCACAAGGGATACCGGTCGCCAGAAAACTCAAAGAGGACAGGCCTGTACCCCGGGCGGGGAAACAAGTGCTGAGAAGCTGACCCAGAAAAAGAGAATAGGAAAAAAAATAGCAAAAACAGACCCTAAGAAGAAAAAGAGGCTAAATAGGGAGGGGTTTCCGCAGAAGGAGGGGGGCCCGTTAAAAAGCACGGCCGGGTTACCAGTGTCCGGGGGCGAAGGTGCTTGAGAAACGAACGCCCCATGACCCACAATTCAAAGGACGTCCCTCAAAAACATTCGAACAAGTGCTAACTTTCTGTAAAGAACGGCGCTGGCCCTGGGGTATGAGTCGAGGTGATCCAGGACCAACGGAAAAACAAGGCGGACGCTCCCCGGGCCTGGACGTTGGTGGGGAATTACAAAAAGTCTAGTTTGCCGGGGGGGTCAAAACACAGACCAAAGACCACCAAAAAGCCACCTCAAAGGTAGCCGATGTGGGGAAAACACACTGGATGGTAAACGGGGGGGGGGGGGAGGGGCCAACAGCCTCAGGGTAAACCCTAGAAACACCTATCATGTCTGATCGGGGGCCGAAAAAAAAAAAAGAACGAAAAAGCACGACGCGAGGGACCAGGCAATGACCACGGAAAAGGTGGGGAACACCCGGGAAGGGGAGGGAATAAAAGGAAGTGACAGTAATTGGGGGCAAGGGCCAACGAAGGGTACACATGGTAACGCGTGGACACCTTTGGGTAAAATCGGAGGAAAGTGAAGGGAGTACGTGGTGGGGCTCCCAGGCCGGGAGGGGAAACAAAAAACGGTGAAGGAAGAGCGTAGAAGAAGAAGAAAGTGGGGGAGACAGTGTGATCGGGATAAGGTTGGTAACATCGACAAGGTTAACAAAAGGGGGCAAGTGGGTGGGAGTGACAGCACCCGAAGTGTGTCAAAAAAAAAAAAAAAAAAACAGTCTAGAAAAAGGGGAAGTAGAGAGGGTGTTGAACAGGGGGGGGAACAAAAGCTGGTGACTGTTCACAGCAAAAGGACCACGGATCGACTGCACCATATGAAAAAGGAGGGGAGTGAAAATGTTTAGGACAAGAACCGGAGCTCGTATCAAGCGCAAGGACAAACGGGGAGGGGGGAAAAAAAAAACGGGAAGGGAGACACGATCGAAACTGGGAGAAACATATACGAAGACAAGAAAAAAAACAAAAGTTGACCCAACGTGGGGGGAAAACGCGGAGGCTGACACCCGTAAGAAAAACATCTCACAAGAACTGAAGCCAACGGCGGCGGGGGGGACCACCCAAACGTGACAAGGCGCAGAAGCCCAACTTAAATGGAGCAATGGTAATGAACCGAGAAGACCTTAATCTTGGGGGTCCTCAGTGGGGCGGAAGCAAAAAAAACTGTTAGTTCAAAAAATCAAAGTTTTCAGAGAAAAAAGTTGGAAGACCACAGAACGGGTACACTGCGTGGCGGGTTGGACATGCGGAGAAAAAAATAATCGCCGGGGTCTTAACCAAAATAAAAAATACCCAAGACATTGGAGGTCAAGGAAAGAACAAAAAGGGCTCGAACAAACAATTTCCAGCCCGGAGGAGACAAATAAAAATCCACCCTGCACCCTGGCGCCGGGGGGGGGAGGGGGACAGAGGAACTGAGCCATGGCTTTCAAAAAACATCTGGGAAAAAAGGGGGTCAAAAAAAGGACCGTTTCTGTCACCTTCCCCGACCAGGAGCACAAACGTCTTGAAGCAAAAACTTATCTTTGGGGCTAGGGGAAAAAGAGTCGGGCGTTGTGTGGATGGCCCCTCTTGAGTTGTCAACACAGGGCAGGGGAGAGGACAGGGGGCCAGGGGAAGAATTGAAGATGCAGGATCGAAAACGGAATTCCATGGTGGGTCAAAGGTGAGGGATGGCAGCCACCTTAAAGGCAAGAATGCGGAAGCCCCTATTGTGACTAAAAAGGAAAATCCTGGGGGACAGGCTCACCGTACAGGTCGCCTAAAAAACAAAAAATGCAAAACGGGGAGCACAGGGGACCCAGCCTAAAAAAAAGGTACAAGAAAAAAAAAACGAGATTGGCATTTAAAGAACACCATGGTTAACAACTAGGAGGGGAACGAGCCAAAACCTATTACCTGGGAAAAGTAGAGGTTGCAGACTTTTAAAAACGGGGATGAGGGAGCCGAAAAGTAAAACACGGAGTGGGGGGCCTTTACCTTCCTTTGGTTACAAAGGTACTGTCAAGGAATAAAAACAAAAAAAGAAAAAAGGTGTGAGGGAAACCTATCAACCCGAGGAGTGGCCTCTCAGGCCACGCCGCCCTGGTGCCCAAACGTGCCTAGGGAAAAGGGGGGGGACCAAATCGAGCCCTGACTCCGGGTGAATCTACGTTCAAAGGTACCTAATCCGGCCCACCGGAAAGGTACAATAGAATAGGTAACTTGCCCGCCGGGGGCGTCGGACACACATCTGGGACGGGACCTCTAACCCAGGGGCCGAAAAAAAAGGCAATCAAAAAAAAAAACTAATGTTCATTAAGGACTACCTGAAAAATGAGGAACGAAACAGGTCAAAGGATTGAACCCAGACAGAAACCGACACAAAACCATCCCCCCTGCAGAGCTCACCTAACTGCACATACAGAGGGAAAAGAAAGAAACCATGGGAACGGAAAAACACGCACTGCGGGGAAGCGACTGAAAAAAAGGAACTGATCGTTCCTCTCACTATCAAAAGCCAGACCGGTATCACGAACCGAGATCTGACCGTGAAAAAAGGAAGAGAGAGGGTCGCAAACAAATCGGAAAAACTGAACGTCCACACTGCCGACCAGGCCAGAAAAACCCCTTTCCGCGGAAATGTGAAAGAAAAACCGACACTGCGCAAAAATCAGAAGGACAGAACCGGCAAAGGAAATCGCAAAAACGGGGGATCAAACGACTTCCACGGTCGCCAATTCGACCCATCTGCGAACTACGGCCCAGGTGGGAAAAGGTGTACCCAAGAAAAGAACGGAAAAACGAAAAGTCGGTGACAGGAAACCTCCTGAAATAAAAATGGCTCAAAAATGCAGCCGGGTCTGAAAAAAATATACGGGGTCACAAGTTACTGGGAAAAAGACAAAAACAGATAGGGGGGAAAAGACACCCCACGATGAATGCGGACACGCTCGAGAACTAGCAACGACCCCGCCGTTTCTTAAAGGAAAACGCCAGAAGGGAAATCTCGGACACGGGGGGACTGAAAGACGAGGGAAAAAGAAACGGCCGAGACATCATCTTGGGACGCTCCAAAACGCAGCTCCGTCCGGGGTACCTTCCAACTGCTCAGAAAAAAAAATAATACTGGAAACCCTGGGCACTGAAAACCACTCTCAGATGCTCCCCCTTGGGGCGGAGTCTTTTGTGGTTGAATAGGGTAATGTCCGGAAGGGGGTCAGGCGTTGGGGCGGACAGAACACCACGTCCAACGGTCGGGACGTGCGGCGTCCCGGGGCCTCGAACTCCCCCAGGGTACAGGCTTCAAGAACAAAAAAACATTGGGACCTGACCACAAAGACCGGGGGAGGGAAAAATGGACACAACCAACGAAAAATAAACAGAACAAGCAGAGGAAGCTCGTCCCACCCAAGCCTTGTTTGAGATTGGATGAAAAAGCCCCGTGGCAAGAAGACAATGTGCCATGGAAAAGCAGTACCGAAAACAAGAACGGTTTCACCCGCCAGTTCAAACGGGGTGTGCACCGTCAAAAACTGCTTAAGCCTTCAACGGAAGGGGGAAGACAAGAAACGGGAAAATGGGCCCAGGCTCAAGAAAAAAAACCCGGGGGGGGACACGGCTGGAACTAAACTTGTAACCTTAAAAAGAACCACATGAGGGGGACGCGGGGTACTAAAAAGGAATGACAGACCTGGGTTCACTAAACGGATCCGAGTCAGTCACTGGCTCGCAACACGGACCGCAGGGCCTTACTCAACGTTCAACGTCGATCACCGGGGAGCGAATTGCAAAAAAAAAAAAGAAGGGACACAACGAGAACCAAAAATCCCCACAGGGAAACAAGGCAAGGGCCTCCGTTTCAAGGAAAAGACATCCGGGAAGAGAGGGTGGGCCAGTACGAAATTCGAAAGGGAGCTCCTTAAACACTGAAGATTTGACGAACCAAGAGTGTGTGGCTCTGTTTAGCCTCACCTGTAAGGGGGGCACGTAATAGGTCCTCGTTACAACCATAAAGAGGGTAAAAGTCCGTCCAGAAAAACAAATCGGTTTAAAAAGAAACAAACATCACCCAAAGGTCCTGCGTTTGGTTAGACCCTGTTGCCATAAAACCTTCTAAACTGGCAATAAGTAAATCTAAAAAAAAAAGGGAGGCCGGCCGGTGTAACGACTCCAAAAAACAGGGCTCAAGGGGGGTGAGAGGCTCAAAAAGCCAATTTGGGGGGGACAGAAAGGGGACAAAACACTCTTATGGCGCCACCAATCAAGTAGGGCCATGTGGACCTTCCCTAAAGTGGTAAAAAAGGTGTGGGCTATACCCAACGTACAATGAAACTTGGCGACGGCGCAGGTGGTTGTGGGGGTTGGGGGGTCCGGGTGCCAAACCGGGGGGGGGTGTGGGGGAGCCGGAATCTTACCAGACGAGAGGGTGGGTCGGTTGCAATTCAAGGGGTCTTGGGGGGTCTAAATCAAAGAGGCAGTAAAGACGGGAGCAAATACCCTCCAACCACCACGCACGGTTAAAAACAAGCCAAGGGACCCTGAGGCGTACCGGGAGGGGAAACTAAGGGGGTAACTAGGAAAAAACCCATTCCCAAATCGTGTGACAAAATGAAATCGCTGGGTTTGTAAGCATTCAAATACGTCAAAAAAACAAGGATCGGAACCCTTAATATCATCCATTGCGTGCAGAGAAAAATCAAAACCTAGCGGAGTTTTGAAAAACCACAGGGGAACTGTTTCAAGCCAGGGAGAAGACCGAACCAGGGACCTCTCAAACAACCACGGAGTGAGGACCATAATCAAAAAAGAGGGGGGCACAGCCGGGACCGGGTCTAAACCGCGCTGTAGTCGAAGGG